>Ga0105097_10000298_pt1 | contig 21941 bp, 18 predicted proteins | sample PPLLak12cMay2015_FD_87035 | JGI IMG/M metagenome (GOLD analysis project Ga0105097, IMG submission 87035) | Freshwater sediment microbial communities from Prairie Pothole Lake near Jamestown, North Dakota, USA - PPLs Lake P7 Core (1) Depth... | ecosystem: Environmental > Aquatic > Freshwater >...
AGCTTCAGCATCATCTTCGCAAGGATGAAAGGCGATTTCGAAAATTATAAAAAAGGAACTCCGGCTCTTGATCATTTGAAGGATGGCGACCGGGTGTTGATTCTTGAGGCATGTACTCACCAGGTAAATTGCGATGATATCGGACGGTATAAGCTTCCCGATTGGATCACAAAGCACAGTAAGAAAAAGATCGAATTCGATATCGTTGCCGGTCTTACCAAAGTTGAAGGAGATTTCAAAGATTATGCGCTGGTGGTTCAGTGCGGCGGCTGCATGGTTACCCGCAAGCAGTTATCCAGCCGGCTGAAGCCGGCTGTCGATTCCGGTGTTCCGGTTACCAATTATGGGCTTGCCATTGCCTGGATGAATGGAATATTCGACAGAGCGATTGAGCCTTTTAATAAGATAAATGACTAATAAAGTAAAAGACATATTATCAAAGGAATATTTTTCCAGAAGCGACATCATCAGCTTATTGTCCGTTGATGATGACGCCGAACGAAATCTCATTTTCCAAAAGGCAGCAGAAGTCAGGGAAAAGCATATTGGCAACAACATTTACCTCCGCGGACTCATTGAATATACCAATATCTGTAGTAAGAACTGCCTCTATTGCGGGATCCGTGCAGGTAATAAAAAGGTTAATCGCTATTGCCTGAATGAGGAAGAAGTGTTGACCTGTGCTAAATATGCTTATGATCAGAACTATGGCTCGGTTGTCATCCAGTCGGGAGAGCGCAGGGGACAACAATTTATTGAAAGCATTGACAAGCTGATCAAAGAGATTAAAAAATTATCCAATGGTGAATTGGGAATTACCCTTTCCTGTGGCGAACAATCAGAAGAAACTTACCAGCGCTGGTTCGAAAGCGGCGCTCATCGTTACCTGCTCAGGATAGAAAGCTCAAATGAGGAACTCTATTACAGGATACATCCCAAAGATGAAAACCACGATTTCAATAAACGCTTACTGGCATTGAAACATTTGAAATCCGCCGGCTACCAGGTCGGTTCGGGTGTGATGGTTGGATTGCCTTTTCAATCGGATGAAAATCTGGCGGATGACCTGTTATTCCTGCAAAAAATAGATGTGGATATGGTTGGGATGGGTCCTTATATTGAACATCCCGAAACACCGCTTTTTGATTTAAGAAATAAAATCCCTGACCCAAAAGCAAGGTTTGAAAAAACGCTGCTGATGATCGCCATCATCCGCATCATGATGAAAAACATCAACATCGCCGCTTCCACAGCCATGGATACCCTCGATAACGAAGGCAGGATCAAAGCCATCCTTGCCGGCGCAAATGTGCTCATGCCCAACATTACCCCGATAAAATACAGAGAGAATTATCAGATCTATAAAGACAAGCCGGTCCTGACCGAAGCCGATGAACTTGTCGGCAAGTTGGAAGCATCACCTCTTTTAAAAGATTATCACATTGTTTATAATGCCTGGGGTGATTCTCCCCATTTCGGGAAAAGGAATAGCTAGATATTGAACAGGTATCAACCAAAAGCTAATCATTGTTTATTCATTCTTATCACCCAAACTTTTATTTTCAAGTCTTTTTTTTGCATTCAATCTTGTCACAACTTTTTTCCCTGTTGTCTTTTCTAATTTTAATCGTGCTGCTTTTGCAACATTTCCTCCTTTTTTTGCTACGTCTTTGTTTTCAGAGAATGTCGCAGGTTTACTTTTTTGAGAAATTTCAGTAGTCGAAGCTTCTGCCAGCATATTCAAAACCAATTCAATGTTTGTCATATGATCCCGAAGATTCTCTTTCGTCAAAGTTTTGAAATTTTTATATTGCTTGGTAGTAAATCCACTCCATGCTTTAGTTATTTCATCAGTTAAAATGGCGTATTCCTGACCTTTCTTTACGCCTCTATTTTCCCATTCATCTGTAAGTTCTTTACGGATTTCTATACTTTTTAATCGCTGATTTATCCATTCTTTGCTATAACCTTTTCTTAAATAGGTTTCCATTACGCGATCAATTCCAATTTCCGGATCATCTATTTCATCAACTCTTTCTCTGCCAACCTGGGCTAACCACATTTTTAGAGGTTCAGCTTTAGGTGAGGGGATGCTTTGAATTAACCTAAAAAGCTGTTCAGTATCTGCAACATCAGTTTTATAATATTTGCCATCAACAGATAACATTTTCAGTTGACTACAATTTGTAGCCAACTCACTACCCTCTGACTTCAGCCTTGTTTTTAATACACTCCAGTATTTTCGCGGATTGGGACTCCCGGTTAAAACGCCTGCCACATCAACAATCGAAAAATACCATTTTCCCTGCTCATCGTCCCAGTGGGTACGAATTTGCTTTTCATTAAATAATTTTATCGCGGTTTCTTTTTTCACTTCAAATATTTTCAACAAAGTTATGAAATCTATAATTCCGGTTGAAGTTCTGACTGCCTGTATCTTGTAGTCATTCTTAGTATGTTGTTAGCTGCCCTCTTAAACCGAAGGATTAATTAAATCCATCCTGTCCGGGGCGAATGTTCTCATGCCCAACATTACCCCGATAAAATACAGGGAGAATTATTTGATTTATAAGGACAAGCCCATTGTTTTAGCAGCCGATGAGCTATTGGTCAGGTTCAAATCCTCACCATTATTAAAAGATTTTAATATTGTTCAGGGTAAGTGGGGCGAATCGCCGCATTTTAAGAACAGGAATATTTAAAACTTCCTGACTAGAAAACAGAGAATCAATTTTCCCATTTCCAAGTTTCCAATTTCAAATTTCTGTGTTCCAACATTTTTTCAACTTTTGTTAACATCCCCTGATTTCTATTCCTGTTTTAATACTTTTGGATCGGAGTATCGGAAAAGAAAAACAGATTTATATCAACCTTAACTTATCAGGAAAGACGGGTGTTGTAAACGATTTTAAGCTGAATGAAAATTGTCGCAGATCATAAAATTCCATTCCTGGAAGGTGTTTTTGAACCTTTCGCAGAAGTGGTGTATTTACCCGGCGACAAAATCAAAAAGGCTCCTTTAAAGGATGCAGATGCATTGCTGACACGATCAATAACCCAATGCAACAGTGAACTGCTTGAAGGCACATCAGTAAAGCTGATTGCTTCAGCAACCATTGGCGATGACCACATTGATAAGGAATTTTGCATGAGCAATAATATAAAATGGACGACTGCACAGGGTTGTAATGCAAATGCTGTTGTTCAATATTTTACATCCGCTTTGCTTTCCGTTTCCGATAGAGTTGGCCTCGTATTAAAGGATAAAACCATCGGCATCATTGGTGTTGGAAATATCGGGTCGAAGGTCGAGAAGGTCTGCCGGACTTTGGGAATGAAGGTGCTTTTGAATGATCCGCCTCGTGTAAGAATTGAGGGTAAAACGATTTTTACTGACCTGGAAATTATCCTAAAGGAAGCGGACATCATTACCTTTCATGTACCGCTGACCTATGGAGGAGTTGACAAAACCTTCCACCTGTTTGACCCAACTTTTGTAGATAAGTTAACGAAGCCCATCATCATATTCAATACTTCCCGTGGACCGGTTATGGATTCCGAAGCATTTAAATATGGAAAAGAACAGGGTAAAATCACACATGCCATATTGGATGTCTGGGAAGGCGAACCGCATATTGATCCGAAAATATTGGAGCTTGCTTCGATTGGTACACCTCACATTGCTGGTTATTCTATTGAAGGTAAGGCCAAAGCGACTGAAAAGGTAGTCCAGTCAGTTTGTGAATTCTTAAATTTACCCTTAAAAAACTGGAAACCCGATTTAGGTTTAAAAAAAGAGATTCTGGAAATCGACCTAACAGATTTAAAAGAGCAACCATCATTACAGAAAGTGTTTCGGGCAGTTTATGATATTCAAAAAGACGATGAAATGTTAAGGAAAAATCCATCTGATTTTGAGCATGTCCGGGGAAGCTATGCTTTCAGGAGGGAAAATTCAGGCTATATATTAATCCTCAAGAATTTGAATCAAAATATCGTTCAAGTTTTATCGGAACTTGGATTTAAAATTGAAGAATAATTACCAAATATCAAAAAATTATGGACAACACAATTACCACAAGAGCAGCTGACAACATCAGGATATTATCCCTTGCCATGGTCGAAAAGGCGAAATCCGGCCATCCCGGCGGCGCTATGGGAGGCGCTGATTTCATCAACATCCTGTATTCAGAATTTCTGAATTTCGACCCTGATAACATGGAATGGCACTTCCGCGACCGCTTTTTTCTCGATCCGGGTCACATGTCGGCAATGATGTACTCAGTTCTTGCTATGGTTGGAACCTATTCAATGGAGGATTTGAAGAACTTCAGACAATGGCAAAGTCCGACTCCCGGCCATCCAGAACTGGATGTGAAAAGAGGTATTGAAAACACTTCCGGACCTTTAGGTCAGGGTCACGCAATGGGAGTTGGTGCGGCTATCGCTGAACGATTTCTTGTTGCCCGTTTTGGTGAATGGATGTCGCATAAGACCTATACATTCATTTCGGATGGCGGGATCCAGGAAGAAATTTCACAGGGAGCTGGAAGAATCGCTGGTTATCTTGGCTTGAAAAACCTGATCATGTTTTATGATTCTAATGATATTCAGCTATCGACAAAAGTTGATGAGGTAACCAGGGAAGATACTGCCAAAAAATATGAAGCATGGGGTTGGCGGGTTATGACAATAACCGGTAACGATCCGGATGAGATCAGGGGTGCATTGATGAAAGCCAATGAGGAAAAGGATAAGCCGGTTCTGATCATCGGGAAAACCGTCATGGGAAAAGGAAGTCTGACTGAAACCGGTGAAAGTTTTGAAGGAATGGTTTCAACTCATGGACAGCCATTAAGCGCTGCCGGAGGTTCAGTAGCTAAAACAATTAAAAACCTGGGTGGCGATCCGGAAAATCCCTTTACTATTTTCGCAGACGTAAAGCAATTTTACAGCCAGGTATTGGATGAGAAGCGGAAAGCAGTCGCAAAAAAGAAAACTGCTTATGAACGTTGGAAAAAGGATAATCCTGGGCTTTCATTAAAACTTGAAAAAATACTCAATAACGAAGTCACGGAAATTGATTATAAAAATATTGCCATAAAACCAATTAGCGCAACCCGTGCAGTTTCTGCATCAGTCCTATCTGAATTTGCTGCGAAGGTTGAAAATATGATCGTCATATCAGCTGACCTTTCGAACAGCGATAAAACGGATGGATTTTTGAAAAACTCAAAGCCCCTGGCGCAAGGAGATTTTTCAGGAGCCTTTTTGCATGCCGGTGTTTCTGAACTTACGATGGCAGCTATTGCCAATGGACTTGCCCTGCACAACATCATTCCGGTTTGTGGGACTTTCTTTGCCTTTTCCGATTATATGAAACCGGCGGTAAGGTTAGCAGCCTTAATGAGACTTCCGGTAAAATACGTTTGGACTCACGATTCTTTCAGGGTAGGAGAGGATGGCCCAACCCATCAGCCGGTGGAACATGAAGCCCAGATTCGGTTAATGGAGAAACTAAAAAACCATCACGGTCAAAATAGTATGTTGGTTTTAAGACCTGCTGATGGTGCAGAAACGTTGGTCGCCTGGAAAATGGCATTGGAAAATAAGGAAACACCGACAGCCCTCCTGTTATCAAGACAAAACATTAACGATCTGCCATTTGCTTCCGGTAAAGATAGGTTTTCGGAAGCTTTATCCAGCAATAAAGGGGCGTACATTGTTCAAAAAGATGAAGGGAAACTTGACATGGTGCTTGTCGCCTCCGGTTCTGAAGTAGCAACACTTATCGAAACCGCCGAAATACTTCGTAAAGAAAAAGGACTTAAAATTCAGGTAGTTTCTGCCATTTCGGAAGGGCTTTTCAGACTTCAGGACGAATCTTACCAGAGAACAGTCATACCGGAAAGCGTTACTGCTTTTGCTTTAACTGCAGGGCTTCCGGTTACCATGTCCGGTTTAGTTGGTTCCAAAGGAAAAGTATTTGGTCTGGATCATTTTGGCTATTCGGCGCCTGCTAAAGTATTGGATGAAAAGTTTGGCTTTACAGGTGCACAAGTGTCAAACTTAATTGTTGAATATTTAAAAAAACTTTAACATTCTAATTAGAACAAACCTTACAATAACATAATAACAAACAATAATAAATTTGGTTATCTAAAAAAATGTATCTTTGCCGCGCTTTTATGGAGCGGATATTTTAAACGCCACAGGCGGTTAATACAGGCAATAAAGATTCGGGGGGGCTTCAGTCCCCTCTTTCATTGATAAGAGAAATGGTTAAAACGGAAATTGAACATATTATTAATGATTATCTTGAGGGAAAGCATATTTTCCTTGTTGAAGTGCAAGTGAAGAAAGGAAATGTGATCAATGTATTTATCGACGGTGATAAAGGCGTTAAGATTGACGAATGTGTTAAAATCAGCAGGTTGATTGAATCAACGTTCGACCGGGAGGTGGAAGATTATGAATTACTGGTTTCTTCACCCGGCGCTGAGCGGCCGTTTGCAATGAACAGGCAATACAACAAGTATCTTGATCGTGAAATAATGGTGACAACCAAAGATGAAATTAAACGGGAAGGAAAGTTAAAATCCATTTCGCAGGAAGGTATCGAACTTGAGATAAAAATTGGCAAAAAGGGTCAGGAAATCAGAATAGAGCACATATTATTTTCAGATATCCGGGAGGCAAAACCTGTAATCAGTTTTAAAACAAATTAATAACAATCAGTAGCATAAAAATAAAATGGAACACATCAATTTAGTTGAAACTTTTTCGGAATTTAAGGAATTTAAAAACATCGACAGGGAAACGATGATGCGTATCCTTGAAGATATTTTCCGTCATATGCTGATCAAAAGGTATGGTTCAGCCGACAACTGCGACATCATTGTCAATATTGATAAAGGTGACCTTGAAATCTGGCGAAACAGGACCATTGTGGAGGATGGAGCCGTAGAAGATGAGAATTTGCAGATTGCTTATTCCAAAGCAGTAAAAATTGAACCTGATTTTGAAATCGGGGAAGAAGTTTCGGAAGAAATCAAAATGCTCGATTTTGGCAGACGGGAAATCCTTTCAATCAGGCAGAACCTGATCTCCAAAATTCAGGAATACGAAAAAGACAATGTATACCGGAAATATAAAGAACGGATCGGTGAGATCATTACCGGTGAAGTCTATCAGGTATGGAAAAAGGAAATTCTGGTACTGGATGACGAAGGGATCGAGCTTATCCTTCCAAAATCGGAACAAATCCCAACCGATTTCTATCGGAAAGGCGATACCATCAGGGCGGTTGTTTCCAAAGTTGAAATGCGGAATAACACCCCGGCCATTATCCTGTCAAGGACATCCTCAGCCTTTCTGGAAAGATTATTTGAATCGGAAGTCCCTGAAGTATTTGATGGTCTCATCACCATTAAAAATATTGTACGGGTCCCTGGTGAAAGAGCTAAAATAGCTGTTGAATCCTATGATGACAGAATTGATCCGGTCGGCGCATGTGTTGGGATGAAAGGTTCACGTATTCATGGAATTGTAAGGGAACTGAAAAATGAAAATATCGATGTGATCAATTATACCTCGAATGCTTCTTTATATATTACAAGAGCGCTAAGTCCGGCTAAAATATCCTCAATCAACATTCTTGAGGCTGAAAAAAAAGCGGAAGTATACCTAAGGCCTGATCAGGTATCTTTAGCCATAGGAAAAGGAGGTTTCAATATTAAATTAGCCGGTAAGCTTACGGGTTATGAAATTGATGTATATCGTGAGGCAGAAGTGGATTCGGAAGATGTTGATCTGAATGAATTTTCAGATGAAATCGAAGAATGGATCATCGATGCCTTTAAAGCTATCGGTTGTGATACGGCAAAAAGCATATTAAATCTTACTATAGAGGATCTGGTGAAGCGAACTGACCTGGAAGAAGAAACGGTTAAAGACGTGGTCAGGATATTAAAAGAAGAGTTCGAATAACAGCAAATATAGTAATTATAGTATTTTAGCGCATTAATTTTAAATAGGAAATTTTAATAGATTACATGGCAGAATCTGAAAAACCGGCAATCAGGCTTAGCAAAGCTGCGAAAGAGTTCAATATAGGGCTTTCTACGATTGTGGAGTTCCTTGCTAAAAAGGGATTTCACATAGCCAGTAATCCCAATGACAAGCTTTCACCTGAAATGTACGATTTGCTTGGTCGCGAGTTCCAGGCTCAGAAATCGGTCAAGGAGGAAGCGAAGAAGATAGGACTGGATTATTCAAGCCATCAAACCATTTCAATTGAGGATAAAAAAGTCAAGGAAAAGAAGCGGGAAACCGAGGATGAGATTGATGAAGTTTTTATTACTCAATTATCGATGTCGAGAAAAGGAAAAGCTATTGATCAGGAGCAAATAGTAGATTCTGACGAGAAAGAAACTCTTAAAAAGACTGGAAAGACAAAGGTTCCTGCGGTGGGTAAATCTTCTGTAAAGGCAGCTGATAAAGAAGAAACGGCGGCGGAGGTTGTTGACAAAAAAACCTCAGCGAAAAAAGGAAGGACTGAAAAAGAAACAGAAGCAGATAAGATTGAAACGGCCGACAAAATAAAGGATATAGAAAAAGAAGGTAAGAAGAGTATTCAACCTAAAATCCTGGGTAAGATCGACCTTGATAAGATGAATATGCTTACCAAGCCAAAGCGAAAAACTGCTCAGGAAAAGAAAGAAGAGAGAGAAGAAAAAACCCGCGACAAAAAGAAGGTCAGCAGAAAAGGCAAACCAGGGAAAGAAAACGAAGCTATTACCAAACCTGCTCATTCCCGCAGAATTGACGAGGGTGAGGAAAAAACCGAAATAATTGCTACTGAAAAGGAACCGGTGAATCCTAATTTTATTAAAACCCGGTTCGAAAAGCTTGAAGGTCCGAAGATACTCGATAAAATTGAACTCCCGGCCGAAAAGAAGAAAACAGATAAAAAACCTGTAGCTTCTTCGAAAGATCCTGATATGTCCTCGAGAAAGAAAAAAAGGAGACGGATCAGGAAAAAACCAGACCAGACTGATTTACAAGCAAAAGATAAAAGAAGTCAGGAGCCTGAAAAAAAACATATTCATCAAAGGTTTAAAGATAAGCGAGTCAGAAAAGAGAGAGAACGTCCTGAAATAACTGAAGGTGATATTCAGCAGCAGATTAAGGAAACCCTTGCAAAACTTACAGGTGTTGGTAAATCCAAAGCTTCGAAATACCGCAGGGAAAAAAGACAGACCATCAGTCATCTAAAGCAGAAAGAGCTCGACAAGATTGAAGAAGAAAAGAATGTCATCAAGGTGACTGAATTTGTCACTGCAAATGAACTGGCAAGCATGATGAATGTGCAGGTAAACCAGATTATTTCAACCTGTATGACCCTTGGGCTTTTTGTGTCAATCAACCAAAGGCTGGATGCCGAAACCCTTGCTCTGGTTGCTGAAGAATTCGGTTACAAGATTGAATTTGTGAGTGCCGATTTTCAGGATGCAGTTCAGGAAACGGCGGAAGAAGAAAATCCTGAAGACCTGGTACCCAGAGCTCCTATCGTAACGGTAATGGGGCATGTTGATCATGGTAAAACAAAGTTACTTGATTTTATCAGGAAAGCAAACGTTGTTGACGGTGAAGCCGGAGGTATCACCCAGCATATCGGAGCCTATGAATTTATAACGGATGCTGGTAAAAAAATTACATTCCTCGACACTCCAGGTCACGAGGCCTTTACTGCCATGAGGGCAAGAGGCGCCAAGGTAACTGACGTGGCTATCATCGTTGTAGCAGCTGACGATAATGTCATGCCTCAGACAATTGAGGCAATTAACCATGCCCAGGCGGCAGGTGTCCCTATCGTTTTTGCCATTAATAAAATTGATAAACCGGGAGCTAACCCTGAGAAAATAAAAGAAGAGCTTTCGAAGATGAATATCCTTGTGGAAGATTGGGGTGGCAAATATCAAAGTCAGGACATATCGGCCAAACAGGGTGTTAACATCGAGGTTTTACTGGACAAAGTTTTACTTGAAGCTGAACTTCTCGATCTGAAAGCAAATCCTGATAAACTTGCATTGGGAACGGTAATTGAAAGTTCACTCGATAAAGGCCGGGGTTACGTAGCTAAATTGCTGGTTCAGGAAGGAACTCTGCAAACAGGTGATGTGGTGCTGGCCGGTTCTACCTTCGGCAAGGTTAAAGCTATGTACAATGAGCGGAACCAAAGAATTGTCAGCGCTGGTCCCGCCACTCCATTGTTGTTGCTCGGTCTAAATGGCGCTCCTCAGGCAGGGGATATGTTTAAGGTTTTGAAAGATGAAAAGGAAGCTAAAGCAATTGCAAATAAGCGTCAGCAGTTGCAGCGGGAACAGGGAATCAGGACACAAAAACACATTACCCTCGACGAAATTGGACGAAGGATTGCAATTGGTGATTTTAAAGAACTTAACATCATTGTCAAAGGTGATGTGGATGGTTCAGTCGAGGCCCTTTCAGATTCATTGTTAAAATTGTCCAACGAGCAAATCCAGGTTAATATTATTCATAAATCTGTTGGTGCAGTTACAGAAACAGATGTCATGCTTGCTTCCGCGTCTGATGCAGTTATAGTTGCATTCCAGGTTCGACCTTCATTAAGCGCAAGGAAACTTGCCGAGCAGGAACAAATCGATATCAGGCTTTACTCCATTATTTATCAGGCTATTGAGGAAATCAAAGCTGCAATGGAAGGCATGCTTTCTCCTGATATTGAAGAAAAAATTGTTTGCAATGTAGAGGTACGGGAAGTATTTAAAATTACGAAAGTAGGAACCGTTGCGGGTTGTATGGTGCTTGATGGCGTTATAACAAGGAATACCCGCGTCAGGATCATCCGTGACGGGATTGTAGTCTACACCGGAAACCTGGGTTCACTTAAGCGATTTAAAGATGATGTGAAAGAAGTGAAATCCGGTTATGAATGTGGGTTGAACATTGAAAATTTCAATGACGTTAAAGTAGCTGATATCATCGAGGGGTATGAAGAAGTAGAAGTGAAAAAGAAACTTTAATCGTAATTTTAATTCTAACCTTACGCATATTTTCCAACTTTTTTTAGATATCAGGGATGATTTTTATAATCTCATTATTTATTTGAAGGCATTCATGACTTGCCTTTGATTACAGTATAATACGTTTGCTGTACAAAGTGTTTTTAGCCATAAAGAAACCAAATTTCTATTAAATTGATATTTTCTGTTTCACGGATTTTGTGATTTTGAGTTCCCGCATTCCTTTCAAGAGCTTTTGAATTGACTGGCAGGACTGGTGCATTGTTATTTTAGGCATTTCGAAGTGGGCTTAAAAAAATACTTAAATCTTTCAGGACTTAAATTTAAAACTGATTTTGACGAATCAATAATTATTGCTATCGTAAATTAATATGTAACAAATGGTTATAATTCTTCGTAATATTCCTGTTTTTATTAATTAAGAAATTATATAACTTGCAAGTAATTGATTTATAATGGTTAAAAATAAAGTAAAATCAAACAAATTCTGGCCTTTGTGGAAATAAAAAAAAATTTGGTAAACTTTTCTCATTTTGGGAAAACAAAAAAGTAGTAAATTCGAAACGAAATAAATTTCTATGAATTCATTCAAGATATTCATTGTTGAAGATGATCCTTTGTATGGTGAAATGCTGAAATATCATCTGTCATTAAATCCCGACAATGAAGTAATTAAATTTGAAACCGGTTCTGAATGCCTGAAGAATTTGTACCAAAATCCTTCTCTTATCTCTCTTGATTATTCTTTACCAGATATATCAGGTTTTGAAGTGATTAAGAAGGTCAGGGAGTTTAACCCTGAAATACCGATTGTTATCGTTTCAGGGCAGGAAGATGTTGCTACTGCTGTAAGGCTTTTAAAGGATGGTGCTTACGATTATTTTGTGAAGGATGAAGATACCAAAGAACGGTTATGGAATACCTTGAAGAATATAAAAGAGAGGATAGAATTAAAGGAGGAGATCAATGTATTAAAAGAAGAAATTGGTAAGAAGTATGAATTTAAAAAGATTATAAAAGGAAACAGTGCAGCAATAAAACAAATATTTCAGCTTATTGAAAAAGCCACTTACACCAATATCACGGTTTCGCTTTATGGAGAGACAGGTACCGGAAAGGAACTTGTGGCCAAAGCTATCCACTACAATTCATCCCGGGTGAAGTATTCGTTCGTGCCCATCAATGTAACTGCTATTCCCAGCGAGTTAATAGAAAGTGAATTTTTCGGTCATGAGAAAGGCTCTTTTACCGGCGCCAACTCACGAAAAATTGGCAAATTTGAATTGGCCAACAAAGGCACCATCTTCCTTGATGAAATTGGTGAAATGGATTTGAATATGCAGGCAAAATTGTTGCGTGTTATCCAGGAAAAGGAACTTACCCGTGTGGGAGGTAACAAACCTATAAAATTTGATGCGCGGGTAATCGTAGCGACTAACAGAAATCTTGCAAAAGAGGTTCAAAAAGGAAATTTCAGAGAGGATTTATATTATCGCTTGCTGGGCCTGCCCATTGAAATACCGCCATTACGATTTCGCGGTAACGATATTCTTATTCTTGCCAAATCCTTTGTAGATGAATTTTGCAAGGAGAATAAAATGAGCAAGTTGGAAATTTCATCGAAAGCACAGGAAAAACTTTTAAAGTATCCTTTTCCCGGCAACGTTCGTGAATTAAAAGCAGTTATGGAACTGGCCTGTGTTATGACCAATTCCCAGACAGTTGAAGAAGATCATATTACATTCAATTCCACCAATGCTAAAAGTGATTTCCTTCTTGAAGAAGATTCATTGGAAGGATATGTTCGCAAGATCATTAAATTCTATCTTCAGAAATACAATAATAACGTAATGGTAGTTGCCAAGAAACTCGATATAGGCAAATCGACTATTTACCGAATGTTAAAAAACAATGAACTTTAGTATGTAAAAAGTCCTTTGTTCAAATCTTATAGCTAACTGTTAATTAATCAAATCAACAATTGTGGTAATTTTCAATTTTACATTAAATTTTTCAATTAGAGAAATGCGACAAGGGTTGTTTTCCCATTAATTTATTTGCTCACAAGCACTTGGATATATGGTATAATAGTTGCTAAAAGGTTATACGATGTTAAAATTTTTTGATAAATTAATTCAGTTACCCATACAAAATAAAGAAAGCATGGCTATAGATTCAAAAAAAATGTTTGATTTGACTAACCTAAATGAGATGCTTGGCGGGGACCAAAAAGCAATATTTCAAATGGTCAAAATATTTTTACAGGCTACACCTGAAAGTCTGACGGAGTTGAATAAATGCTACCAAAAAGAAGATTATGATGGTGTAAGTAAACTGGCTCATAAATTAAAATCTTCAGTTGATATATTCTGCATAAACGATATCAAGCAAGATATCAGGCGGCTTGAAAATAATACGAGGGATAATATCAATATTGACGAGGTCCCCGATCAGGTTGAGAAAATCAATAACACTCTGAACCTTGCCATTGAACAGGTAAAGGTAGAAAAAGAAATACTATACAAACAGCTTTTCGAAAACGAAAACGCTTCCAAATCTTAATCTTATAGAGGTATATTCCCATGTTTTTTCGCCGGATGTGATTTTGCCTTGTTCTGGGTCATATCCAATGCTTGTATAATTTTGAACCGGGTTTGTTTCGGAAAAATAATTTCATCAATATAACCCAAAGCAGCAGCCTTATATGGGCTGGCGAAAGTTTTCTTATAGTCTTCCACGGCCTGTTGTTTATCCTGTTCACTTAATTTATCCTTGAAGATAATATTAACTGCACCTGCCGGACCCATCACTGCAATTTCCGCGGTAGGATAAGCAAAATTCACATCCGCACCAATATGCTTGCTCGACATCACGTCATAAGCACCACCATAGGCTTTCCTTGTAATAATTGTGATCTTTGGAACTGTAGCCTCTGCAAATGCATATAATAATTTAGCTCCATGCTTGATAATTCCTCCAAACTCCTGGGCTGTTCCCGGAAGGAACCCTGGTACATCGACAAATGTGATCAGTGGAATATTGAATGCATCGCAAAATCTTACGAACCGCGCTCCTTTTGTTGAGGAATTAATATCAAGAACACCAGCAAGATTGGCTGGCTGATTGGCGACAATTCCTACAGGACGACCACCAAACCTGGCAAAACCAATAATAATATTCTGGGCAAAATATGGCATCACCTCAAAGAAATTATGCTCATCCACTACCGTGTTGATGATTTCTTTTATATCGTATGGCTTATTAGGATCATCCGGCACAATGGTCTGCAGCCTTTCGTCTTCGCGATGAATATCATCAGTGCATGGCTTGACAGGCGGGTCTTCCATATTTTTGGAAGGAATGAAACTCAACAGCTCACGAACCATCATCATTGCCTGCTCATCATTTTCAGCCAAAAAATGAGCAACTCCACTCTTCGAATTATGGGTCATTGCGCCACCCAGGTCTTCCATCGTTACTTCTTCGTGAGTAACGGTCTTGATCACCTCAGGACCGGTAACAAACATGAAGCTTGTATTTTTCACCATTAGGATAAAGTCGGTGATGGCAGGTGAATAAACTGCCCCACCTGCACAAGGCCCGAGAACAGCTGAAATTTGCGGGATTACTCCCGATACAATCGTATTCCGGTAAAATATATCTGCATATCCGGCAAGACTCTCGACTCCCTCCTGGATACGAGCACCACCAGAATCGTTTAACCCTATAACCGGAGCACCCATCTTAAGCGCCAGGTCCATTACCTTGATTATTTTATCAGCGTTGGCTCTGCTCAGGGTACCTCCGAATACTGTAAAGTCCTGGGCAAAAACATAAACCAACCGGCCATCAATTTTACCATAACCGGCAACTAAGCCATCGCCCATGATCCGGTTTTTATCCATACCAAAATCTGTAGCCCGGTGAGTGACAAATTTATCTACCTCAACGAAAGTTTCGGGATCAAGCAAATCTTGTATTCTCTCCCTGGCAGTTTTCCGACCGGCACTGTGCTGCTTGTCAATTCTTTCTTTTCCACCGCCTAATTCGGCCAGCTTGTTCCGTTCTTCAAATTGCTTGAATTTATCTTCTAATGACATAATACTTGGTTTTTAAAATTGGTAATTATTCAATGATAATCAGGGGCTGATTTCCATCAATAGTATCCCCTTCTTTTACTAAGATATCTTTGATGATCCTGTCATTTTTCACTTTGTACTCGCTTTCCATCTTCATTGCTGAAACAATGATAACAGTGTCTCCGGCATTAACCTTATCCCCGATTTTTACAAGGATCTTTACAACCTTGCCTGGCATAGGGGAGGAAATAGCCAGGTTGTCCTCAAGATAATCCTGCTTCCTGCCTTTGAGGTATTTGGCTTCGGCATCCAGAATATCGACGTCATAAGAATTATAAAGGGTATCGATGGTATAGGTCTTTGGTTCTCTTCCGGGAACCAATTCAACATTGTAGGATTTGTTCTTATAAAGTACGGAGTAAACCCCCTTTTCCACCATCACAAGATCTACGTCATACACCTTTCCATCAATGGAAACCTGGTACCTGTTATCTTTTTTACTTAGCAATTCCACATTTACCGATTGCCCGTCAATGTTAATTTCTAATGCCATAAGTTTTCGTTTAATTAAATCTTAAACATACTTTTTTTCCTACTGCTCAATTTCCAGCTACTCGAAGTATTGCCAGTGGAAATATTTTGCTGCGCTTTCTCAATCCGGTTATGATAATCAATAAAGGCAGCAATAATAGCAATGGCTTTGCAATCCCCCTTGCATATATCCTTTTCTTCGAGAAAGCTTTTATTCTTTTCAATAAAATGGGTATTGTAGTTTCCTTCAATAAAATCAGGGCAATTCATTATCTTCTCAAGGAATTTTATGGATGTCTTCACGCCGGTGATTTTATAAGAATGCAAAGCCCTCTTCATCCGGGCAATAGCTTCATCTCTCGTTTTTCCCCAAACAATTAGTTTCGAAATCAAGGGATCATAGTAGATCGGTATTTTAAAACCTTCATAAACATAACCATCATGCCTCACACCAAAACCCAAAGGCTCGGTGATGTGTTGAATGACTCCCGGACTGGGCATGAAATTGTTATCAGGATCTTCTGCATAAATCCGGCATTCAATTGCATGACCGTTTTGAGAAAGGTCTTTTTGCTTGTATGTTAGTTTCAATCCATTGGCTATATTGATCTGCTCTCTCACAAGGTCAATACCCACGACCCTTTCTGTGATGGGATGTTCCACCTGAAGCCTGGTATTCATTTCAAGGAAGTAATAGTTCAACTTATCGTCAACAATGAATTCTATGGTACCTGCACCATAATAGCCGCAAGCTTTTGCGGCAGCCACAGCGTGTTTTCCCATTTCCTGCCTGACTTTAGGAGTCATCAGCGGACTTGGTGTCTCTTCGATTACTTTCTGGTGTCTTCTCTGAACGGAACACTCCCTTTCAAAAAGGTGGATAGTGTTTCCATGCATGTCGGCCAGGATTTGAAATTCAATATGGTGAGGCGATGCGATATATTTTTCAACATAAACAGCATCATTGCCAAAGGCTGCCTTGGCTTCGGATCGGGCGGCACGATACGAAGACACGATGTCTTTTTCATTTTTTACCAGGCGCATCCCTTTGCCTCCTCCCCCAGCCGAAGCTTTGATCATAACCGGAAGGCCGATCTTTTTAATGACTTTTTTTGCTTCTTCTTCACCTGACAGGGGTTCTTTGGTCCCGGGAACCACCGGAACACCCGCTTTTGAAATGGTTTTCCGGGCGCTGATCTTGTCGCCCATCGTAGAAATAGAATCAGCAGAAGGACCGATAAAAATGATACCTTCTTTTTTGCATCGTTCCGAAAATGCTGCATTCTCCGAAAGGAATCCATAACCCGGATGAATAGCATCTGCCTTTGATTTTTTTGCCGCCGCAATGATCTTGTCAATAACAAGATAACTTTCATTGGAAGGCGATGGACCGATATAATGGGCTTCATCGGCATAGCGCACATGAAGGGAGGTGCGGTCAGCATCAGAATAAACTGCCACCGAAATGATGCCCATCTCGCGACAGGTACGCATCACACGCACAGCAATTTCTCCCCTGTTGGCAACCAGTACTTTTCTGATCATATCATTCTCTATAAAATTCGATGTTGATTGAAAACGAAACTAACAAACAATTAAACATTCAAAAAGTTCCATGTAATGAAAGTGTAAAATTAACTAATTTTTATTTTGTGATTATTGGGTTTATGGAGATTATAGTAAAATGTATTTGAACCTGTTGAAATAGGTGATTAATTGGTTAATGTCCCTAAATTTATCGAACTAGCGACAAGTAGCACGAAACTGACAAAAGAATACAACCTTAGGGTGAATTATTAACATTCGTCTATTAGTAAACAATCTTCAGTTGTTGTTACTAAAGTGTGATTTTAATTTACTTTCGGGTTCTGATATAAGAAAAATATGGCGCTGAATTATATCTGGATCGCTTTTTTCATCATTGCTTTTGTAGTCGGCCTTTTCAGATTGATTGTTTATGGCGATATGGAAGTGTTCCCCAACATGGTGAACGGAACATTTGACAGCGCCAAGACCGGTTTTGAGATTTCACTGGGATTGACCGGAGTGCTTACGCTATGGATGGGTCTGATGAAAATTGGCGAGATGGGAGGAATTGTTAAAGTATTCTCGCGCATTGTCGGGCCTTTCTTTGCAAGACTTTTCCCTGACCTCCCAAAAAACCATCCGGCAACCGGTTCCATCATGATGAACTTTGCAGCCAATATGCTGGGTCTGGATAATGCGGCTACTCCCTTAGGGCTCAAAGCCATGAAGGAAATGCAGGAGACCAACTCACAAAAGGATACCGCTTCCAACCCTATGATCATGTTCCTTGTATTGAATACTTCCGGGCTTACAATTATTCCGATCAGCATCATGGTATTTCGTGCGCAACTTGGTGCGTCCGATCCGTCGGATATTTTTATACCTATATTATTAGCTACTTTTTTTTCTACCATTACCGGGTTGATCGCTGTGTCGATTTACCAGCGGATTAACCTATTTGATAGGGTGATCCTTGCATACTTAGGCGGGATCAGTCTTCTGATATTCGGCATTATTTTTTATTTTTCAGGGCTGCCGAAGGAGCAGATTAGTCAGATATCATCCATTGCCAGCAATATCATCCTGTTTTCCATCATCATCTTTTTTATTTTGCTTGGCCTTCGAAAGAAGATCAATATTTATGAAACATTTATTGAGGGGGCAAAGGAAGGCTTCGGAGTGGCTATAAAGATCATCCCGTTTTTGATTGCTATATTAGTGGCCATTGGCGCTTTCAGGGCTTCCGGGGCGATGGATTTGCTTATTGAGGGGATCAGAACCGGATTTACTGCGATGGGCATTGATACCTCATTTGTAGATGCTTTGCCTACTGCATTTATGAAACCTTTGAGCGGCAGCGGCGCACGGGGGATGATGGTGGATGCGATGAAGACATTTGGGGCTGATTCGTTTGCCGGAAGGTGCGCCTGCATCGTGCAGGGTTCAGCCGATACCACATTTTATATCCTGGCTGTTTATTTCGGTTCGGTAGGTATTAAGAAAACAAGATACGCATTGGGTTGCGGGCTTCTAGCAGACTTTGCCGGTATCGTTGCAGCAATATTTATAGCGTATTTGTTTTTCGGTTAACGAAACTCAATCCTGATCATATCCTTATAATCCAATCCCAATAGTCCGGCGGCATTGCCCTGGTTGATGGCGATTTCGAGGTAGCGGTTGGAATCGAAGAGTGCCAGTATTTCACCCGGCGGGACATCCTGGTATGACCGGCTGATCTTTTTTATTTCATATGACCGGAAGAAGATTGAAAATTTGCGGCCTTTCCTGTTTTCGCTGAATACGGGCTCAGTAATGTTGGTGATCACGTTTTCGTAAGAGTCGATATACATGACATGCCCTCTGATAACATCCTTATCTATGACAGGCTTGAGCAAAATCTTTTCGAGGATTTTATTTTTCACTTTGCCGAGTTCCTCAATCTTACCTCCTTTAGCAAGGTGAATAGCAACTTTCACAAAACGATCGCGGGTGGAAAAGGTGAAAAAATCCGTATCCTGCGGAACCTGTATCTCGACGACTTTATCAGGAGGCTTATCGCAAAGCAGGGAAAATATCCCATTATCGGTTCCGATAAAATAGTGTCCGTTATACCGTATGGCTGTATGGGGGAATTTCTCAGATTCTTCGGTATTTATGGCGAGGATATGCACAGTTCCTTTGGGATAATTGGGATACGCATTCCTGAGTATAAAAGCCGCCTGTTCTGAATTAAAGGATGGAATGGTATGGGTAATATCTATTATCATTGCTTCGGGCAACCGGCTCAAAATGGCGCCTTTTACTGCACCCAAATAATGGTCTTTCAAACCCCAGTCGCTGGTAAGCGTTATGATCGGCATAAATTTATCTTAACATCAGTGAACAAAGAATCCAAATTCTTGTAATTTTGCAGGAATCAAAGTTAGTATTAAAATAATATGGACAGCTTTTTTTACTAAAATTGATATTATCAACTTTTTGAATGATTGGTAAGCGGTTTAAATCAAACACATAAATTTATTAAGACAGCTCGATTTACATTATTAAATAAGATTGACAGAAAAAATAAAATATTGGCTTGATCTTTCTGAATATGATTTAGAAACGGCACAGGCAATGCTGAAAAGTAAACGATTTTTATATGTAGGATTCATGTGTCATCAGACCATTGAGAAGGTCTTTAAAGCTTATTTTATCGATGTTAAAAATGAAACGCCGCCCTACTCTCATAGCTTATCTTACCTGGCCAAAACAGGAGGATACTATGATGATTTTACTGAAACTCAAAAAGAATTCATTGACCAGATTGAACCCTTAAACATTGAAGCAAGGTATCCGGCTCATAAAGAAAGACTTTTAAAAAGCCTGACTCAGGATAAGTGCCAGGAATTATTAGATGAAACTAAAAAACTGCATTCATGGATAAAAATGAAGCTATAGCCAAAGTCAGGCAATATAAGCTGTTGTTTCAAAATTACTTTGACGTATCCCAGGTTTATTTGTTCGGTTCGTATGCGAAGGGCACAAACCAAAAAGACAGTGACATTGATGTAGCCATCATAGTGAATACAATTTCCGATGACTATTTTGCTACTACTCCTTTGCTATGGAAATTGCGCAGGCAGGTTGACGACAGAATTGAACCCATCATTATTGAAAAAGATAATGATAAAAGCGGATTTATAGATGAAATTCGAAAATATGGAATTGAAATTCGATAGTTAAAAATTGAAAGGCTAACATCATTTACACAAGAATATAATAATGAACGAAAGAACCCTGAGTATTTCTTCCTACAATCCCCTTGAAATTTATGGTGTAAACGATAAAAACCTTGAACTCATCAAATTCTATTTTCCCAAAATAAAGATCATTGCCCGTGGAGATGTAATCAAAATCATCGGTAAAAGTGATGAGTTGGATGAATTTGAAGAGAAATTCAATATGCTTTTAATGAGCTATGAAAGGTTTGGCAAACTTGGTGAAGCTGAAATCAAGCAGATATTGGGAGAAGAAGATTACCCGGCAACGATAGCATCCTCAAGTCCTTCGAACGGAATTCTTGTTTATGGGAACAATGGCTTGCTGGTAAAAGCCCTCACCCCCAACCAACGAAAAATGGTTGAAAGTTCTGAGAAAAACGATCTGGTCTTCGCCATTGGTCCGGCAGGAACAGGCAAAACGTATACGGCAGTGGCGCTTGCTGTCAGGGCGCTAAGGGCTAAGGAAGTGAAAAGGATCATTTTGACGAGGCCGGCAGTTGAAGCCGGTGAAAACCTTGGGTTTTTACCCGGCGATCTGCGCGACAAACTTGACCCCTACCTGCAGCCTTTGTATGATGCGCTTAAAGACATGCTTCCGACACAAAAGCTTTTAAAATATCTGGAAGACGGAACCATCGAAATTGCTCCGCTTGCTTTTATGCGTGGACGAACACTGGATTATGCTTATGCCATATTGGATGAAGCTCAAAATTCAACCGAAATGCAGCTTAAAATGTTTATTACAAGGATGGGGAAATCGGCCAAGTTCTTTGTGACAGGCGATATTACTCAAATCGATCTTCCCAGAAATCAATCCTCCGGTCTGAAACAGGCAGAACAATTGCTTAAAAATATAGAAGGGATTGATTTTATTTATCTTGATGACCGGGATGTAGTAAGGCATAGCCTGGTGACGAAAATCATCAGGGCTTATAGTGAAAAGAAATAATAATTTCAGTATAGATACATTAAATTAATAAACAATTAAACATCAATAAATATGAGTAATGCAATAACAAAAACTTCCTTCCATTTTCCAAAGCAAAAAAATCTATATGTTGGGAAAGTAAGGGATGTATACAACATCGATGATAAATTTATGGTGATGATCGTTTCCGACAGGATTTCGGCCTTTGATGTGGTATTGCCAAAAGGAATACCTTACAAAGGACAGGTACTGAATCAGATTGCTGCGAAATTTCTGGATGCAACGGCTGATATATGCCCAAACTGGAAGATTGCAGCTCCTGATCCGATGGTTACAATCGGTCATTTTTGCGCGCCCTTCCCTCTTGAAATGATCATCCGTGGTTACCTCACCGGAAGCTCATGGAGAACATATAAAAACGGGGCACGGCAAATTTGCGGTGTTCCTATTCCCGATGGCATGAAAGAGCATGAGCGTTTCCCCGAACCCATTGTTACACCTACTACAAAAGCAGCCGAAGGGCATGACGAGGATATTTCAAAGGAAG
>Ga0105097_10000300_pt1 | contig 21927 bp, 11 predicted proteins | sample PPLLak12cMay2015_FD_87035 | JGI IMG/M metagenome (GOLD analysis project Ga0105097, IMG submission 87035) | Freshwater sediment microbial communities from Prairie Pothole Lake near Jamestown, North Dakota, USA - PPLs Lake P7 Core (1) Depth... | ecosystem: Environmental > Aquatic > Freshwater >...
ACCTACGCCGAGGTCAACGACCACCTGCCCTCCGAGATCGTCGATCCGGAGCAGATCGAAGACATCGTGCAGATGATCAACGACATGGGCATCCCGGTGTACGAGAAGGCACCGGACGCCGAGGCGCTGCTGCTGCGCGAACCGGTCGTGGCCGACGAAGAGGCCGCCGAGGAAGCGGCTGCGGCGCTCGCCACCACCGTGGACGCGGAGTTCGGCCGCACCACCGACCCGGTGCGCATGTACATGCGCGAGATGGGCACGGTCGAGCTGCTCACGCGCGAGGGCGAGATCGCCATCGCCAAGCGCATCGAAGAAGGCCTCGACTCGGTGCGGCGCGCGCTCGCGGCCTACCCGCCGACCCACGATCTCATCCTCCGCACCTACGAGCCCTTGAAGGGCGGCCAGGGACGCCTCGCCGACATCATCGTCGGCTTCGTCGACCCGAACGCGCCGGACGTGATCGCCGAGCCGATCAATCCGAAGCTTGCCGCGGCGGCCAAGGAAGCCTCCGAGGAGGACGAGGAGACCGAGGGCGGCGAGGAAGAGGAAGCCGTCGACACCGGCCCGGATCCGGAGGAAGCGGCCCGCCGTTTCTCCTCACTCGCGAAGCTCTACAGCCATACGCTCAAGGCGCTCGACGACAAGGGCGGCCGCGACCCCAAGACCGCCAAGCTGCGTCGCAAGCTCGCCGACGAGTTCATGGAGCTCAAGCTCGCGCCGCGGATGTTCGACCAGCTGATCGGCCAGCTGCGCGAGCACCTGAACGAGATCCGCGGCATCGAGAAGGCCGTGATGCAGATCTGCGTCCGCGACGCCGGCATGCCTCGCTCGGATTTCATCGAGACCTTCCCGCGCAACGAGACCAACCTGCACTGGCTCGACAAGCACGTGCGCGCCAAGCGCAAGCACTCGGCCGCCCTCGGCCGGCTGCGCGAATCCGTCGAGAAGCACCAGCTGCGCCTGCGCGACATCGAGAAGCGCACGCACCTGACGATCGTCGAGATCAAGGAGATCAACCGCGAGATCGCCGTCGGCGAGGCCCAGGCCCGCCGCGCCAAGAAGGAGATGGTCGAGGCCAACCTGCGCCTCGTGATCTCCATCGCCAAGAAGTACACGAACCGCGGCCTGCAGTTCCTGGACCTCATCCAGGAGGGCAACATCGGCCTGATGAAGGCCGTGGACAAGTTCGAGTACCGTCGCGGCTACAAGTTCTCGACCTATGCGACGTGGTGGATCCGCCAGGCCATCACGCGCTCGATCGCCGACCAGGCCCGCACCATCCGCATCCCGGTGCACATGATCGAGACCATCAACAAGCTGAACCGCATATCGCGGCAGATGCTGCAGGAGATGGGCCGCGAGCCGACGCCCGAAGAGCTCGCGGTGCGCATGGAGATGCCGGAGGACAAGGTACGCAAGGTCCTGAAGATCGCCAAGGAGCCCATCTCGATGGAGACTCCGATCGGCGACGACGAGGACTCGCATCTCGGCGACTTCATCGAGGATACCTCGGTCGAGTCGCCGATCGAGTCGGCGACCACCGAGTCGCTGCGCGAGACCACGCACTCGGTGCTCGCCGGCCTCACGCCGCGCGAGGCGAAGGTGCTGCGGATGCGCTTCGGCATCGACATGACGACGGACCACACGCTCGAGGAAGTCGGCAAGCAGTTCGACGTCACCCGCGAGCGGATCCGCCAGATCGAGGCAAAGGCGCTCAGGAAGCTGCGCCACCCGAGTCGCAGCGAGCAGCTGCGCAGCTTCCTCGAGGACTGAGGCGCCGGCCGGGGAACTCCGACCCGGATCGGCTGGGAAATTGAAAAGGGCCCGCGGCTTGTCGCCGCGGGCCCTTTGCTTTTCCCGGGCGTGTAAAGTTTATCGACGCCGGCGCGCCGCGCCGAGCATCGCGAGGCCAAGACCGAGCAGCGCCAGGGAACCCGGCTCCGGGACACGCTGGCTGGACCAGAAGTAGATGGTCTCGCCCGTCTCGTCGTCCGTCTGCGACAGGAAGAACGGCGCGTCGGGACGCTGGAGGCTCGTGAAGAACGTCACCTCGATGCCGCCGTAGACCACGTTGAAGGTGCGTCCGAGCGCCATGGCGACGTCTTCGAGCACGCCTTCGATGCCGTTGGTGTTGTCGAGCGCGCCGCCCTGGAAGTTCAGGAAGATGTTGCCGAAGGTGAAGCCCGGCTCGTCGATTTCCCAGCTTTCGCCTGCACCGGGCGCACCGTTGGCCGCGCCGAGTTCGTCGAAGAACAGGTCGCCGATCTCGTAGTCGAAGTACCCGAGCACGAAGTGCTCACCCTTGCCTTTGACGATCACGCTCACGGACCCGAGGCCGGAATCGTCGAGCGAGTACTTGACGTTGGCAGGCGTCGGCTGATCGCCGTCCTTGTTGACGCCGACTTCGAAGAGACTGATCGAGACCGCGTTGGCGGACGACGCGAAGAGCAGCGATGCGGCGGCGGCGATGAGGGCTTGTTTCACGATTGAACTCCCGCGTTCAGTTGTTCGGGTTGTAGCCTCAGGGAGCAAGCAAGAGCCGTGCCAGTGGTCACCACGACGTAACATATCCGCTGCTCGGTCAGTGACTTAATGCAAATCCGACGCAGGCACCCAGCGTCGCGCCGCTCCGGACTTGTCAAATTCCCCGACACCTGCCCGAGTTTGCGCTCGACACATTATGGTGAATCGATCCGGATCCAGGGGCTGACGGTTCTCGCGCTGGAGCAGTCGACGACTGCGCGAAGGACCCGCCGCGATCGCAGAAGCGACTGCGCATCCCGACGTCGCGCGTGGCGAAGCGTCCGCGCCGGAAACGGTGTGGCCGAAAAAATTTCTTCTTGTCGCGAAATAAGAAGCGGGGTACGTTCCGCGTCACTGCACTGGTCGAAGGGCACACCCGCTGCGAGGCGGGGCCGCAAAACCACAGCTCTCGAGGTCGCACCGAGAGAGGGCTGGGTTACCCAAACGAGTTCAACGGGCACGAATGCGCGAGCATTCGCGACAGCCTGCGTGGATCGTGAGGTAACGGCGCCGGCGCACGTTGGCGGCACACCGCGAGAATCAGCGGTGAGTCGCAGCTGTGAGACCACTTGGCATTGAACGGGAGGAAAAGATGTCCATCAAGTCGATGAACGCGCTGCTGGCCGCAGCCGTCGTGACGACACTCGGTGGCGCGGGCTACGTGCCGGCGGCTGTCGCAAGCGGCGACACGGTGTCGATCGCGCAGAGCGAGAACGCAACCGCATGGTTCGTGCAGCTGCGCAGCCGGCCGCTCGCGGAAGGCGGCAAGGCGACTACCCTTGCGAGCGAGCGCACCAAGTTCAAGGCGGCGCTGAAAGGCGCAGGCGTGAATGCGACCGAGCGCTTCGATTATCGCAACCTGTGGAACGGCTATTCGCTGCAGATGACCTCGACCGAGGCGGCGCGTGTCGCGCGCCTGCCGGGCGTCGCGGCCGTTTATCCGGTCGTGAACATCGACGCACCGCCGCAGCCCGACACCGAAGGCAGCGCGCCCGACGTCGGTAACTCGATCGTGCAGACCGGCGTGAACATTGCGCGCGCGCAGGGCTGGGACGGCAAGGGCATCAAGGTCGGCATCATCGACACGGGCATCGACTACGACCATCCCGATCTCGGCAGCTGCTTCGGCGCGGGCTGCAAGGTCGCCTACGGCTACGACTTCGTCGGCGACGACTACAACTCGGGCGGAACGGGCACGGCCCCGATCCCCAACCCGGATCCGGACCCGGATGACTGCAACGGTCACGGCACGCACGTCGCGGGCATCACGGGCGCGAAAGCGGCAACCCCCGAAGGTGTGACGGGCGTGGCGCCCGAGGTGACGCTGGGTGCCTACCGCGTGTTCGGCTGTGCGGGCAGTTCGAGTTCCGACGTGATCAACGCCGCGCTCGAGCGCGCCTGGCTCGACGGCATGCAGGTCGTCAACATGAGCCTCGGCGCGGCGCTGCAGTGGCCGCAGTATCCAACCGTGTACATGAGCGGCGTGCTCGCGAAGAACGGCGTGTCTGTCGTCGCCTCGGCCGGCAACAACGGCGCCACGGGCACGTTCTCGCTCGGCGCCCCGGGCGTCGGCGCAGGCGTCATCGGCGTCGCTTCCTACAACAACGTCGCCACGACACAGCTCGCGTTCTCGATCACGGACGACGGCCGCAAGGTGGGATTCAACCAGGCCGGCGGATCGCCGCTCGCCCCGCTGGGCGGCTCGACGGCCCTGGCGCGCACGGGCACGGCAGCATCCCTGGCTGACGGCTGCAACGTGTCGCGTCCGCTGCCTGCAGAGATCGCCGGCAAGATCGCGCTGATCCGCCGCGGCACTTGCCCGTTCTACGAGAAGGCGCGCAACGCGGAGCTCGCTGGTGCAGTCGGCGTCGTGATCTACAACAACGCCGCCGGTCCCGCGCAGAGCATCACCGTCGCCGTGCCGGTGCCGGCGCCGGCGGACCCGGTGGGCGCCGTGGGCATCCCGGTGGTCTCGATCTCGCAGGACGACGGCGTGCTGATCGACGGTCGCCTCGCCACGGGTGCCGTGAACCTCACCTGGGGCGCGGGCACCGTCACGGCGCCGAGCGCAACGGGCGACCTGATCTCGACGTTCAGTTCGTACGGCCTCGCGCCCACGCTCGACCTCAAGCCCGATGTCGGCGCACCCGGCGGGTCGATCTTCTCGACCTACCCGCTCGAGAACGGTGCCTACGCCACGCTCAGCGGCACGTCCATGTCCGCGCCTCACGTTGCCGGCGCGGTCGCCATGATGCTGCAGGCGAACCCCGGCCTGAAGCCGCTCGAGATCCGCGACCGGCTGCAAAACCACTCCGACCCGAAGGTGTGGAACGGCAACCCGGCGCTCGGCTTCCTCGACGTCGTGGGCCGACAGGGTGCGGGCATGATCGACGTGGACGACACGATCAACGCCACCGTCGGCGTCACGCCGGCCAAGCTGCCGCTGGGCGAGGGCGCTGCCGGCCCGCAGACGCGGACGCTAACCGTGCGCAACTGGGGCGCGACGCCGGTGACCTACAACCTCTCGTCGGTCAACGGCCTGAGCGTCGGACGGCTGATCGCACCGTCGGGTGCGACGAATACTCCGGCGGCGTTCACGCAGCCGCACTTCCTCGGCGGCGCGACGGTGAAATTCGCCCAGCCGAGCGTCACCGTCCCGGCGGGCGGCACGGCCGTGGTGAAGGCCACGATCACGCCGGATCCCAACACGGCCAGCACGGCACCGTTTACCGGTCGTATCTATGGCGGGTACCTCGTCATGACGCCTGCCGGCGGCGGCGCCCCGCTGCGCGTGCCTTTCGGTGGCTTCACCGGTGACTACCAGTCGGTGCCGCCGCTCGACGGGTTCAACAGCGCGACGCCGATGCCCTGGCTCGCGAAGCTGCTGCCCTGCACGCCGCCCACCGTTGGCAACTGCTTCTTCAGCCAACCTGCGGGCGCCACTTACACGCTGGCGGCGGGCGACAATCCCTGGTTCACGGTGCACTTCAATCATCACGTGCGTCGCGTCGAGTTCCAGATCGTGGACGCCGCCACGGGCACGCCGCTCGACCCGACTTACTCCAACTTCACCGATTCGGACTACGTCGGGCGCAACGGCACCCGCACGTTGTTCTTCTCGTTCGAGTGGACCGGCAAGCGCATCGCCGATGCGGCTGGCACGCTGGTGGACGTCCCGAACGGTACCTACCGTGTAAACGTCCGGGCGCTCAAGGCCAACGGCGTTGCGACCGTTCCTGCCCATTGGCAGGTCTGGACATCGCCGGTGGTGACGATCGCGCGCCCGTAAGCGGGCGGCACGCGCAAGCGTGATCCGGGGGCCCCTCGCAGGAGGGGCCCCTTTTTTTTCGGCTCGCTGAGAGTGCAGGGAGCGATCCACCCGACCAGGCGTCGCGTGCCACGCACGTCGGGCCAGACGCGCGTGGCGTCCCCTTGACAGCCGCCGGCTTTCGATCTTCCATCAGCCTTGCCGGCGCAAGGGGCTGCAAAGCTCCGCCGCCCGCGCCGGGGGCCGGGTCTGACAACAACGACGAAGGACAACGACCGATGAGGTTCGTCGACGAGATCCTGCGGCGTCACGTGCACCGCATGGCCGCGGCCTACCTGGTGACGGCGTGGCTGATCATCCAGGTCGCCGGCACGATCTTCCCGCTGTTCGGGTTCGACGCGACGCCGGCGCGCGTCCTCTTCATCGTACTGTCGATCGGTTTCGTTCCGGCACTGATCGTCGCGTGGGCATTCCGGATCACGCCTGAAGGACTGCGACTGGAGCGCAGGGTCGACGTCGACAACGTGGCGAGCTCGGGTTCGACGCGAGCGCTGGACCGTTCGATCATGGTCGTGCTGGCCATCGCGGTGGCGTATTTCGCGGTCGACAAGTTCGTGTTCTCTCCCGCCCGCGAAGCCTCGATCGCGAGCGCGGCGCGACTGGCCGGGCGCAGTGAAGCGCTGACCGAGTCCTACGGGGACAAGTCGATCGCCGTCCTGCCCTTCGACGACCTCTCCGAGGCAGGCGACCAGGAATACTTTTCGGACGGCATTTCCGAGGAACTGTTGAACCTGCTGGCCCGGGTGCCGGAGCTGAGGGTGACCTCGCGCACGTCGGCCTTCACCTACAAGTCGCACCGGCCACGCCTGTCGCAGATCGCCCGGGAACTGAACGTCGCCCACATCCTCGAGGGCTCGGTGCGCAAGGTCGGCGATCGCGTACGGATCACCGCCCAGCTCATCGAGGCGCACTCGGACACGCACCTGTGGTCGCAGACGTGGGACCGCACGCTGGAAGACGTGTTCGCGGTGCAGGACGAGATCGCCGCGGCGGTCGTTACCCAGCTCAGGATCAAGCTGCTCAGCGAGATGCCGCCGACGCAGCGGCGCGACCCGGAAGCCCATCGCCTCCTGCTGCTCGGCCGGCAATACAGCCGCCAGATCACCAAGGAGAGCCTCGACCAGGCCGTCGCACACCTGGAGCAGGCCCTGGCGATCGAGCCCGGGTACGCCGAGGCATGGGAGACCCTCTCCTCGACCTACTCGAACCAGGCCGACATGGGCGAATGGGACTGGGAGGATCGATATCGCCTCTCGCGCGCCGCGGCACTCGAGACCCTGGCGCTTGCGCCGGACCGCAGCTGGGGCGACGCGCGACTCGGCTGGATCGCCTTGAAGTACGACAGTGATCTTGCGGCCGCGGCCCGGCACCTGTCGCGCGCCTCGTCGCTCGAGCCCGGCGACACCCGTGTCGTCAACGCCGGCGCGGTGCTCGCCGAGACGCTGGGTCGGCACGACCAGGCCATCCGGTTGATTCGCTATCACCTCGAGCGCGATCCCGCGAGCCCGATCGGCCAGCACAACATGGGGCACATCTACCTCACCGCCCGCCGCTACGACGAGGCGATCGCGAGCTTCGAGACTGCGTTGCGACTCAGCCCCGACCGGCTCGCGACCCGCTACTACATCGGCGTCGCGCATCTGCTCGCCGGTCGTCCCGAGGCGGCACTCGAGGCCATCGAGGCCGAACCCTCCGAGCCGCACCGGATGATCGGCCGGCCGATGGCACTGCACGCACTCGGGCGCCGCAAGGAATCCGATGCGGCGCTCGTCGCGCTGGTCGAGGCCTGGGGCAAGGACGCCGCCTACAACATCGCCGGCATCCACGCCTTTCGCGGCGAACCCGACAGGGCCTTCGAATGGTTGAACCGCGAGCTCGAGCTGAGTGGTCCTCGCGGCTGGTCCGATCTCGGGGTCGACCCGCTGTTCGAGAGCCTCCATGCCGATCCGAGGTGGCTGCCGATGCTCGAGACCATCGGCGCCTCGCCTGCGCAGCTCGCGAAGATCCGCCTCGAGATCGAGCTTCCGGAGACGTGAGCGGGCCGAGAGACTAGCGAACTGAACCGTGAATTCGGATGGCGCCTCGCGCTGTCCTGCACGGCCCGCCCCCACTGCCGGTTGACTGGGAAGCGGACAGGCGCCGCGAGTCAGGCCGCGTCGAGTCCCAGCCGCTCGATCAGTTTCGCGAACCTCGCGTCCTGTCGGATGGGATCCAGCAGCGGGTCGCCGTTCGCGAGGATCAGGCCCGGGTCGCCGACCTTCTCGGCGACGTCGAGCCAGTGGAAGGCCTGCCTAGCGTCGCCCCACTGCGCATAGATCTGGGCGTACTGGTACGCGAAGCCGTCGCCGGACGCCTTCTGCAGCTCAACGAGCTCGCGGCGCGCGTCGTCGATCCTGCCGACGCGAGGATAGGCGATCGCGAGACATGACTTCCGTTGCCACTCGATGCTCTCGAGTTCGCAGTCGCTGACGGCCCGAGCGGCGTGCCCGCGCGACAGCGCGATCACCGCCGTCACGTAGCGCGCACCCGGGCGATCCGGGGCCAGCGCAAGACCACGGTCGGCCGCCGTCTGCGCTTCATCGAAACGACGGTCGTACCAGAGCACGACGCCCAGCGTCGTGTGGGACTGTGGCGCGATCGGGTCGAGGCTGGTCACCCGTCGCGCGGCATCGACCGCCTCGCTGTACCTGCCCGCGCGCAGCGCCAGATCCATGGCCAGGCGCAGGATCGTCGCGTCCTCGCCGCCGGTATCCCGCGCGCGGGCGAGGAGTTCGCGAGCCGCCTTCAGGTCCCGCTCGCCGTAGAGCTTGATACGTGCCAGCACGCGGTATCCGTCGGGGATCCCCGGCGCCAGCTCGATCGCGCGGCGCGCATCGGCGCTCGCGGCGGCGAATCCTTCCTCGAACGGGACGTAGGCGTTCATCGCCTGGTTGGCGACCGTGAATGCGCGTGCCGCGTGGGCCTTGGCATACAACGGATCGAGCACGATGGCGCGATCGAGCGCCACGACGGCCGCGGCGAGGGCCTCGGGAGAATTGCCGCGGTTGCGCTCGAACTGGCCCTGCAGGAAGGCCTCGTACGCCTCGCCCACCTGCGTGCCGCCGGCCTCGAGAGCATCCGCCTCGCCCGCCAGCAGCTTGATGCGCAGCGAGTCCACGACTTTGCGGGCGATCTCGTCCTGGACGGCGAAGCCGTCCTCCACGGCATGGTCGTAGGTCTCGGCCCACAGCTGCGTGCTGTCGGCACTGCGCACCAGCGTGGCCGTGATCCGCAGTCGCCCGCCGGCCTTGCGGACGCTGCCCTCCAGCACGTGGGCGACGTTCAGTTCCCGCGCGATATCCGCGATCGGAACCTGCTTGCCCTTGTATGCGAACGAGGACGTGCGCGCGATGACCTTGAGCTGCGGGACGCGGGCGAGCACGTTGAGCAGTTCCTCGGACAGGCCGTCGGAGAAGTACTCGTTGGCCGGGTCGTCGCTCATGTTCGCGAACGGCAGGACCGCGATGGACGCTGCGGAGGGCGGGGCGACGCCGTTCGTGACGTCCCCGCCGGTCGTCGGATCATCGACGTCCGCGTCGCCGCGCTGGGCCTTCTCGGCGAACGACGCTCCTGGCCTCACCATGAAGCGATCGACCAGCACCACACCGATCGCCACGGCGAGAACGATCGCGATGAGCACGTTTATCCGGCGCGCGGCCGTCGAAGCGCTACCGCTTTCCTGATCCGTGCCGTCATCCCGGCGCAGGCCCGCCGACGTGAGCGTGTAGAACCACGAGACGACCAGTGCAACGGGGAAGCCGATCGCCAGCAGGCCGAGCAGCAGGCGCATGCTGGTGTTCGGCACGCCGAGCACCTCGAACACGAGGGCTGCCACCTGCAGCACGCCCCAGCTCGCCACGAGGTACAGGACTGCGACGCGGATGACCTTGCGGCGCTTGAGTTCTTCTATGAGGCGCATCGCTCGAGCGGGCGCGACCCTGGCGGCTGGCGTCTGGCCCGATCATACACGGTCGAGGGTCGTGCGCCGGACCGCACGGCGGAGTGCGGCCCGGTGAGTGTGGTGGGCCCGCTGGGATTCGAACCCAGGACCAAGGGATTCACGTTGCCCCGGAGTTTCCCCCAGGCGTGGACTATCTCTTCACCCTCGGCTGCGAGGCCGGTCGGGTGCGGGACGCTCTATGCCTGTCATCAAGGGCGCTTCAGCCCTCAGGTAGTCTCTGCACCGTCCGGCGGTGCACCGCCGGCTTGGCTCAGGGTTGCCATCGGCCGTACCGGAAGGTTCCCCTGAATTCATCCCGTCCACTCCACGGATTACGCCGCGGAGGCACCTTTCGATGAGTCCCCTGCACTAACCGCTGTGCTACAGGCCCACGGCCTGAATTCTACAGTAGGCAACAAATAATCACATTGGCGTACATGACTGCCGGAGGGAGAATCCACCGATGAGCGTAGAGATCGTCTCATCATGCATCGTCTGCGGTTCGTCACTGCAAGGGCGGCAGAGGTCGTTTTGTTCGCGAAGGTGCAAGAACCAACATACGAACTACCATCTGCAGAGCTACGCGAGGCAGATGCAACGTGCCCAAGACAACAAACTGAAGCTAGTCTCAGCCATGGGCAGAGCGTGTCTGCATTGTGGTTACTCACGGAACCTAGCTGCTTTGGAGTTTCACCACCGTGACCGCTCGAGCAAAGAGTTCCAGCTTGACGCGAGGACACTGGCCAATCGGAAATGGAGTGATATCCAGGCCGAGGCCGCCAAGTGCGACCTGCTGTGCTCAAATTGCCACGCTGAGCAACACAATCCAGACTGGGCTCTCCCGTTGTCGGATGCTTCACAGCCTCTCCGCTGGCCGGGATGAACGACTCACCCTGCCGGCTCGATGCGCAGCAACCGCCCCTTCTTCTCGTCGGTCAACAGGTAGATGAGGCCGTCCGGCCCCTGCTCCACATCGCGCACACGCTCGTTCAAGACGCCTTCGAACAGCCGCTCCTCGCTGGTCACGCGGTTGCCGTCCATCTCGAGGCGCGCAACCTGCTTGCTCGCGAGGCCTCCCACGAACGCGCTGCCCTTCCAATTCGGGAAGCGATCGCCTGTGTAGAACAGCAGCCCGCTCGTCGCGATCGACGGCACCCAGTGGTGCACGGGCGGCTCGATCCCGGGCGCAGTCGGCGAGTCGCTGATTTTCGCGCCCGAGTACTCGACGCCATAAGTGACGACGGGCCAGCCGTAGTTGAGGCTCGCCAGCGTTCGGTTGAGTTCGTCCCCACCGCGCGGGCCATGCTCGTGGGTCCACAGCTCGCCGGTCGCCGGATGCAGCGCCGCTCCCTGCACGTTGCGGTGCCCGTAGGACCAGATCTCGGGCAACGCATCCTTGCGACCGAAGAACGGGTTGTCCGCGGGCACCTTGCCGTCGCGCTCGATGCGCACGACCTTGCCGAGGTGCGAGTCGAGCGTCTGGGCACGCGCCCGCTCCGTGAAGCGGTCGCCGAGCGTCACGAACAGCCGTCCATCGCGCGCGAACACCAGCCGCGAACCGAAGTGGTGGCCGCCCTTCACCGTAGGCTGCTGCCGGAAGATGACCTCGACGTCGGCGAGCCCGCCGTCGGTCAGCCGGCCGCGCGCCACGGCCGTGCCGTTGCCGCCATCGCGCGGCTCCGTGTACGAGAGGTACACGAGACGGTTGGACGCGAACCCGGGATCGAGCGCCACGTCGAGCAATCCGCCCTGGTTGATTGCGTGCACCGCCGGCACGCCCTCGAGGGGCCCGCCGAGCTTGCCGTCCTTCGCGACGATGCGCAGCCGGCCCGGGCGCTCGGTCACGAGCAACCGGCCATCAGGCAGGAACGCCATGCCCCACGGGTTCTCGAGCCCCTCCGTGACGGTGACGACGCGGACGGGCCCCTGTGCCGTCTGGGCAACGGGCGCATCGGCCTGGACGACGATCGGCATCGAGAATGCCAGCGCAGTGGCGAGGAAGGTTGCTGCACGACGCATCTGGTTCGGCTCCGATTGTTGCGAGCCGATATCTTCGCACGCAGGCAACCCGCGGAGTCGACCCTGAAAAAAGTCGAGGCGGGGTCACCCCCGCCTCGCAATCGACATGCCCCGCACCGGGGCCCGTTGTTCCCGGTGCGGAGGGATCAGTCGTCGAGATGCTCGCAGCGCCCGAACCTGGCGCCGGCGGCGATCTTCGCCCGCAGCCCGTTCGGGAATCCGGTCTGGATCGAGTTGCCGCGCTCGCAGACGAACACCTGGCTCATGTTCACGATCCAGGAGAACGACGCACCCGGAATGCCACCCACCACCTCGCGACCGGTGCCCGAGATGGAGATGGGATTCGAGAACGGCACGTTCGCGGCCTCGACCACGCCCTGCTTGCGGAAGAAGTCCTTCCAGGTCATCCAGCCCACGCGCTCGATCCACAGCGCGCCCTCGAAGCCGGTGAAGAACGAGCCGGTGCGCCCGATCAGGATCGAGCCGTCGTCGCTCATGTCGAAGATCTCGACCGGCGGCGTGCCGACGTTCGCCCGGATCTCCTCGCCGGTCATCTCCGCGCAGAGGTCGCCACCGAACCAGCTCACGTAGGGCACGTCCTTGCACCACTCGAGCGAGCCGATGGGCGTGAGGCCCTTCGTGTGATCCCACAGGGCCACGCCCTTGCCCTGGTAAGTGGCGAAATCGATCAGGTCCAGCGCAACCCGGCGCCCGTCGGCGCTCACGGCATTCACCGAGGGATTCGCGCCGTAGCGCTCGGTGAGGTTGATGGCCTTGCCTTCCCTCACCCATGCCAGGGCGTACTGGAAGTTCGAGGTACCGAGCACCACCTCGCCGTTGCCCGAGATCGCGTGGGCACGCACCCAGGGCAGCTCGTCCATGGGCAGCGTGGAGGTGTCGAGCTCGCGGATGCCGCGCTTCGCGTCCCAGATGAAGGGCACGATCTCGCTCTTGCCGGGGCTCTGGCACTCGCCGTCCCCGTCACGATCGACGTAGGCGGTGCCGACGGCCTTCTGCCCGGTGTCGTCCACCGCCCAGCCGTAGGTGCTGTCCACGCCGCTCTCGCCGGCGCCGCCGCAGGTGTCGCCGTTCTTCTTCAGGTCGCCAAGCGACACCACCGCGCCGTTCGAGGAGCGCAGCGCCGCCTGGGCGATGCCGTTGCGGTTTGCGTCGTACTGCACCGTCATCCACTGGCCGTTGCGGGTCATGGCGGAGTTGTTCGCCACGAGCTCGGGCGGCAGGACTTCGAAGCCCTGGCTCAGGTTCCACGTGAACGCCAGGGTCTGCAGCTGGCCCGAGGCACTGCGGCCGTTCTTCGCGAGGTCCATCAGGTAGGCGGAGACCACCGGTGTGAACTGCACGCCCTGCATGTACCCGTTGAAGGTGATGTCGGCCGTCTTCGCCACGCCCGCCTCGGCGCGGATGCGCGTGGCGTTGCACGGCCGGTCGGCCGCGGGGTCGTTGCTCTCGGCCGCGTCCCAGTACTCCGACTGCGAGATGAGCATGGTCGGCTCGGTCGGGTAGCCGCCGGCCATGATCTCCTCGATGTACACGACGTACTCCGCGCCCGGGGTGAGGTTGCGGATGGTGTAGCGACCATCGGGACCGACGAGCCCCTGCGTCTGGTCGCCGGTCATCGCCGACACCGCGTCGTGCAGCGGGTTGGCCACGTTGCGCGCGATGACGTTGATGCCGCTGTAAGGCGTGCGTCCGTCCTTCAGCCGCAGCGTGCCGGTGATCGAGCCGCGTCCGGTGAGGTAGGCCTTGGTCGGATAGAGGTTCGAGATCGCCGCGACGTCGTCCGCGTGCGTGATGGTGCTCTGCGCCTGGGCCGCGACCCCCGAGTTGTCGATGAAGGGATACATCGTCTCGATGATCGAGGGGTCGGCGCGGCTGACGCTGTCGTCGTACCAGTCGTGCGCGTACAGCGGGTCCACGCAGCCCTGCACGCCGGGATACCGGCGGAAGCCGTCGATGGGATAGCTCGAGTACACGATCGGACCGTTCACCTGCGAGTGCGACAGGTTGATGGCGTGGCCGAACTCGTGCGTGAACACGCCGGCGATGCGGTCGCCGTTCACGTCGGTGTCGTACACCAGCCAGCCGTTCAGCAGCGCGGTCGCCTCGGTGATCTTGCCGTTCGCGTCGGCGATCTCCGGGAACGCGATGCCGAGCACCGCGTAGCGCGACACGCCGAAGTACTCCTCGAGGATCGAGCCGTCGGTGTCGTACAGCACCCACAGGCCGTAGCCGTTCTCGACGCCGTAGAACTTGTCGGCGTTGGCGCCGGTGACGTCGGCGATGCCGGTCTTCTTGGCGATGGTGCCCTTCACGGCCGCGTCGAGCGTCGCCGTGCCGACCTTGCTCCACTCGTCGAGCGCGAACTGCGTGATCTCGTTGGCGCGCGCGATGCTGATGAACGGCGTGACGCCGTCGAAGTCGTAGGTGAAGGCGCCGCCGCCGTCGGTCCAGGCGGGAATCGCGCCCTTGCTCGTGTCCCACACGTAGGGGCGCGGCGGATTGGTGTCGGTCATGTACAGCGGACCGGCGGCCTCGGCCGTGCCGCAGGCGAGTGCGAGGCCGGCGACGGCCTTGAAGATCGAGGACTTCATCAGCGCATCTCCCCGTTCTGGATCCAGTTGCCGGAGACGGCGCGCCCGACGAGGCCGACGAACGTGGCGGCGTCGACGGCACCCTGGCTCTTGAGCATGGCGCGCTCCTTCTCGCTCAGCAGTCCCTCCTGGATCTTCACGCCCTCGAACAGGCCGCGATTCTCGAACTCGTTCGTGAGCCTGCCGTTCAGCATGTTGAGCTTGCCCTGCGCGAGGCCGGCGGTGGTCTGCAGGCCCGTGCGCGAGGCGGGCTTGTGCATGAAGGCGATGACCTGCTCGCCGGCGGCCCAGCGCGGAAAGCCCTCGGGCGTCACGGCGATGAGCGTCTTGCCGCTCGGCAGCTTGCGCGGCTCGAGCAGGCCGAACTGCCGGAAGGTGTAGCTCGCGCCGCCGCGCAGTTCGCCCTTGGCGCTGTCGCTCACGGTGATGGTGACCTCGGTGTAGGGCATGCCGTTCGGGGCGACGCCGTCGGTCACGCGGGTGACCTTGCCGGCGATGATGCTCTGCGAGTCCGTGATGAGCTGCGTGAGGTTCTGGGGCTTGAGCTTCATGGCGTGGGCAGCGGGCCCGGCCAGCAGCACGAGCGCCGCAGCCAGCGCCACGGCCGGGCGCCGGATCGAATTCAGACGTGTGTACATGGGAGTCCTTTGCTTGGGAGGGCCGCAGCCCGGCTTCCGCGATGGTCGGCGGGGCCCGGCGCTGCGAGGGCCGGCAGACTGCCTTCGGCCTTCGTCGATTGCGATCGGGGAAAGCCTGAGTTCGGCGCAATCGGCCGCAAAATCAGGGAATCCCCTAGGGCCCGGGCACGCGGACTGGCGGCGTTGCGTCAGCTCGCTTCGGGCGGCAGCAACCCGTGGCGGATGGCGAACCGGACGAGACCCGGCACGTCGTGGATTTCGAGGCGCTGCATCAACTGCGCCCGATGCGTCTCGACCGTCTTGACGCTCAGCGAGAGCCGCTCGGCGATCTGCCGGGTGCTTTGTCCCTCGGCGATCATCTGCAGGATCTGCCGCTGCCGGGACGTCAGCACGCCGATTCCCGTGGCGCTGCTGCCGACGCGCCTCTCGAGCTGACGCACGACGTCATCGTCGATCGCGCGGCACAGGTAGCGCCGACCGGCGCAGACGTGCTCGATCGCGGCGGACAGCTCGTCGAACGCCGCGTCCTTGTTGAGGTAGCCGAGCGCCCCGGCAGCAAACGCTCGCGCGGCGTAGTCGGGGGAAGCGTGCATCGAGATCATCAGCACGCGCGTCGAAACGCCCGACTGGACGATGCGCGCGGCCGCCTCGAGGCCGTTCAGTCCCGGCAGCGTCACGTCGAGAAGGATGACGTCGGGCGGATTGCGCCGCACCAGTTCGACCGCCTCCAGCCCGTTGCCGGTTTCCCCCACGACCTCGACGCCGGGCAGGCTCTCCAGGAGTGCACGAATGCCGGCGCGCACCAGCGAGTGGTCGTCGGCCATCAGGATGCTGCGGCGAGTGTTCATATGAGTAATCCGTTTGGGACTTCCGTGTCAGTCGTCGGCATGGAGAAGGGAAGGCGAACGGTGATGCGGCAGCCGGCGCCAGCGCGGGACTGGAGATCGATCTTGCCGCCCACGGCCCGCACCCGCTCGGACATGCCGAGGAGCCCGAGGCGCTCGCCGCGCCGGATGCGCTGCATTGCGGCTGCGGTATCGAAGCCGATGCCGTCGTCCTCGATCACGAGTTGCAGCGCATCGGGTTCGTCGCGCAGCACGACCCGGATCGTCCTGGCATTCGCGTGACGAAGCGCATTGCTGACCGCTTCCTGGACGACCCGGAAGACGGTCGTGTTGAGCGAGGGCGGGACGCTCGCCACCCCCGGCGTGGCCTCGAACTCGATGCGCACGTCGGACCGCCGGCCCGCCGCCTGCAGGTGGTCTTCGAGGGCGGGCACGAGTCCGACGTCGTCCAGCAGCGGCGGCCGCAAGGCGCGGGCGATGTCCCGGGCCTGGCCGATCATCCTGTCCACCATCCCCACCGAGTCGTCCAGGCGCTGCACGACGGCGGCATCCGTCGCCTTGCTGCGGAGGATCTGCAGGTTGATCTTGGCGGCGGTGAGCGTCTGGCTGAACTCGTCGTGCAGCTCGCGCGAGAGGCGGCTGCGCGCCTCTTCTTCCGCAGACTCGAGGCGGCGAGCCAGTTGCCGCAGACCGATCGTCGCCTCCCTGTTCTTGCGTTGGGCGCGGTTGGCGCGATCGAGCGCTTCCTCGCGTTGCCGCTCGAGCAGCAGGAGGGCGGCATTGCGTCGGCTCAGGCCGCGCACGCGCAGCAGGTGCATCGAAGCGAGCAGCAACGCGATGGCCGTGACCGCGATCACTCGGAACCACGTGCTCTTCCACACTGGTGGTACGACCTCGAAGGCCAGCGGCGGGCAGGTGCCCCACTGTCCGAAGGCGTCCCGCCCGCGCACCTCCAGTCCGTAGCTGCCCGGTTCCAGGCCCGCGACCGTCAGCCGGCGGCTCTGGCCGAGCGGCATCCAGGCGCCGTCGTTGAGCCGGTACTCATACTCGTGACTCGTGTCGATGAAGTCGAGGACTGCGAATTCCAGAGTCAGATTCTCTCCGGAGCGAATCTCGAAACCCGTGGCCAGCTCGGCAAGCCCGAGGGGGACGCGCGAGCCGCCCGCCAGCCGGTGCACGGCAGTGATCCGCACCGGTGCCGGCGGTCGGACCGGCATCGGGCTCCCTTTCCTGATGCTGACGAGTCCCTCGCTGGAGCCGAAGTAAAGGAATTCGGCATCCGACGAGGAGGCCCCGGCATTGAACGCACTCGTCGGCAGGCCGGCCGCCGCGACGAGGTTCGCGACGTGACCCGTGGCCGGATCGAATCGCGAAAGCCCCTCGCGCGTGCCCAGCCACAGCGATCCGTCCGCGTCCTGCTCGATGGACATGATGGCGTTGCCGAGCAGCCCGTGTTCCACGCCCCAGCGCTCGAACTTGAGGCCGGCCAGGCCAGGGCCCCTACTCGCCCGGAACAGCCCGCCACCGTCCGTCGCAATCCAGACCACGCCGGCCGGATCGTATTTGAGCGCGGTGACGTGCTGGCGACCCAGACCGTCCCGGCCATCGGACGGCTTGGCCAGCAGCTCGCAAGACCACGGCTGGATGCGGCAACGCCTCAGTCCTGCAACCCGGCTGCCGACCCACAGCCAGTCGTCGGGGCCGAGCGCGAGTGCCGTCACGTAGTCGACCGCGCGCTGGTGGTTCGGACTCGTGTCGATCGGGTAGCGGGTGAACTGCCCGGTGCCGGAATCACGCAGCATGAGACCGTCGCGGACCGAACCGACCCACAGGCCGCCTCGCCCGTCAGGCAGCAGCGCACGGATGTAGTCCTGCCCGGGATCGGTGGCCGTCGGGAGATCGTCGAGACTGTCGCCACCGCGGCCAAATCGATACAGGCCCGTGGCCGTGCCCGCGAAATGCTGCCCGTCCGCGGTGACCGCCAGGCTGAGCACGTTGGTCCTGCTGATCGGGTCCGATGGGGATCGTGCCGAGGCGTTGACCGTTCCGGCGGTGACGTCGACGCGCTCAGGGCCCTGAGTGCCGACCCAGGGCTGGCCGACCGTGGCCGTACCCAGCACAGCGGAGACGCTCTTGTTGCGCAGGCCGCTGCCGTCGGCCATCCGGGTGAGCAGGCGCACGCCGGGCTCCGAGAGCGGCGCCCGCAGGACACCCGCACCCCAGGTCCCGACCATGATGCTGTCGTGGTTCGACGCGAGGCTCAGCGGCTGCAGCACCGAGGCGCTGTCGTTCACGAGGGCCGGAGAGAGCTGCGCGACGGCAGGCCAGTTGCCCGCCGGCTGATCGGCGACCATCAGGCCTTGAGTCAGTGTCCCGATCCACAGCCTGCCGAGCGGGTCCACGTGCAGTGCCGAGATGAACGGCTCGGGCCCCGCACTTCGCGTGAGTTTCACGAGCCGCGCCTCGCGACGCAGTGGATCCAGCAGCAGCAGGCCCTGCCGCGTGCCGACCCACAGCCGCCCGTCGCGCGCTTCCGCGATGGAGAAGACCGAATCGAGGCCGGGCGATCCGCCGGTGAGCTGCGCCAGTGAGTAGGTTTCGAACTCCCTGCGCTGCGCGTCCCAGCGCTCGATCCCCGCGCCGTGGGTCGCGATCCACAGTTGCCCATTTGAACTGCGATGCAGCCGTGAGACACGGTGGCGTCCGAGGGCGGGCACCGGCGCGGGTGCATAGTGATAGCGAGTAAAGCCCGCGAGGTCGGCGTCGAGGCGGTTGAGGCCGTTCCTCGTCGTGACCCACACGTTGCCCTCGCCGTCCTGGGCGACGTCGAGGACGTCGGGATCGCTCAGCGAGCGGGTGTCGGCCGGATCATGCCCGTACTGCCTGAATTGGCCCGTGAGCGGGTCGCGACGCATGACGCCGCCGCCGAGCGTGCCCACCCAGAGCGCGCCATCATCGGCCTCGTAAAGCGCTCGCACGTCGAGGTCGCTGGCGCCGGCGGGGTGGGCGAGTTCGGAAAGGACTACGGTTGCCTCGTAGCCGTCGTAGCGGAACAAGCCCTCCCGCGAGCCGACCCACAGCAGCCCGTCGCGGTCGATGAGCATCGCGTTCACGACGGACGCGGTGAGACCCCGTCCCGCACCGAGTTCGACGAACCGCTGGTCGGCGGCTGCGGACTGCAGCAGCAGTACGCACGCCAGTGTCGCTGCGGCCGCGATCCCACGAGCGCCGCGAACGGCCTGCGCACCCGAATGCGGATCGCCAGTCATCGGGCTCCGCGCTCGAATTCTGCCGTCCGGACTCGCAACGTGCCGGCCATCGCTCAGTCCGCGAACTCGAGCTTCAATTCCATGTCGCGCACCGATTGATAGAGCCGCCGCTCGCGCTTGAGCGGCCAGTGCTGGTAGAGCAGCGCATCGAGCGGGTACCAGAGCGCGACCCACCCGGCGATGATCAGGCCCTCGTCGAGGAAGCGCGCCAGGATGCCGGGCAGGTACTTCGGCTCGCCGAGCACCTGCGACCCAAGCATGCACAGCGCGAGGAACAGCAGCCCGCGCCAGAGCGTGGCGAGGCCCTCCTGCCGGAGGCTCGCGATGTCGTTCGAGATCTGCCCGATGCGGTGATCGCAGTACTGCTGCAGGCCCGAGCGCATCCGCGCCTCGAGGTCGTGCGTACGCGACGCCGCGGGCAGCCGCAGCGTCGCGCGAACCGGACGGTTAGGCTGCGTCCGGATGCGGTTGAGGATGCGCTCGAGCCCGGGCTCCGCGTACGGCTGGCCACCGATCGGATCGAGCTCGGCCGGCAGGAACAGCTCGCGCGGATCGGCGAGGTCGAGGTGGACGTCATGGATGTTCGTGTCGGTCATGGGTGACGAGGCTCAGGTCCAGGGGAAGATCAGTGCGGCGCCGAACGCGATCGCGGTGAGGAGCAACGCCACCGTCGCCGCAGGCCAGGCCCGGATGACGCCGTCGAAGCGGTCGAAGAGCGGGCCACCCGCCAGCGCGGCGCGCGAGGCATGGTCGATCCCCTCGGCGATGTCGCCCTGCGGGATCTCCGGCAGGCGCTCCGCCCAGCCGCGCAGCGCGACTGCGAGACCCGCGCCGAGCGCCACCGGCCACAGCGAGGCCCACAAAGCCTTCGGCGCGATCGCAGCGAGCGTGGGACCGAGCCCCGTCATGGGATGCAGCAGCCACGGCAGCACCAGCGCCGCGGCCGCCATCGCGAGCCATGGCCAGCGCAGGCCCAGCGAGGCCGCCACCCGTGCATCCTCGCTGCCGTACGCGGCGAGCCGGCGGAAAAAGTGCAGCATCAGCAGCGTCGTGCCGACCGCCGAGGCCGCCGCGAGCCAGCCGACCACGCCGACGTCGAGCTGGTCCTTGACCGCGTACTTGGCGATCGCACCGCCGGTGAACGGCAGGCCGCCGAGCCCGAGACACAGCAGCATCGCCGGCACCAGCACCACCGCGCGCCGTCCGGCGCCGCTCGCGGCGATCACGCCCACCGACAGGAACAGCGCGCCCTTCACGAGCACGTGGTGCGAGGCGTAGAAGGCCGCGGCCATCCCCGCCTTTGCATCGCCGGCGGCGAGGCCCATGCCGAGCACCGCCGCGACCACGCCCATCTGGCTCACGCTCGAGTACGCCAGCACCGCCTTGGGATGCCGCTGCGTGAGACCGATCGCGACCGCGTAGAACGCCGTCACGAAGCCGGCTGCCGTGAGCACGAAGCCCCAATCCGGCACCGCCTCCGACAATGGCAGGAAGCGGATCAGGCCGATGATGCCGACCTTGACCACGGCGCCGCTCAGCACGGCCGAGGCCGGCACCGGCGCGGCTGCATGCGCGAGCGGCATCCACACGTGCATCGGCACGAGGCCGGCCTTGGTGCCGAAGCCCGCGACCAGCAGTGCCAGGATCAGGTCGCGGTCGGGCGATGCGGCGAGCGCCGCGGCCGCATCGCGCAGGCGCAGGCTGTCGCCCGGGATCTCGCCCGCCAGCATCACGAGCGCCACGAGCAGCACGGACTCGGCGAGCAGTGCGAGCACCAGGTAGATCGAGCCCGAGCGCCAGGCCTGCGTCGTCTCGTCGTGGATCACGAGGCCGCTCGCGCCCAGCGTCAGGATCGCGAGCATCGCGTACAGGCTCACGAGGTCGCCGGCGACGAACACGCCGAGGCAGCCCGTGCACGCCATCAGCCAGCAGGCGACGAAACGGCCGGGCTGCGCCGTGTCGCGCATGTAGGTCGCGGCGTAGGCGCCGGCCGCGCTCCAAAGCAGCGCCGCGACGCCGAGCAGCAGCGCACCCGGGCCGTCGAGCTCGAAGACGAGCCGCAGGCGACCGGCGCCGACCTCGAGCGGCAGCGCCCCGAGTGCAGATGCCGCCGCCCCGAGCGCCGGCAGCGGCGCGAGCCACAGCAGCCGCGGCATGGCAGATCGCACGGCACTCGACGTGCATGCCATGAGCAGCGCGAACGGCACCGCCCAGGTCGCGCCGAGCAGCAGCGTGGCGAGCGGGCCGCTCACGGCACGGCCTCCGCCGCGACGGTCGTGCCCGTACTACCGAACGCGGGCAGCTCGAGCGGTCCGAGCGCCACGAGGCCCAGCAGCACGGCGCAGAGCGACATCGCGAGCGCGACCGCTTCGCGGGAGCGGGCCACCGGCTTCAGCGGCTCCACCGGCTCCGCGGCGCTGCCCATCGCGCGCACCAGCACCAGCATCACGTACCCGCCCGTGAACAGGCCGCCCAGCACCAGCACCACCGCCCACCACCACTGGCCGGTGCCGACCGCCGCCGACAGCAGCAGCCACTTGGCCGCGAACCCGCCGCTCGGCGGCAGGCCCACGAGCGACACGCCGGCAAGCCCGAAGGCGATCAGGCTCATCGGCAGCGCGCGCCCGACGCCCGCGAGGTCGGCGACGCGGTCGTGCCCGAGCGACTTGGCGATCAGGCCCGGGGCCATGAACATGCCGGCCTTGGCGAAAGCA
>Ga0105097_10000301_pt1 | contig 21915 bp, 15 predicted proteins | sample PPLLak12cMay2015_FD_87035 | JGI IMG/M metagenome (GOLD analysis project Ga0105097, IMG submission 87035) | Freshwater sediment microbial communities from Prairie Pothole Lake near Jamestown, North Dakota, USA - PPLs Lake P7 Core (1) Depth... | ecosystem: Environmental > Aquatic > Freshwater >...
GTCTATTCAGTAAAACAAATACCGATAATATATCAAGAAGTGTGGCTCATATTGCGGGCTCATTTGAGAACCTGGAGAAAACCACCATCACCCTGGATGAACTTATGACTGAAGAGAAAAACAGGGTAGAAAGGATACTCATTAATGTGGAGTCAATTACACAGAACCTCAAAAACAATGAGGATAAGCTAAATAATATTTTTGCAAACTTCTCAGCGATTTCTGATACTTTGGCTAAGGCAAAATTCTATGAGACAATACAGGAAGTTTATTCTACCATGAATGAACTCTCCGATATTTCGAAGAAAATTAATACCGGAGAAGGAAGCCTTGGAATGCTTGTCAATGATGATTCGTTGTATGTTGAACTAGAAAAATCATCCCGCGATCTAAATCTTTTACTTGAAGATATCAGGTTAAATCCTAAAAAATATTTTAAGTTCTCTGTGTTTTAATAAAAATGTGACTATTCAGGAGGTAAAAGGACAACGACCTTCCTTTAAGATTTAAGGAAGGTCGTCGTTTTGTTTAAGAAACTTTAATTTCCCTGTTGAATTTTATTTTTGCTTCATCAAGTTTAGGAATCTCAATAATCAAAACACCATTTTTGTGAGAAGCTTTTATTTTTTCGACATCAACAGTTTCCGGCACGGAAAAGGACCTGCAAAACGAATTGTAACTGAATTCTTTTCTCATAAAATTTTCCTTTCCCTCGTCTTTTTCTGTTTTCTTTTCTGAAGTAACCGTAAGGATATTTTTTTCCAGTTTTACTTTAAAGTCCTCTTTATTCAGGCCAGGCGCTGCAACTTCAATTTCAAAATGGTTCTCGTTTTCTTTAATATTGACAGCCGGTACACTGTAATCTGCTCCATCACTGAAGAATGAAGAAATTAAATCTTTTGCAAAAAAATCATCCCGGTAGTAGGGTAAGTAGCCTCTTTTTCTTAATACTGGTAACATAACTTGTGTCTCCTATTATTTAATTGTTAATTTTAAAATTTTCAGAACTTTTTCAAAATATGTTCCAAAAGAAATTTCAATATAAATAAGTCAGAAATAAATTAATATTAAGACAAAAAGGCAGTAATGTTAATAGAATTTTTAAAACAATAAGCCATAATGGCATATTGTTGGTTAATAATCCAAACTTTTCTTGATTAGAGATAAAGCCTTTTCAATTTCTTTAAAAGATATATTGAGTGGTGGAGCTATTCTAAAGGCATTAGGACGAAACAAAAACCTATCAGTCAATAATCCGTTAGTCAAAAACCTATTGACTATACTATCAGCTTCGGCAATAGAAGGCAGATCAATTCCAAGCATCAAACCTATCAATCTGATTTCACCAATTTTTTTATTATTCTCTAATTCAACTTTAAAAAGTTTTCCTTTTTCATTGATCCCTTCCAAAATCTTTTCATCAAGGATGACATTTAAATTTGCTATTGCTGCGGCGCAGGAAACCGGATGTCCTCCAAAAGTTGTAATATGTCCCAATTCAGGTTCGAATGCGAGGGTATTCATAATTTGTTTGGAAGAAATGAAAGCACCAATAGGCATCCCACCACCCATTCCTTTTGCGATAGTTAAGATATCAGGAATAAAATCATAGTTTTCGAAACTAAAAAGTTTTCCTGTACGGCCAAATCCCATTTGTACATCATCCAAAATCAATAATGTCCCTGTTTCATTACATTTTTGCTTCAGGGCTTTTAAATATTCCTGATGCGGTAATATAATACCTGCTTCAGCTTGCACGGATTCAGCAATTACACAAGCTGAACACTCTGTTATTTTTTGAATATCCTCAAAGTTATTGAACTCGATAAATCGAACATTGGGTAATAAAGGGCGGAATGGATTTTTTAAAGATTCGTGACCCAAAACACTTAATGCACCATGAGTACTGCCGTGGTAGGCATTTTTAAAAGCAACTATTTCTGAACGCGAAGTATACCTTTTTGCCAGTTTTAAAGCACCTTCATTGGCTTCACTTCCAGAATTGACAAAAAAGATTGATTCAAGATTTTCAGGTAATAAGTCACTAAGCATTTTAGCAAGTTTAACTTGCGGATTCTGAATGTATTCACCATAAACCATTAAGTGCATGTGTTTCTTAACCTGTTCGTTGATGGCCTTAACAACTTTTGGATGACAATGACCAACATTACTGACTGAAACACCAGAAATCAGATCAATATATTCCTTTCCTTTTTCATCATAAAGATAAATTCCTTTTGCCCGATCAATTTCAATGGCTGTTGGTCTTTGTGAAGATAAGCCTAAATGTCTGAAAAAGAGTTCACGATTGTTGAGCATAATAAGTGATTGTTTTTTTCAAAGATATTTAAATAAATGTAAAATAGCAGGAATTACTTATTTTTGAAAATCCACATTTTCTTATTAAATGATTTAAATGAAAGATAAAGTTGTAATTATAACAGGAGCTTCATCAGGAATTGGGAAAGCCCTGGCTGAAAAGTTTGCAGAATTACATGCTAATTTGGTGCTAGCCTCCCGGAATTTAAGTGCTCTTGAAATGTTAGCTGAAAAGTTACAAGACCGAAAAATTAATTTACTAATCGTAAAAACTGATGTTTGCAAGGAATCAGATTGTAAGGAGCTTATTGACCGAACGGTGAAAAGGTTTGGCAGGATTGACATTTTAGTTAATAATGCCGGTATTTCCATGCGGGCTTTATTTGAAAACACCGATTTGACAGTAATAAAGCAACTAATGGATGTTAATTTCTGGGGAACAGTTTATTGTACAAAATATGCACTACCATACTTGCTTACAGAAAAGGGTTCAGTAGTTGGGGTTTCCTCAATCGCTGGATATAAAGGTCTGCCGGGAAGGTCAGGCTACTCTGCCTCCAAGTTTGCAATTCAGGGATTTTTGGAAGTTCTGAGAATTGAAAATATGTCAAGAGGATTACATGTTTTAATTGCGTGTCCTGGATTTACCGCATCTAACATTCGAAACACTGCGCTTGCCGGAGATGGATCTCAACAAGGTGAATCTCCAAGGGACGAATCAAGTATGATGACCGCTGAAAAAGTTGCTGATAAAATTATTACTGCCATCCAAAAAAAGAAACATAGGATTATCATGACCTCACAGGGAAAATTGACTGTTTTGCTTAATAAGTTTTTTCCAAAGTGGATGGATAGGATCGTATACAATCACATGGCTAAAGAACCCAATTCGCCTTTTAAATAAAAAATTTTTCAAAAAATAAAGGAAGGTAGAAGCATTAAAGAAATTACTTCGAACGGGGATGGTAAGAGAGAATTGTTTCCCGAAGGTAATCACGATCAAGATGGGTATAAATTTCTGTTGTAGTAATTGATTCATGACCCAGCATTTCCTGCACTGCCCTTAAATCAGCACCACCTTCAATGAGATGAGTTGCAAAAGAATGTCTGAATGTGTGCGGACTTATCGTTTTTTTTAAACCAATTTGGTTTGCAAGATATTTAATAATTAAAAAAATCATTACCCGGCTCAAGCCCTTACCCCGTTTATTCAAAAAAACTATATCTGAGCTTTCTTTCTTTACTTCAATATGACTGCGTATTTTTTCTAAATAAATGTTGATATACTTTATTGCTGCATTCCCAATGGGAACCAACCGTTCCTTATTTCCTTTACCCTTAATTTTAATAAAGCCTTCAGTAAAATAAAGGTTTGAAATTTTAAGGTTTATAACCTCAGAAACTCGCAAACCACAACCATATAAGGTTTCAAGTATAGCTTTATTTCGGGTACCTTCAGGTTTGCTTAAGTCTATAGCATTAATAATTTTATTAATCTCCTCAACACTTAGCGTATCAGGTAGTTTTCTGCCAACTTTTGGGCTTTCTAATAATTCAGCCGGATTTTGCCTGATGATGTCTTCTAATATCAGGTACTTAAAAAAAGCCTTTATCCCTGAAATAAGCCTGGCCTGACTTTTAGCTGATAATCCTATGACGTTTATCCAATGAATAAATTCCTTAAGATCAGTTAAAGTTACTTGCTGAGGGGAAATATTTTTTTGACTTAGTTCAAGATATTGCGAAAATTTATCGATGTCACGACAATAAGCCTCAATAGAATTATTAGCTAAAGACTTTTCGAGTTTTAAATAACCTTTGAATCCATTTATATAGTTCTGCCAAATCATAATGATTTCTCAAAATTACATTTTTATATCATTGAATATTGTCCCAAAATATTTTGAAAATTTTATTAAGTTTGAAAAATGAATTAGATTGATATTTATAAAAAGTTTTAAAAAAATTAGGTTTGTTTTAATTTAAATTTTACTTTTGCACCCCGAATTTAATAGATATTCAATAAAATGGCAAAGAAGAGCAAAGACGCGCGAGTTCAGGTTATATTAGAATGTACGGAGCATAAAAATAGTGGTCTGCCCGGGACATCAAGATATATTACCACCAAGAATAAGAAAAATAGCCCGGATAGATTGGAGTTGAAAAAGTATAATCCGGTGATGAAGAAAATGACATTACATAAAGAAATTAAATAATTTGAAACATGGCAAAGAAGGTTATTGCAACTCTGCAAACAGCGGGTAAAAATTATGCAAAGGTTATCAGGATGGTTAGATCACCAAAAACTGGTGCTTACACTTTCAAGGAAAATATTTTGCATGTGGAACAGGTAAAAGATTTTTTAGCTAAGAAATAAGCTATTAATAAATGACAATCTTAAAGGCTTTTTCCTGTTCAGGAAGAAGCTTTTTTATTTAAAAAGAATTTATATGGGGTTACTAAATATCTTTTCAAGAGAAAAAAAGGAAAAGCTTGATCTGGGACTGGCAAAGACAAAAGAAAATGTTTTTACCAGGATATCAAGAGCGATAGCCGGAAAATCAAAGGTGGATGATGAAGTTTTAGATCATCTCGAAGAGATTCTAGTTGCCTCAGATGTGGGTGTCGATACTACTTTAAAAATCATTAATAGAATCCAGGATCGGGTAAATCGGGACAAATACGTTGGAACCACAGAATTAAATTCAATACTTAAAGAAGAAATTGCATCCCTGTTGCAGGAAAATAATTCCGAAGACAATTTTGATTTTATTGTACCAACTGCGATTAAACCTTATGTCATTCTTGTAGTGGGTGTGAATGGAGTTGGAAAGACTACAACCATTGGGAAACTTGCATACCAGTTTAAACAATCCGGGAAATCAGTATTGCTTGGAGCAGCCGATACCTTCAGGGCAGCGGCCGTTGACCAATTGGTAATCTGGTCTAATAGGGTAGGAGTTCCAATTGTCAATCAAGGTATGAATGCTGATCCTGCTTCAGTTGCTTTTGAAACACTAAAATCTGCGATATCTCAAAATGTTGATATAGTTATTATTGACACAGCTGGAAGATTGCATAATAAGGTCAACCTGATGAATGAATTGTCAAAAATTAAAAGAGTGATGCAAAAACTTCTTCCTGAAGCACCCCACGAAATACTTTTAATATTGGATGCATCAACCGGCCAAAATGCCATAGAGCAGGCACGGCAATTCACTGCTGCCACTGAGGTTAATGCACTTGCTCTCACTAAACTTGATGGAACGGCAAAAGGTGGCGTTGTGATCGGAATATCGGATCAATTTAAAATCCCTGTTAAATATATCGGTGTTGGTGAGGCAATAGATGATCTTCAGGTATTTAATCGTAAAGAATTCGTTGATAGTCTTTTCAATTAGTAAATCTTAATACTTCACTTTGCGAACAAAATATTATAATAAGAAAATAAATGTGGTGTCTCTGGGTTGTTCAAAAAATCTTGTAGATTCTGAGGTTCTTATGGCCCAATTGACAGCAAATGATTTTCAGGTCAGCTTTGAAAAGGATGCAGATGCAGACATTGTGGTAATTAATACCTGTGGTTTTATAAAAGATGCTAAGCAGGAATCTATTGATACAATTCTTCAGCATGTAAGGGCGAAGGAAAGGGGCCAGGTCAAGAAGCTTTACGTTATGGGATGTCTTGCTGAACGCTATATGAAAGATTTGAAGAAAGAAATTCCTGATGTTGATCAATACTTTGGGGTAAATAGTTTAAAGGAAATAATTTCAAGCATTGGCGGAAATTATAAAGCGGATTTAATTGGTGAGCGGCATTTGACCACACCTTCACATTATGCCTATCTGAAAATATCTGAAGGCTGTAACCGGAATTGCACTTTTTGCGCAATTCCTATGATGAGGGGTAAACATATATCAAAACCAGTGGATGAAATTATTAAAGAAGCCAATAATCTTGCTGCAAAAGGTGTGAAAGAACTAATTCTCATTGCTCAGGATTTGACGTATTATGGAATTGATTTATATAAAAAGAATCAGTTTGCTTTTCTGCTGGAGAATTTGTCCGAAGTTAAAGGTATCGAATGGATTCGGTTACATTACGCTTACCCGGCGGGATTTCCAGAAGATGCTATCAAGGTAATCAGGCAGAAATCTAATATTTGCAAATACATTGATATGCCAGTTCAGCATATCAATTACAGAATTCTGGCCTTGATGCAACGTGGACACTCCAGAGAACAAACCATCCAATTACTTCAAAAAATCAGACAGGAAATACCAGGTGTAGCTTTACGCACAACGATTATTGTTGGTTTTCCAGGTGAAACACAGGAAGAATTTGATGAACTCCTCGATTTCATAAGTATATATAAATTTGACCGTTTGGGTGTTTTTATGTATTCTCCCGAAGAAGACACCAAAGCATATAAACTTCCGGATAATGTTCCCGATGAAGTAAAAAAGGAAAGAATGGAGAAAATTATGGATGTTCAGCAATCAATTTCTTTAAAGCTTAATATTGGCAAGGTTGATAAAGTATTTCAAACGATAATTGACCGGCAAGAAGGCGAATATTTTATAGGCCGAACAGAATTCGATTCTCCGGAAATAGATAATGAGGTTCTAATAAGCTCAAATAACAAAGATTTATTAATTGGAAATTTTTATCCAGTGAAAGTTTCCAAAGCTGATTATTTCGATCTTTTCGGAACAATTTCCCAATTTTAAACGCTTTACCAAAATAAATCATAATATCCGTTGGCGGAATACTATACGAAATTGGATAGTTTACAAGTCATGTCTTCTCTGTATATTGCTTTTGCAATTCACAGTAATTGAGCCATTTATGAAATTATAAGCCAGCTTAATCATTATTAGCGGATATATAGGGATGATTAATTGTTTGTTAATTAATGGATTATATTTTTTGGCATAGAGATTGAATAATATTGCGCAGTTCTTTGATTCATAAAAATACAACATCAAACTGGTTAATGTAATCTAATAATTTTTCATGGTGGTTAATTTTTATTTGTAAAATTTGGTTTTGGTTGGTTAATTAGGCCAGAAAACTTGAATTCAAGTGTTCTGGCCTTTTTTTATTTATTAAAATCAAGACTGGTCAATTATTTTTTAATTTTGGCTTTTATCAGGCGTTTAAATGGCAGAATTTGCATCCCAAAGCAAATATTTAATAGGTTCTTAATTAAATTGGGTGGATTTTATTCAGGTTGATGAAAGTATTTTTTATAACAATTCTGTTTTTCTATGCCCATTTGACTATATATAGCCAGGAAATGCTTGGTATAGTAAATAGCAATTATTCCGGAATTTATGGAATCAGTCTGAATCCTGCCAATATGGTTGGATCGAGGCTATACATGGATTATAACCTGCTTTCTTTTCAGTCCTCGTTTGTAAATAATTATGGTTACGTTGAAAGGAATGACTATTTAAATTACTTGTTTCATGGAACAGTTCCTATTTATTATACGGAAGATAATGAAGAACGGAATTATGCTATTTACAGGTCTGACAACAATTATTATGGTTATTTTAATCAAAAATTAATAGGTCCTGCAGCTATGATTGTCGATGGCAAACATGCCTATGGGATTACTACTGCATTAAGATCAAGTACTTCCTTTCAAAATCTCCCCAACGAAATAGGAGTGTTTTTATATGAAGCCATTGATTATACTGAACAACAAGGAATAACTTATAACCATGAAAAAGATATTCAGATAGGCTCCCTTGCCTGGTTTGAAGTTAATTTCAGCTATGCTTATAATTTTCGAAGGTACAGGTGGGAATCATGGTCAGCCGGAATTACTGTGAAACCTTTGCTGGGCATGATGGGCACATATACAAATATTTATAATTTACAGTACCAGGTGCACAATGATGATTCTGCATCTGTGTATAATAGTAGTTTCGATTATGCCTACTCTTTACCAGTGGATTATAACGATAACCATTTTCCACAAGATCCATTAGTTAAGGGGTTTGGGATTGGGGTTGACCTTGGAGTGACTTATACCAAGACAACCAAGGGTCATTCAACAAAGTATTATGGCCGCTTATGTGAACAAAGGTATGACGCCTATAATTACAAGATTGGGATCTCGTTTCTTGACATCGGTTATATCAATTTTACTAAAAAAGCCCGGCAAACATCTTATATAAATACCCATACTGAATGGTTTAAGCCTTATGATACATTACCTGTAAATTCGGTTAACGAAATTAATGCGAAAGTTGATTCCTATTTTCTTGACAATTCAGAAGAAGTGACCCGTAATGAGAAATTTACAATGCATATACCACCTGCTATGAGTCTGCAGTATGATTATTCAATCAAAGATTATTTATTTATCAATGCAACAGTTGTCTGGGGTTTCAATTTTGGGCAGGCATATGTAAAAAGACCCTCTATTCTGGCCATCAGCCCCCGATTTGAAACCGCCCGCGCGGAAGTCAGCCTACCTATATCAATTTATGAATGGAATTGGAAAAATCCCCGAATAGGATTTTCATTACGCTATGGCAATTTCTTTTTCGGGTTTGATAAGATCAATACCATACTCGGTTTTTCCGATTTTAATGGATTTGATCTATATGCTGGCCTGAGATTGAATCTTACAAATAATTTTAAAATGAATTATATTAAGGGATTGTGTGGTAACAAAAAGCTTAGAAATATAGAAATGTTTGATTATAGAAATTTTTAGTCATAAAAGCTGACAGCCGTAAATAAATATTGAACATTTGGTTAAAATTTTTTCGCAAAGTAAATGTTAAATTAATCATGGAAATTATGAAAAAAACGATCTACTGCCTGTTTGTTATTGTGTTAGTATTCATCAGCTTTTCCTGTAAAAAAAATGTCAACTTTAATGATCTTGAAGAAAGAGATGATTTAATGTACCTTGATAATTCGACATATTCGGGTGGATGTAGCGAATTTCAACCCGATGGTAAATTGAAGGCAGAAATGAATTACCGGAATGGAATTCTCGACGGTAAATACTCCTCCTTCTTTGACAATGGTAAAACTGAATCAGTAGGATTCTATGTTAATGGATTAAAAGATGGTGAGTGGAAAAGGTATTATGACAATGGTGAAAAATACCTTGAAGGCCAGTTTGTAAAAGGCAATAAGAATGGTTTATGGGTTTATTGGTATGAAGACGGAAAGATTGAATATAAGGGCCAATGGGAAAGTGACAACCAGGTTGGTCTTTGGCAAAGCTGGTATCCGGATGGCAAGCTTCACTCGGAAATTGAGTGGGATAAGGGTCTTCAGCATGGGAAGGAAATAAAATATTATAATAATGGCAATAAACGCAGTGAAGGTTTTTTTGAAAATGGGAAACAGGAAGGTATTTGGAAATGGTATTTTGAATCGGGCAAGATTGAATCGGAGGAAAATTGGAAAGGTGGCCAGCCGGATGGTTTAGTCACCCATTATTACGAAAATGGAATCAAAAAGAAAGAGGGAACTTGGGAAAATGGCAAGAAGAAAGGCATTTTTAAAGAATGGGATGAGACCGGCAAATTGATAAAGGAAGAAAACCTTGAGTTGGATATTATTGTTGTAAACCGAAAATAAAAAAACCAACTAAACAAAAAAAAACCGGCTTTCAGACCGGTTTATTATTTTTTTATTAATTCAATTTAAACAGAATGGGCATATTAAACTGCACCCGAACAGGTTTACCCCTTTGTTTTCCAGGCTCCCATTTTGGCATGTTCTGAATTACGCGAATAGCTTCTTCATCGCAGCCGCCCCCAATTCCTCTCAGAACCTTTACATCAGTTACACTTCCATTTCTTTCAACTACAAACGTTACAAAAACTCTTCCCTGTATCCCGCTTTCACGCGCCATTTGAGGATATTTAATATTTTCGTTGAGGTATTCAATTCGTGCAGCTTCTCCTCCCGGAAAGCCTGGCATTGATTCAACAACAGTAAAAATCTGTACTTCTTCGGCTTCTTCTTCCTTACTCACTTCCACGGGGACATATTCCTGTATTTCAGTTGTCTGGTCAGCTTCAGCGTCAATTTCAATTTCATCCTCAATTACAACGTCATCATCTACAATTTGAATGATGGTGGTTTGCTGAAGGGGTGCAGGAGGAGGTGGCGTTTTATCCTGTTGTGTGATTTCAATCATTTCTTCAGGAGTATCATCTGCAACCCGGGTAATGAGTTCCAACTTTTGTTTTTCATAAGATTTCCATTCAAAAGCAAGCAAAGTAATTCCGAGGGCAATTATAAGTCCGACCTCCAGGAAAAATACACTTTTATTTTCCAGATTTGCTTTTAGTGATTTCTTTTGATCGATCATATTTTCAGGGTATTAAAAGTTTAAATTTAAACGCTGCTAAATTACAATAATTGTAAACAAGAACAAAAAAATTAGATTATCATTACAATTTTAAGACAAAATTGATGCCTCTTTCTTAAATCTGAAGTCTTTTGGATTTTCAGGAGCCAATAAGTTCAGCATAGGCCGTGGCATCGTAAAGCTGATTAATCTCTTCGGGGTGAGTGAGTTTTATTCTGATTATCCATCCCTTCACATACGAATCGGTATTGATGATTTCAGGAGACGATTCAAGGATCGCATTGAATTCTAAAACCTCACCCGAAACAGGCATGAACATATCCGAAACCGTTTTGACAGCTTCAATGGTACCGAAAACTTCTTCTTTACCCAATGATTCGCCAACGGTTTCAACCTCTATGAAAACAATATCGCCTAATTCTTTTTGTGCAAAATCAGTAATTCCAATATATGCTTCATTGCCCTCAATTCTTAACCATTCATGGTTTTTTGTGTACTTTAAATTTGTTGGAAAGTTCATAAAGATTATGTTTTTAATTATGGCCAAAAATAATAATTAAAGAATTTGAATTCCAAGCAAATTTTAAAAAATTGTCATTATTGGCTTGTTGAAAAATGTGTTTTGATGCCGGGAATTGTAAAATCAAATTTATTGGGCAAGGGAGAATCTAAGGCTGATACCTCCTTTGGTCGTTGAATTTCGGTATTGCGAAGCCAGGAAAGGATTAGTTGTTATCTTATCGAAAAACAACCGCAGGGTAAGTGCCTGGGAGAGCATATAATCAAGGGAAAAATTGATAGATGTTACTTTTTGACCTGCCGATACCTGGTTTAAATCCGAATCAATGCTTCGCAAAACTGTTTTGTTATTACGTATTGAAAAGTCTGCCTTAACGTTGATGTCGCTCTTAAACGTTTTACCTGATCCTCCGCTCAAGCGCGCAAATGAAATGGGAACCTCTTTAAACCGATATCCAAGTCCAATAATGAATTCTTCACTTGTCACTTCAGTCAGCTGATTATTGGAAAAACTCAACGAAAGATTTCTTGATTTTTTCATTTCCAGTTTACTCATCAAGCTATTCTTAAATTGCATATCAACGTTGATTAAAGGGCTGAACTGTTCAGTAATCGTAACATTGTTAAATTCAAACTCAGGAAAAAAGTCTCCGCTGTTTATGTTTCGGTTGTTGGGAACAGAGATACCATCAACGATGGTATCGCTGAAGTTAAGGTTTGATGTAAATGAACCTATGTTATAAGTTGATTTATATGCATGGTTTAGTGTGACGGATTTAAAGATGCTCTGCAGAAAAGGAATCTTTGAAAGCCCACTGTATGAAACTCTCCAGTTTGGGAGAGGTACTTTAGGAAAAGGATTCAGGCTTACTTTATCCGGATTTTTTCCGGAGTAAGCAGCAATAAAGGAAGGCAATAATACATATTGTGAAGATGGTCCATATCCCTGTGGAAATCCTGTTGAATCATTGACGGGTAAATCCCTGGGATCTTCACTGGCTTTTCGATTGGCAATATCAATCCTGTAATCCTTCATGTCTTCGAAATATTGGGATCCATCATTTGGGAGGGAACCTCCAAATGCTGTTCCCCAGGTTATATAGGAGGTGGAAAATGTGCCCATTTCCATCCGGCTGCTTTCTTTGAAAACATTATTGTTTGTATCATACACATAATAGGTCTGTAAATTATGCGATTCCATTCTTTCAGCAGTAAGTTCTATTTTTAAATCTTTAAAAGGCTCAACGGTAGCCCGGAGGTTCATCGTTTCGTTTGCTGTTTGTGTAAATGCAGTATTTAACCTGGAACTGGTCGTCAACCAGCCCTCCTGGTTAAAGTAGTTGGGACCGGAAGGTTGCGCACCGAAAATAAATCCCAAACCGGGAGCATTTTTACTCCAGTTGTTTCCAATGACATCGGGCACCGGCATAAATCCTGGCATTGAAGTTCCATCGTTAACCGAATATTGAAATGACAATTTCTTAACGCTGATAAGTAATTTCACAACTGTTTCAAACGCTATTTTACCGGCATTGATTTTCGGTTTTACCACTTTCGTTGAATCTGCAGGATTCTTGGTTTCTTTTTCTTTTTGGGCTGGCTTTTTAGGAGGCGGTTTTTTGGGTGGTTCATTGATTTTCTTCAGAAACCCGACTTTGTTATATAACTTATTCAAATCAGCATTCCCATTGATGTTCCAATTTACATTGTTCTGAACTGTATTCCCTAGTTCAGCCTGGGTAAACCGCGGAGAAGCAATCCAGTTATAGGCTGCATTGTAACCCGCAGTGGAGGTCACCCAATCCAGCCCCGGAAGTTTATTAACTGGAATATTATAGTTGACCCCTGCAGTCTGGGTAAATTTATTTTTCGTACCACCTGAATATATCTCATCCCAGACCTGTTGCTTTTTCATTTCCGGTGTAATTACCTCAATGGTTCCTATTCCATTTATATCGAGATCGCCATCTACATTTGGGTCTTCATTCCAGGTTTCTTTGTTAGATCCTGGATATTCATTGATATAAGAACCGGCATTCGCATTGTAATTAAAGGTCAATGCCTGGGTGAGGTCGAATTTCAGATCATAAATTCGATTCCAAAGCCATGTTTTATTATAGGTTGGATAGGTTATTACATCTCCAAAGCTCTTATTCCTTAGTTGCCGGGTGCTGTACATTCTGTTCATTTCAGTTCTGAAGGAAAACATTTTTGGAAGGAAATAAAAATTAAAGTCCTTGACGATGGTGAGGGCTTTAGATTTGGAGATGGCTTCATTTTTCTCAAAAGGCTTGATGTTTTTTGGATTGGCGTTATAATTATATCCCAATCCACCCATGTAATTTTGCTCCACCGCATTTTCAATATCAATATTCCGGTGATAGATTTTAGAATATGAATAAGAAACATTAAAATTTTCAATGTCGTATATCCTTGATTTGGTCTGAGCTCCAACTTTATCTTTCCTCACATTCATGAAGTTGATATTTTTCCTTTGCGTGTAATCAATGGTGATAGCTTTAAGTGAATCTTGCTGAGCTTCCAAATTATAAGAATCCAATACATCATTCAATATAAGGTCCGGATCAAGGGGATTATATTTTGGGGTTAATCTGGATTCGGAATAATCAAAATGCATGGGAATTTTGACTCCGGTTTTTTGTGGGAAAAATTTACCAAGCTCGATGTTGGTCGCAATGTCAAACTGCGAATGCGCTTCAAGCTGGATTTCGGTAATTTTTTTTTCGATACTGGCAAACCATGGTGAACTATACATACCTGATACCACCACATTTCCAAGGTCAGCCAGATTTGTTGATATCCTTGCGGTTGTTGCCCAACCGGTTTGTTTATTGAAATCGGAAAGCCGGAGCTCATTCACCCAGATCTCAGCACATTTATTTTCTCCATCGTCTTCAGGGTTAACTTCTGTCTTTTTTGGATTCCTGATCCCGATCATCATGGCTTTAACGTCACTTAAACTGGGTGAACCATATACCGTTACGCGGTTATTTCCGTCATAACCATAGTAACGGGAGTAAAGCTCGACAGGTGAACCGGGTTGACGCATGGCTGTATTCCTTTCAAGCTTAAACTGTGCAAGCTTTTCAAGGTCTATGTCGAATTCATTGCTCTCAGGCCATATAAGATCAGGGGACTTTTCGCCCCAAATTGTTGGAGTTAAAGGAATTTCATATTCATAGTAATTCTGGGTAAAATCGGAACCCAGGCGGATAAAAATAGTTAAATCACCATATTTGACTACATCGTTTTCTTTGGATTGTTCAGCATGAACAAACATTTTCAATCGCTTGAATTGTCGCATGTCAAACTCTGAAGTTTTATAGGCACCCACTGCATCTCCGTCTGCAAGATCACAAACCTTAATTACCAGTGATTGCTCGTTCATCTGAGTGAGGTTGGTTGTTCCGTAATTAACTTCCCTATCTATTCCGGGGGGCTCTATATAATTGATAGGCTCTCTGGTAGCGTTTTCTTCAATATTAACTGCAGATAATTCAAACGATTTGGAATTGATCTGGCTTGTCGTCAGGTAAACATCCGGTTCAAGGAGCTCAGCACTGGAAGGATATCTCCTCCATTCACCCCTTACGAGGTCAAGAGTTGCAAAACGCAAAACGATGGGTTCGGAAAAATCCTTTAAGAACATACGCATGAAGCGGATGGATTTAAAGTCATAAATATTGCCTACAATTTTGCTTGCTTCCCTGATTGGAATCTTAAACTGGTACCATTTCACTGTTCCCACCTCACCATTGGCAAGCTGAATTCCGGCGGCCTCCTGTACGTCGCTTATAAAATTTTCTCCCACAACCATGTTGTTGGGTCGAAGGCTGATTTTGTATTGAAAATATCGTTCTCCTTCATTTAGGGTATTATCATCATTCAGGTCCTCTGCGTTGGGTTGCCTGGAATTCCCGTCGTACACACCTCCGCCTTCATTTTCAGGTGAATTCCCGTCGGATCCATTGTATTCTTTGTACCTTTTTAATATGCTTCCGTAAGCTGGATCACTGTCATAATCATCTCCTCTGAAATTGTGATAATTGTCTCCTGAAGGATCATTGTTGGCGAGCAGGTAAGCCGTCGATCCATCTCCATAAAGATCTCTTACTTTGTCGATGTAAGTATATGCACTGTCGTATTCCGATCCGGTAGCAAAATAGGTTCTTTCATCTTCATTTCTTAAACCATCATATCCCACATCCTGAAACTCACGGGCACCCGCCTCGCCTGAAAAAGATTGGACGAGATCGAGGTTGTTTGGTGTACGACCCCACACGGACCTTTTTATAGCGCTTTCCTGAAAGGTGGCAGATATTGGCAGCCCATGCTCATAACTCTTTCGCGAATCTTTAAGAATATCTTCAGAGATATCACCAAGGTTGATAAAAAGATCTCCGCCGGTATTGCTGGTATTGATAGTTCCTGTTGCAAATGGGTCCATCACCCAGAATTCGATATACTCAATGTTTGTAGCTTCAAAATCCGGTGTTTCGATTTCACGCATGATACCGCCCCATCTGGATTCGGGGTCTTTAAGGGTTCCATCTTCGTTTATCCCCATCGAAACACCACTGACTCCATTAGCATCATAATTATATTGTCCTCTTTCCTCGGGATAAAATGCCACATTAAAAACCCCGATATTTGTTGGAGTTCCATTGGCAAGATCTTTATTTGGAAATACTTCCTGCTCCAGTACCTGCCTTACAAAGTTATTTGATAGCTCGTCATTCGAGACATTATCAGGTTTTAAATTTCCATTTCTGTCGTAAAAAACGCTGGGATCGATTACATACCAGGCAATTTTCGCACGGTTGAATCCGGCATATATTGTATTTGTCTCATAATTAAATCCTGATTCGGGGAACATTTCGGGCTGAAACTGTGGAGTACTTCCGAGATACCAGAAGTTTGAACTGCGCAGGTCAATAGTTGATTTGGTTCCTTCAAAATCATCGATGTAAGATACACCTTCGCTTCCCACTGCCCTGGAGTGACCCGGAATAAAATGAGCAAATTCCCCATCAATAGCTACATTGGATGGGGCTGAAGTACTGATGAACGGAAGCTTGTCCACCAACCGGGTAATAAACCTTGATTCAGTCTGATATTTATAATCCAGTCCCCATATTGTATTGGAAATGGGATCATCGCCATAATTCACCTTTTCAGTAAGCGGCCTTTCATGAAGGTTAAGCACGGTGCCTCCGATATGAAAGTCTTTGCTGAAATCGTAATCAACGTGAGCACCCATCAGCCGTTTTGTCTGAATGCTGAACATGGTGTTGCTTTCCATTGAAATATTGATGGGCGTTCCTGAGTTCATAATACCTTCATTTATGATCCTGACCCTGCCTAATGTGTAATCAACGGTATAGTCGACATTTTCTGCAAGTTGAACTCCTCCGGCAGTAACTTTGACTGATCCCTGTGGCACATTCAATGCATTGAGAGAAATTTCAGAACCTGATTGAGACTTATAATATCCTGAAATAAGAAATTTATTTTTTTCGGTGTATTGCTGAGCTCCTGTTTTTGTGAGGGTATAGAGCGAATCGTAACAATATTTATCGGCTAATTCAGTAAAATTTTCAGCTACGAATTTATTCCTCAAATATCCACCAAAAGGTTCCAGGACAGTGAAAAATATGCGGCCATTCTGTGAATTCATTGTTCCTCCCTGGGTCGCGGCATTGTCCATAAAATCGAAGGTTCCATCACCTTTTGGAAGCGGATTCAATTGGGCATCAAGATTATCCAGGTTAAATACATTGATCAAAGGGACTCCATTAAATGGTCCTTCTTCAAAATAACCTGTTGGAACGCCACTTTCGTCGCCCGAATAGAGAATGTTCAATATAAAATCTTCACGGTTCACCTGATAGGCATTCAGAGAATAAACATTTTTCATCATAAGGTCCCATAATGGGCTTCTGATATCGGTATAAGTACTTTTTAAAAGCTTAACAACCAATGCGCTCTGGCCAGTGATACCTTCATCTGAAAATTCTCCTACCTGGTAAATTGTCGAATCGCCTCCAATTCGCTGGTATTGGTAAGCAATAGCAAGAGTCTGGTCGGAATTAAGCGTACTATTAAGGGAAATAAATCCGAGTTTGCTATTGAAGGTGAATTCATTCGGGCTAAGTTTTCGCGCAAGCTCGATTTTTTCAAAGTCCTGACCTGCATTAAATCCAAGGCTGAGCAGATAGTTATTAACGAGATTAATATCCCTTACTTTGGTTGTGTCTTCAAGTATTTCGAACAAATTATTGGCAAGGTTTCTCGGTAAACTATCAAGCCCGACTGGTGATATGATGTCGCTTTGGATCCTGTTGTATTCACCCAGGTCGGTAAAAGCTACGATGTTCCGGTTTTGTGTGACCGCAGCACCAATGTTGGTAACCCAAACTTCAATTTTTGTAATGTTAATACTGGAGGTAATAATAGGAAGGTCAGCCAATGCTCTGTCAAAATTATTCCTGAAGGCATGTGCCAAAAGAAAATGTTTGTTTTCTTCGTAATCGTCCACTTTGATTAAAAAATCATTGGTTTGGGCTCCTCCCTGAACTGTAATATTGGAAGTTTGACTTTCCTGTTCCGAATATAAGGCCGTAACTGTAGTTCTCCCGAATCTCATTTTTGATTTAATCCCAAACAGGCTTTGGCTTCCGGTAATCAGCGTACTGTTCAATGGCAGGCTTACATCACCAGCTTCAAGTAATTGCAATATTTCATCCTCTTCCCCTTCGTAGCGCAAATTGAGCTTGTTTTCAAATTCGAAAGTTGCTTCTGTATTATAATTGGTTTTGAACTCTATTTTATCACCTATTTTGGCTACCACATTCATCTGAATTTTCTCCTGGAAGTCAAAGTTGGTTTGGCTACGTTGTTTAACAGCCAATGTCGGGTCATCCCTTTTATTTGATAGCACCTGGAAAATTAACTCCACGGAACCGGAAGGCCTGATGTCAATGGTGTGTCCGCCGAAAACCTTATCAAAAGCTTTACCCCCAATATAAATAGAAGGAATAATCCCGTCTTTTCCACCTGCTCCTGCTGCATTTGCGCGTTCACGCCAATAATCCTTTACGGAGTTTTTCAGGTCGTACTCCCGGTACTCATCAAGCGACATGTAGGTTGGCGGGCGGTAATCCAGATCACCCATTTTATGCTTCAGGATATATTGACCGCTTTCAGGATCATACTCCACATCCGATTTGACATTGGAAGTTTGCTTTAAAAACATCGGATTGGTATTTTCATTACCGGTGTAAGGAAATAGTTCTTCTTCCGGTTTGTAAGGAAGGTTGATTTTGTTGGTTGTATCTCCTTTGATGGTCGAATCAGGCGGGTAGAGAAACTTGTTGACTTTATAGCGGTTGTCAGATATTTTATATTCTCCTCCCATGCCTGATAGGGTGGAAAATAAAAATACCAGAACAGTAAAAATCAAAATATTTTTTACGATCCGCTCCAAATAATAGTCTTTTCTAAAATGAGAAAACTTTGAAGAACTCTACCAATTGTGAATGCTGTAAAGTTGTTCAAAGCATCAGTTAACTAAAAAAAGATTATATTTTATAAAATTTTTAATGCTTCTTTAATTAATACTTCAACCGGCAAATCACCACCCACTTTTTCAGCGATTTTATTCAATGCTTTTTCCGCTGCAATTTTATTGAATCCTAACACTGTCAGACCTGATAACGCTTCATCTTTATTCGTATTGTATTGTGCAGGCATTATTTCCTGCGACAGCTTTCCTTTATCAATCTTATCTTTGAGATCAATGATGATACGCTGTGCCGATTTTGCTCCAATTCCTTTGACTGATTGTAAAATATCAGGATTGTTTTCCAGAATGGCCTGGTATATTTTCTGAGGTGCCAGTGCCGATAGCATGAGCATGGCTGTGTTATTACCAATTCCGGAAACAGAAATCAATTGACGGAAAAGCTGACGCTCCTGTTCCTCAGCAAATCCAAATAAAACCAAACCAACAGGAGTAGTGGCTTCGTTTTTTATGGCTAAATGTGTAAACAGTTTGAAAAAATCCTGATCTTTAAGTTTAGAATATGTATTAAGTGAAATGTGGATCATGTAACCAATCCCATTACAATCTAAGATTGCATAAGCCGGATTTTTCTCAGCTAGTTTACCTTCTATATAGGAATACATCTCTTTTAAATCCTGATATTATTTATTAATATATGACTTAAGTTTAAAAAGATCGCTAAACTATAAATTAAAATAACCGGAAAATTGGGCACTAAAAATAATTTGTAAACATTTTAATTAATAAAAATAGAGTTAAAATTGTACAACTTAAATGAAAGTAATTATTAGTTTTGCCGGGCTGTTAATTTATTCACAATTAAAATAAAATATAATGGATACGCTGTTCACAAAAGATGCATTTGATTATCATTCGAAAGGACGACCTGGTAAACTTGAGGTGGTGCCTACCAAGCCTTATTCAACCCAACGTGATCTTTCTCTGGCTTATACACCAGGCGTGGCTGCACCTTGTCTGGCTATTAAAGACAATTTGGAGGACGTCTATAAATACACAGCTAAAGGAAACCTGGTAGCCGTAATTTCAAACGGGACGGCTGTGTTAGGTCTGGGTGATATCGGACCAGAAGCCGGAAAGCCCGTTATGGAAGGAAAGGGACTGCTATTTAAGGTATTTGCTGATATTGATGTGTTCGACATAGAAGTAAACGAGAAAGACATCGATAAATTTGTGCAAACTGTAATTGCCATTGCACCAACTTTTGGTGGTATTAATCTTGAGGATATTAAAGCTCCGGAATGCTTCGAAATTGAAGACAGGATAAAAGCAGCAATTGATATTCCTGTAATGCACGATGACCAGCATGGTACTGCAATTATTACTTCAACCGGCTTGTTAAATGCTTTGGAAATTAATGGGAAAAAAATAGAGAATATTAAAATTGTGGTGAACGGTGCAGGCGCATCAGCTGTATCGTGTACACGATTATACCTGAAGTTAGGTGTTCGACCTGAGAACGTGACTATGATTGACAGCAAAGGAGTGCTGCGTAAGGATAGAAAAGATTTGAATGAGATAAAAATGCAATTTGCTACTGATCGTCCTGTTCATACACTAGAAGAGGCTTTGGTTGGAGCCGATATGTTTCTCGGTTTATCAAAAGCAGGAGCATTAAAAAAAGAGTGGATAAAAAAAATGGCCGAAAATCCAATCGTATTTGCCTTGGCCAATCCGGTTCCTGAAATTCTTCCGGAAGAGGCTTTCTCAGTGCGCGATGACATTATCATGGCCACAGGCAGATCTGATTTTCCAAATCAGATCAATAATGTTCTTGGTTTTCCTTATATTTTCAGAGGTGCATTAGATGTGAGGTCCAAAGCGATAAATGATGAAATGAAGCTGGCTGCTGCAAAAGCCCTTGCTGATTTGGCCAAACTTCCGGTTCCCGAAGAAGTTAATATTGCTTTCCATACCACCAATCTTAAATTCGGGCGCGATTATATAATTCCAAAACCTACCGATCCACGACTGATCACGCATGTAGCTACGGCCGTTGCCAGGGCAGCTATGGAAACCGGAGTTGCCAGGAAACCAATCGAAAACTGGGATAAGTACAATGAAGAATTAGGGAAAAGACTCGGATTAAGCAATCCGCTTATCAGGCAAATTAAATCCACAGCAAAGAACGATGCTAAAAGGGTTGTATTTGCAGAGGCGGAAAACTATAAAATGTTAAAAGCTGCTGAAATTGTGATGAATCAGGAACTTGCTATTCCTGTAATTATGGGTAATAAAGAAGCGATACGTGACCTTATCAAAGAGAATGATCTTGAATTGGAAGGTGTTGAAATCATCGATCCTAAATCAAAGAAGGAAAAACAAAGAAGGGAGCAGTTCGCTGAACTTTATTGGAAAAAAAGACAACGAAAGGGTGTTACCTTAACCTCTGCTCAGGATTCAATGACACATCGCAATTACTTTAGTCCGATGCTTGTTGAAACCGGTTATGCCGATGCGATGATCTCGGGTATAACGAGATCTTACCCGGATACCCTTAAACCAGCGATTGAAATAATTGGAAAAAAGGAAGGAGCAAAGCTGGTTTCGGGAATGTATATCATCATTACGAAGGATGGCCCCTATTTCCTTGCTGATTGTACTGTAAATAAGAATCCCACCGCGGAGCAGATGGTCGAAATCACCCTGCAAACAGCTTATGCAGTCGAGCAATTTAAAATAAAACCCCGAATCGCTTTTGTTTCTTATTCCAATTTCGGTTCTAATGATGGAACTATTCCACAAAAACAAAGAGAAGCTGTCGCTATCCTGCATAAAGAGTATCCTGAATTGATCGTAGATGGTGAAATGCAAGTGAATGTGGCATTAGATCCTGACATCTTACAAGAGGCTTTTCCGTTTTCAAAATTGATAGGAGGAAAGGCAAACACGCTGATCTTCCCTTACCTTACTGCTGGTAATATTGCGTATAAGCTGTTACAAACCATGGGAAAATTTGAGGTGATAGGGCCTATAATTAATGGATTAAATAAATCGGTACATGTGCTGCAAATTGGGTCCAGTGTTTCTGAAATAGTGAACATGGTGGCAATAGCTGTCCTGGACGCTCAGTGTGCAGAGAGAAGATTGAGAGATGGGAAGTGCAGATAATTACCGCTA
>Ga0105097_10000306_pt1 | contig 21837 bp, 20 predicted proteins | sample PPLLak12cMay2015_FD_87035 | JGI IMG/M metagenome (GOLD analysis project Ga0105097, IMG submission 87035) | Freshwater sediment microbial communities from Prairie Pothole Lake near Jamestown, North Dakota, USA - PPLs Lake P7 Core (1) Depth... | ecosystem: Environmental > Aquatic > Freshwater >...
CTTCCCGGACGATCGCTTCAAAGTCACGGCCGGCATCTCGGGCTTCCCGGTCTCGGCAGTGGGCATCCTGCCGATCGGTGAGCAATTCAACGTGTTCGGCAAGCTGGGCTTCATTTACTGGGAAGCCGACGGCAGCGGCAAGATCCGTGACGCGGACGGCACGGTCGTCAAGGCTTCGGTCGATGAAGACGGCACGGACTTCGCCTGGGGCGTCGGCGGCACGTGGAACATCACCGAGAATTTCGGCGCGCGCGTCGAGTATCAGGGGTTCGAGATCTCGGACTTCAACTCGGTCGACTTCGCCTCGGCCAGCATCATCTGGCGCTTCTGAGCCAATCGCTGATCCCCCAGGGGTCCGAAGAGCCCGCCCCTCGGCGGGCTCTTTTCGTTTCACGGGTCCGCCTTTAGCGTTGGCGTAAAATCCGGCCCCGACACTCACCCAGGAGCGTAACCACATGAAATGCAGGATCGTCGCAACCACCGCCCTGCTGATGGGGCTGACGAGCGTTTCGAGCCACGCCGTGGACAACGGCATCTACCTCGGCGCCGGCATCGGCCAGGGTGGCGTCCAGTTCGATGAACTCGTCGACGGTGAACGCATCGACTTCGATGCGAACGACACTGCCTACAAGCTCATCGCCGGCTGGCGGTTCCTCGACTGGCTTTCGGTGGAGGCCAACTACGTGGATCTCGGCTCGGCCAGCGACCGGATCGAGGGCATCGACTTCGAAACGGACGTCAGCGGCATATCGCTGGCCGCGCTCGGCTTCCTGCCGATCGGACCGGTCGACCTGTTCGCGAAAGTTGGAGCAGTCAACTGGGATGCCGAGGTCTCAGCTCGTGGCACGGGACTCAACGCCAGCGACGACGGCACGGACTTGATGTACGGAGCCGGCGCCCAGTTCCGCGTCTGGAGCCTGAGCATCCGCGGCGAGTACGAGATCTTCGACGTCGCGGACGCCGACACCGTGGACATGATTTCCCTCAGCGTGACCTGGACGTTCCTGTAGGTGTTTCGGCCGGGCCTGCGACCCTCTGCGCGGGTCGCAGGCACCGCCGCTGAAGGCCCCTGAATAAGTAACAAAAACTGAATTGACGTCCGGCCATGACCTGAATGACCGGGGGTTGCTGGCGTAACTGGCAATTTTTCTTTGATTCAACCCTGGCGGTGGCGGGCCCGCTTCCGGCGTCCATCCGGCCACCCTGCGGAGCCGCGGAACTTTGGCGCGGATCCCGACTCCAAAATCCCGAGCGCCTTACGGCGTTCGACGCCGGCCTACCTCCCTGGGCCCGCGTCTGCCCGGTCATCCCCCAACGCCGGGTTTGATTTCCCCGGTTGGATCCGCTGGTCCAACCGGGGTTTCTTTTTCCGGGTTCCGGCGGAGCAGCCGCTCGAGGGCAGAGCGCGCCTCGGGCACGCCCTCGCCCGACAGCGCCGAGAAGCTCTGTACGGTGACAGCCCCTTTCGCTTCCCGACGCACCGCCTCGCAACTCGCGGCCCGGGCCCCGCGCCCGAGTTTGTCGGCCTTGGTCAGCAGCAGGTGCACGGGAACCGATCGCGATTCGGCGAGGCGCAGCATGTCCCAGTCCTGGTCCTTGAGCGGGTGGCGGATGTCCATCACCACGATCACGCCGCGCAGGCTGGCACGCTTGCGGAAGTAGCCCTCGATCAACGTTCCCCAGTGCTGGCGCATCGTGCCGGAGACGGCCGCGAAGCCGTACCCAGGCAGGTCGACCAGACGACGATCGGGCTCGAGCTCGAAGAAATTGATCAGGCGCGTCGCACCAGGGGTCTTGCTGGTCCGCGCCAGGCCCTTGCGGTGGGTGATCGAGTTGATCGCGCTCGACTTGCCGGCGTTGGAACGCCCGGCCACGGCCACCTCGACGCCGACGTCAGGCGGCAACTGACTGACGTCGTTGGCGCTGGTGAGGAACCGGACGTTGGCATACACAGACATGGGACCGCCGGTCGGGCGAGGGCGAGGGGCCGTTAGTGTACAATTCGGCGCTTGCCCGCCCCTGTTCTTCGGAGTGGTTCAATGACCGCGAAGCTCGTCGCCGCCCTGTCTCTGGTGGCCGTTCTCGGCTGGAGTGTGCCCACGCTCGCCGCGGGTTCCAAGGAGGCCGGCCAGGCCAAGTCAGTCACCTGCATGGCGTGCCACGGCGCCGACGGCAACAGCCCCAATCCGGAATGGCCGAACCTCGCCGGCCAGCATGCGAGCTACATCGAGCAGCAGCTGCGGCTGTTCCGGGGCGGCGAGCGACAGAACGCGCTCATGTCGCCCATGGCCATGATCCTCTCGGACGAGGACATCGCCGACCTGGCAGCGTTCTTCTCCTCCCAGACTGCCCGCGGTGGCGAGGCCGAGCCGTCGAAGGTCGCGCCTGGACAGCGGGTGTTTCGCGGCGGCAATCTCAACAACGGCCTGATGGCGTGCGCGGCCTGCCACGGGCCGGACGGCCGCGGCAATGCGCTCGCGAAGTACCCGTCCATCCAGGGCCAGCACGCCGTGTACGTCGCCGCGCAGCTGCGCGCCTACCGGGCGGGCGAGCGCGGCACCGACATGAACCAGATGATGCGGAACGTCGCAGCGCTGCTCTCCGACGAGGAAATCGACGCCGTGGCCTCGTTCATCCAGGGACTGCGCTGAACCCGCGCCTGCAGACCAGGTCATAGATCTCCATGAACATGACGATCGCCCGATTCGCCCGCCCGCTCCTCGCGGCCCTGACGCTGCTCACCGTCCAGTCGGCTTTCGCCGCGGACCCGGTGGAGGGCGTGAACTACAAGCTGTTGAAGCCGGCCGTGCCGACCAACGTCGCGCCCGGAAAGGTCGAGGTAGTGGAGGTGTTCTGGTACGCGTGCGGGCATTGCTACGCGCTAGAGCCGAAGATCGAGGCCTGGGAGCGCAAGGGCAAGCCCGCCAACGTCCAGGTGGTGCGGATGCCCGCGGTCTGGAACGAACTGCTCAAGACGCATGCGCGCCTGTTCTACACCATCGAGGTCCTCGGGCGGCCCGAGCTCAACGCCGAGGCGTTCCGCGAGATCAACGTGCGCGGCAACCGGCTCGATACGCCTGAGAAGATCGAGGCGTTCTTCACCTCCCGGGGCGTGAGCAAGGCCGACTTCCAGAAAACGTTCTCGGGATTCGCCGTCGAGTCGAAACTGGCGCGGGCGGCAGACCTCAACAAGCGCTACCGCATCGCGAGCACGCCGACCGTGGTCATCAACGGGAAGTACGTCACGGACGTCGGCATGGCCGGCGGCGAGGACAAGCTGTTCGAGCTGATCAGCACGCTTGCGGCGCGGGAGAAGCCGGCCGGTTGAGACGGCCGAAGGTTCATCGCCCGCCCGCAAAGCGGATCTCGCGCGGGTCAACAGAAGAACCTCGGGGGATGCAGGCCCTTCCGGGCCGCGCGTCAGCTCGACACTGTGCTAAAAGGGCGGCCAGTCCGAAGGGTCCCCCGACATGCTCCGTCTCCTGATCCCCACCGGCAGCGGCTACACGTGGATCGAGCACGTGCCCCCGGCGCCGTTCCCGGACGAGTTCCTGTGGGCGGACCTCTACGAGCCCACGGTCGAGGAAGAGAAAGCGGTCGAGTCGCTGCTCACGGTGGACGTCCCCACCCGCGACGAGATGAAAGAGATCGAGACCTCGAACCGTCTCTACGAGGAGGATGGCGCCGTTTACATGACCGCCACGGTCGGCAGCAAACTCGACTCCGAGAAACCCGAGAGCAGTGCGATCACGTTCATCCTCGCCGACAACCGGCTGATCACCAATCGCTATGTGGACCCGACGCCGGTGCGGCGCTTCATGACCCACGTCGAGCGATCGCCCGCGGCCTGCACGTCGTCTGCGACGCTACTGTCGGGACTGCTCGAGGCATTCACCGAGCGGATCGCGGACATCCTCGAACGGGTGCAGCTCGACCTCGACGCCGTGTCGCTGACGATCTTCCCGCGCTCGGAAGGGACAGCCCCGAACAACCGTGATCTCCACGCGATGATCCAGAAGATCGGCGCGAGTGGCGACCTGATCTCGAAGTCGCGCGAGAGCCTGGTGAGCTTCCAGCGCCTGCTCACCTACGTGCAGCAGGCGAGCAACGTCACGCTCTCGCAGGACCAGCGTGGACGCTTCAAGTCCACGCTGCGCGACGTGCAGTCGCTGTCGGACCATGCGAGCTTCCTCGGCGGCAAGGTGCAGTTCCTGCTCGACGCGGTGCTCGGGTTCATCAACCTCGAGCAGAACAACATCATCAAGATCTGCTCGGTGGTCGCGGTCATGTTCCTGCCGCCGACGCTGATCGCGAGCATCTACGGCATGAATTTCCACTTCATGCCCGAGCTGGACAAGCACTGGGGCTACCCGCTGGCGCTCGTGGCGATGGTGGCCTCCGCGATCATCCCGTTCCTGTATTTCCGCCGTCGGGGCTGGCTCTAGCGGCAGGAATGTCGCCGGCCTCCTTCACCGCGCTCTCCACCGTGGTACTGGTCGCAGCGCTCACGCCGGGGCCGGCGGTGACCGCGATCGTCGCACGCGCCGTCACGGACGGCTTCCGTCCGGCCATGGCCATCAACGCCGGCGTCGTGACCGGGGACCTGCTGTTCCTCGTGCTGGCCACCGGCGGAATGGCGGCTGCGGCACGCTCGATGGAGGGCCTGTTCGACGCGCTGCGCATCGTCGGCGCCGCCTATCTGACGTGGCAGGGCCTCGCGCTCTGGCGTGCCAGGCCGCTCCTGTCGGCAGCGCGCGACACGGGGCACGAGCGTCACTTCTGGCCCAACTACCTCGCCGGACTGCTGCTCATGTTCGGGCACGTGCAGGCGATGCTGTTCTACGCCGCCCTGCTGCCCGGGTTCGTGGACTTCGCCTCCCTCTCGGGCGCCGACCTGCTGGCGCTGCTCATGATGCTGGCGGTCGTGATCGGCGGCGTGAACTCGGGCTACGCGCTGCTCGCTGCGCGCGCCCGCCGCTTCTTCGCCAACGAGCGCGCGCAGCGGGGGCTGCGACGTACCGCCGGGACACTGATGTTCGCGGCCGCGGCGCTCGTGCTGGCCCGGTGATAGGATCCGCGCATGGCCAAGCAAACCATCAACAACATGGCGGTGTTCTGCGACTTCGAGAACGTCGCGCTCGGCGTGCGCGACGCCAAGTACTCGAGGTTCGACATCGGCAAGGTGCTCGAGAAGCTCCTGCTCAAGGGCAGCATCGTCGTCAAGAAGGCGTACTGCGACTGGGAGCGGTACAAGGAGTTCAAGGGCCCGATGCACGAGGCGTCCTTCGAGCTCATCGAGATCCCGCACGTGCGCATGTCGGGCAAGAACTCCGCCGACATCCGCATGGTCGTGGACGCGCTCGACCTGTGCTACACGAAGTCGCACGTGGACACCTTCGTGATCGTCAGCGGCGACTCTGACTTCTCCCCGCTCGTGAGCAAGCTGCGCGAGAACAACAAGCTCGTGATCGGCGTGGGCGTGAAGAGCTCGACCTCCGACCTGCTCATCGCCAACTGCGACGAGTTCATCTACTACGACGACCTCGTGCGCAAGGACGAGCAGCGGCGCGGCCGACGCAAGGCGCCCGCCAAGCAACCGGCCCAGGCCGCCTCGAAGCAGGCGGCCGCGGCGCCGCCACCCGAGATGCCGGCGCCGGAGTTCGCGACCCCGTCGGTCCCGACGGAAGCGCCGAAGACCGAGGACGAGAAGAAGCAGGAGGCATTCGACCTCGTGCTCGCCACCATCGAGGCGCTCGCGGAGGACCGCGAGGACGACGAGAAGATCTGGGGCTCGATGATCAAGCAGGCGCTGAAGCGCCAGCGTCCGGGGTTCAACGAGACCTACCACGGCTTCCGCAGCTTCAGCCAGCTGCTGGAGGAGGCCCAGTCGCGGCGGCTGATCGACATCGAGAAGGACGAAAAGTCGGGCGGCTACGTCGTCAAGCCCGTTTCGGGCTGATGCCGTCGGCCGGAGCCTGCCGGTGAAACAGTTCGTCGAGCCCGAAGCGCCCGCCACCCTGCGAGCGCTGGTCGCGCCGTTCGCGCGGCCCGACCACCGCAAGGCGCTCTGGCAGCTCGCCAACACGCTGCCGCCGTTCGTCGCTCTCTGGACGCTCACGGCGCTCACGCTCGAGTGGAGCCGCGGATGGTCGCTGCTGCTGTTGCTGCCTGTCGCCGGTCTGTACGTCCGCCTCTTCATCATCCAGCACGACTGCGGTCACGGTTCGTTCTTCGCGAACGCGAAGTGGAACCGCCGGACGGGCGCGCTGCTCGGTCTGCTGACGTTCTTTCCGTACGCGTACTGGCGCCGGACGCACGCGATCCACCACGCGACGTCGGGCAACCTCGACCGGCGCGGCCTCGGCGACATCCAGACGCTGACCGTTCGCGAGTACCTGGCGCTGCCGCGTACCCGGCGCATCCTCTACCGCCTCTATCGCAGCATGCCGGTGCTGCTCGGGATCGGCCCGCTGTACCAGTTCGTGATCAAGCACCGAGTGCCCTTCGACCTGCCGCGCTCGTGGCAAGCGGAGTGGGCGAGCGTGCTGTGGAATGACGCTGTACTGCTCGTCGCGGGCACGGCGCTGTGCTGGATGCTGGGGTGGCAGACCGTGCTCGCCGTGCACCTCCCGTTGATGCTCGTCGCCGGTGCGGCCGGTGTCTGGCTGTTCTATGTGCAGCACCAGTTCGAGCGCGCGTACTGGGTCCGGCAGGAAGCCTGGAGCGCGGAGTCGGCGGCGCTCGACGGGAGCTCCTTCTACGATCTGCCACGCCTCGCGCACTGGTTCACCGGCAACATCGGCTATCACCACATCCACCATCTCTCGAGCCGCGTGCCGAACTACCGGCTCCGCGAATGCTTCGAGTCTGACCCGCGCCTGCGGGCGGCTCCTCGACTGACCCTGCCCGGCAGCCTCGAGTGCGCGCGGCTCAAGCTGTGGGACGAGGACGCGGGACGGATGGTGGGGTTTCCCCGGTGAGCGGCCTGGAGAGGGGGCGTCCCGGAGGACGCCCCCTCTCCGCTTCCGAAGCGACGTCAGAGCGTCATCACTTCGGGAGTTTCGGCGGCTTCGGCGGCTTCGGCGGCTTCACCGGCTTCGGCGGCTTCACCACGGCGATGCTCTTCGCCAGGGTGCCCGGGTCGAGAATGATGCCGTTCGCCTCGAGGTCCTCGTCGCCGTTCGCGCCGTCAGTCAGCGTGTAGCGGATCGTGTTGCCGCTGATGATCGCTGGCAACTCGAACCAATTCGCCACGGAGTTGTCCAGTGTCGGGCCGAACTTGAGGAACTTGGAGTCTACAGGCAGCGGCTCGTCGAACGTCAGCACCACCTCCACCGAGCCACCCATCGTCACGCGCGTGACCTCGAACTCCAGCACGCCGTAGTCGAGCATCGCATAGCCGGCCGGGGGCGGATAATCGCCATACGGGAACCAGGCGGCGTTCTTGACCACGACGGTTTTGCCGTCCGTGGGCAGCACGGTCAGCTGGGTCGCGCTCGTGTCGATGGCCGACACCTGTTCGGTGTCACCTAGCACGGAGCCGCGGCGGAACATCGCGGCGTCGAGGCCAGTACTCGCGTTGTAGCCTGACCAGACCGTGAAGCTGGCGCGGCCGTCCGGGCGCAGCTTGACCTGCGTCTCGAAGTCCTCGACGTCGTCCGCGAGGCTGCCGAGCGCGTCGCCGGCAGTGATCGGCTTCTCGGCGGAGAAGCTCTTGCCGCCATCCAGCGTGACCATCATGTAGATGTCGACGTCGCTCGCGTCCTCCGACTGCGAGTAGACGTTTTCCTGCATGCCGTAGCCGACGTAGATCACGTCGCCGTCCTGGCAGTCCGTGGGGTCGGTCGCGCACTTCGGCCCGCTGCCGGGCGTCGGAACGATGCGTGGCTCCTTGACCGAGTAGCCGGACGCTGCGGTCACGCGCGGCGTGAGGTTCACGGCATCGGACCAGGTCGCACCGCCGTCCTCCGACCGCCGCACGTAGAAGTTGTACGGCGTCTGGTCGTTCAGGTACTGGAACCGGTACAGGTCCGGCACCCAGCTGAAGCCGATCAGCATCAGGTTGCCGCGCATCATGCCGCGGTGGGCCAGCGCGTTCTCGAGGTAGTTCGCCTCGGTGTCGATGAACTCGCCCATCTTGCCGGTGCCGGGCACGCCGCCCAGCGCCTTCGCGCCACTGAAGTTCATGGCAGGCGCGTCGCCGGTGATGGAGTACATCGGATCGATGTCGTCCATGATGCTGTCGCGGCAATGGACCGTATCCACCGCGGGCTGCAGGTGCTCCGGCATGAAGCCACCGACGCCACGTCGCAGCATGATGTCGGAAGGTCCGCCGGTCGTGTAGTTGCCCTGCTTGTAGAACATCACCAGCGGCACGTTGCTCGTCGGGGTGATCGACTGCGTCAGGAAGCGCACGCGCCGGGCGTTCTCCCACGGCTCGCTGACGATGCAGCCGTGCTCGCCGCCGGCCGGCGGGGCGCCGAACTTGAACGCGTGGTAACGGATGTACTTGCCGTCGTCCCAGCCCTCCGTGCCCTTGGTTTCCTCGTAGGCGATCAGCACCGAGTCGTCGATCTGGCCGATGTTCGGACGCGAGGCGCCGACCTGTCCGTGGTCGTACGTCCCGAACGGATGCAGCGCGACGTCGTTGCCTTCGAGGGCGCGGTTGATGGACACGTTGCGCGTGATGCGCATCGCCGGCGTGAACTCGCCCGTCTTGAATTTCATGGGGTCGACACCGGTGCCCGCGGCGTTCAGCACGTCGAGCCGGCTGTACCAGATGTCGGTGCCGTGGCTCACGATCGCACCGGAGGCGCCGTCGCCGGGGCCGTCCGCCTCACCGAGCTTGAGGCCCAGTGGGTCTTCCTGCCAGTTGACGACGAACGCATACATGTTGCCGCGGTTGGCGTCCTGCTTAGCGTCACGCATGCCGCTCGACAGGCGTTCGGTCTTGTAGGGCAGACCGCCCCACTCCGCAGGAGCGTCGAACTGCTTGGTCGTGCTGTTCCAGAGAAGGCGCGATACGTACTGGCAGCTGTACGGCACCGCCACCCCGTAGAGCTCCGGATACACGACATAACGCTGCGCCTCGCCCGGGAAGCGCGCCTCGTCCACCGGGCAGTACTTGCCGTTCCAGGTGACGAGGATGTTGTTGCCGACGTTGAACACGTTCGGCTTGTCCGAGTCGCCCGGATACATCACGGCCCTGGTGTCGGCGATCAGATTGGCCGCGCCCGTCACCGGATCGATGATGGGGGGGCCGAGCTGGACGAGGATCCCCTTGGCCGAGGTCAGGTGAGCCGTGTTGTCGATGTTGAGCGCCGGGCTCCAGGTGACGCCGTTGTCCTTCGAATGCTTGATCACGATGTCAAACGGCTTGCGAGTCGCCTGCGCCTTGGCGTCCCAGACCAGCCCGTTGTTGTCCGCCAACTTCACGGTCTGCGCGGCGCCGTAGATGGCGAACAGGGTCCCGTCAGGGGTGCGCAGGATCTTGACCTTGTTGGTCGATTCGCCGTCGGAGACCACCTGTGGCCCGGGAGCGAATTCGAGGACCTCCGCCGTTGTGATGTCTTGAGCTGCAGCGGTTGCAACCAGACCGGAGGCCGCAACCGAGAGCGCCAAAATGATGTGTCTTTTCATGGCTTTGCTCCGATGGACACCCGGAGGCCGGCGGGGATGCCGGCGCTCCATGGGCATCTGGAGTCAGGCTAGGCCCGTCGCGATGACGGCGTCGGACGTGGAATGACGGCCGTCAGTCCGCGGGGTTGCCGCGCCCTGAATCTGTGACGTGGGTCACACTTTTTTTCGTGACTGCGATCCCGATCTCGGCATTGCCGCCAGCAGTTGCTCGACGCTCGCGAGGTCGAATTCGAACCGGTGACGGCGCTCGCGAAGCAGCCCGGCCGTCTTCAGCTCGGCGACGACCCGACTGGCGGTGGCCGACGACACGTCCAGCATGGCGGCCATGTCCTGCCGGCTGACGCTCGGGCAGGGAGCGGGCGCGGCGAACTGTGCGAGATAGCGCAGCAGCTTGAGCACTCGGGCGCGCGAGGGGCCTGCGGCCACCATCGTCGCGAACCGATCGGTTCGCGCGAGCAAGTCGCGCCAGCGCGCCTCCAGTTCCGCGACCAGATTTGGTTGAGTCACTCTGAGCTGCTCGATGGCCTCGATAGGCAACCGGCACAGATGGACGGCCGTGATCGCCCCGGCGCTGAGGTCGTAGCTACGTTGCGAGAGCGCCTCGAGACCCAGCACGTCACCGGGCCGCAACAACCGCACGATGCGGACGCCGCCATCCGGCAGGGTCAGCCATCGCTTGATGAAGCCCGCGCGGATCGTGAAGATCGCATCTGCAGGATCCCCCTGCCGGAGGATGCGCATGCCGGAGGGAAATTCGTAATCATGCACGGCGAGCGAGCGGTGATCGATCGCTTGAACGTTGAGCGAAGAGAACAACTTGCCGTTGCGCTCTCCACACCACCGACAGTCCATTCGCCCCATCAGGAACTCGGAGAGGCAAGGGGCGGGCTCGACGTCCGACAAGTCCGTCTTCCTTGTGGTCCCTGGCGGCGACCATAACAGCTCGCCGTCGCTCCCGCGTCAGGGTGAACACCGCCCATTCGCGACGATTCAAGCCTGATCCGGCAACGTTCGTACTGCGATCGGGAATGTCGCCTGTGACCCGAAGAAGTACAGAACGCAGCACCGCCCGCCATGCCTGCGCCGATCGCGAGGACGGGCGGATCGGGAGAGGGTCCGGTGGAGCGCGGCCGCAGCCAGACGGCCGCGGGTGATCCTCCATCGACGATTGGCGCGCCCGACAGGATTCGAACCTGTGACCCCTGCCTTCGGAGGGCAGTACTCTATCCAACTGAGCTACGGGCGCTTGCGCAGGACCCCTGAAAAGGGGCGGGAATCATAGCCCCGGGGCTGCGCCGCGTCCATTTCCCCGGGGGCGCGGCACGGCGGCGGCCACGCTATACTGCGCGCCCTGTTTTGCGCCCGACCCGAGGATCCTTCGTGAGCGCTTCGCACGATCGCACCTTCTTCGACACGTTCATGCTGGTGCTGGGCATCCTGCTCGGCATCACCATCGGCCTCATCATCCTCGCGCGCTTCATCGCGGGCCACACCACCAGCGCCAACCGCGCCGCCGACGAAGTCTTCCAGCGGGAACTCGCGGCCCGTATCGCCCCGGTCGGGCGCGTCGCGGTAGCCGGCGAGGACAATTCCGCGCTGGCGCCGCCCTCGGCCGAACCCGTCGCCGTCGCAGCCGACCTTCCGGGCGAGACGGTGTACAACCAGGCCTGCGTGGCCTGCCACGGCGCCGGCATCGCCGGTGCGCCGGCTTTCGGCGACAAGGCGGCCTGGGCGCCGCGCATCGCGCAGGGGATGGACACCTTGCATGCACACTCGCTGCAGGGCTTCCAGGGCAAGGCCGGCTACATGCCCCCGAAGGGTGGACGCACCGATCTCTCGGACCAGTCCGTGATCAACGCGGTCGACTACATCGTCGCCGCCTCCAGATAGCGCATGAACCTCGGGCGCCGGAACCTCGCAGGGATTCTGCCGCTGCTCGCCGTCGCGCTCGTGGCAGGCTGCGCCTCCGCGCCGCCGCAGCCCGAGTCCATGCGCGACCCCGGTGCTGACTTCACGGCCTTCCGGACTTTCGGCTGGGCGCCGGCGCCTGGCGTGAACGAGGCCGACCAGCCCTTGCTGCTGCTCGATCGCAGCATCCGCGACGCCATCGGCGCCGAGATGCGCCGCCGGGGCTACGTCGAGGCAACCGAAGGCCCCGACCTGCGCATCGCCTACGACACCGCAAGCCAGGAAAAGATCGAGAGCAATCCGGTCCGCGTCGGGATCGGCATGGGCAGCTGGGGCGGGAATTTCGGCGGCTCCGTCAACGTCGGCAGCCCGAGCGTGCGCAACTACCGCGAGGGCACGCTGGTGATCCATGCGATCGACGCCGCGCGCAACGCCGAGGTCTGGCAGGGCCGCGTGTCCGGCCGCATCGGCGAGAACAGCCTCGAGCCGGCGGCCGTGGCCGCCGCCGTCGCCACCGCGATGCACGATTTCCCGGCGCGCCCGGCGCCCTGATCAGTCCTCCGACTGGCGGAAGTCGACCCCGAGCGAGCGCAGCTTGCGGTACAGGTGCGTGCGTTCCATGCCCACGCGCTTGGCGAGCTGCCCGACCTTGCCGTTGCACAACTGCAGCTGCTGGGTGAGGTAGGCGCGCTCGAAGTGCTCGCGCGCCTCGCGCAACGGCAAGGCGAGCAGGTCCTGCTTGACCAGCGGCTCGTCCCCGGTCGACTGCGACTCGATCTCACGCTCGATCTCCTCGAGCGCCACCTCCTCGGGCCCGCCGCGGACCAGCGTGCGGTGCACGAAGTTCTTGAGCTCGCGGATGTTGCCCGGCCACGGGTAGTTGCGCAGGCGGTTCTGCGCCGCGACGCTGAAGCGCCGGAACGGCAAGCGCTGGTCGTCGACCAGTCGGTCCACGTAGTAGCGCAGCAGGTCCGGCACGTCCTCGGCGTACTCTCGCAGCGGGGGCACCCTCAGGCTCAGCACGTTGAGGTGCGCGAGGAGGTCCGGCCGGAACGGCTCAGGTCCCCGCGTATCGAAGCCGGGCTGGGCCGAGCAGATCAGGCGCGCCTCGCAGGGAATGCGCGTGCCGCTGCCGGCGCGGCTGAAGCTTCCCGTGTCGAGCGCTGCGAACAGCAGGCGCTGGGCGGGCGGCGAGAGATCCCCGAGCTCGTTGATGAAAAGCACGCCGCGTTCGGCCTGCTCGAGCAGGCCCTTGCGCACGACTCCGCCCCCCTCTGAACCGTATAGCGTCACCTCGGGGCCGGCCTCGGAGATGGCCGCGGCCACCGCCGAGACGAACGGCCCCACGGAGCGCGGGCTCAGTGTGTGCACATAGCGGGCGAAGGCTTCCCGGCCGGAGCCCGGCTCGCCCACGATCAACACGGGCACGTCGTGCGGCGCGATCTGCTTGACCTGCTCGCGCAGGTCCCGCATCAGCCGGCTGCGGCCGACCGGCGCCAGCAGCGGCGGAAGCACGCTGCGGGCCGCCAGCCGCCGGTTGCGCCCCTCGTCGAGCGCCGCCCGCACCGTGCGCAGCAGCTTGGAAAGGGACAACGGCTTCTCGACGTAGTCCACCGCGCCGAGGCGCGTCGCCTCGACGGCGGTCTCCACCGTCCCGTGGCCCGACATCATGACCACGGGCATCGACAGCGACTGGGACTGCTGCCACTCCCGCAGCAGGCTGATGCCGTCGGTGTCGGGCATCCAGATGTCGAGCAGGACGAGATCGGGTGGCTCGCGGACACAGGCGGCGCGCGCCTCGGCGGCATTCGACGCGACGTCCACGGTATAGCCCTCCTCGGAGAGGATCTCCTGCACGAGGTCGCGGATGTCGGCCTCGTCGTCCACCACCAGAATCCGCGCAGTGCTCATGCCCTCTCCCTCCTGGGCTCGGGCCGGTACGGCTCGCGCCGCGCAGCCTCGCCTCTTGTGACGCCGTCCAGCGGCAGGTCGACCCGGACGCGCGCGCCGCCGTCGGGCCGGTTTTCCGCCTCGACGTGCCCCCCGTGTTCCTCGACGATCTTGCGTACGATCGCGAGCCCGAGCCCGGTGCCCCGGGCCTTGGTCGTGACGTAGGGGTCGAACACCTGACCCATCAGCTCGCGCTGGAACCCCGGCCCATTATCCTCTACCGCCAGCTCGGCCACTTCGTCATCGCCCGCCCTCACCCGCCGCGTGACCACCGAGATGCAGCCGCCGTTCCGTCCCTCGAGCGCCTCGACGGAATTGGTGAGCAGGTTGTGCAGCAGCTGCCGCATCCGGCCGCGGTCCGCGACCACGCCGGCAAGCCCGGGGTCGAGCCGCACGTCGAGCCTGACCCCGCGGCCGGAGACCTGCGCCCGATAGAGGTCGGTCAGCTCCGTGACGAGCTGGTTGAGGTTGACCTCCGTCATCTCGAAACGCGGCGCCCGGGCGTACTCGCTGAAGGCGTTCACCATCTCCTTCATGGCCTCGACCTGCTGCACGATCGTCTCCGTACCACGGTCGAGCAGCCTCGCGTCCTGCTCGTTCATCGACGGCATCAGCTTGTGGCGCATGCGCTCGGCCGACAGCCGGATGGGAGTGAGAGGGTTCTTGATCTCGTGCGCCAGGCGGCGAGCGACCTCGCCCCAGGCCGCCTCGCGCTGCGCCTGCAGCATGGTGGTGATGTCGTCGAACACCAGCACGTAGCCGCCCGGCGTCGCCCCCTCGCGGGGCAGCGGCGTGCAGGCGCACATGATCACGCGGCGGCCGGTCTCGAGCGGGAACACCAACTGCTCGCGCCACTCGGTCTCGCCCGCGGCGAGGCGGCTGCGGCAGGCCTCGCTGAACTGCCGCAGCAGGCCGTCCGAGGCGCCGATGCCGGCGAAGCTGCGGCCCTGGCTGCCGTCGAGTCCTTCGCCGAGGATGCTGCCCGCCGCCTGGTTGGCGGTCCGTATCCGCAGGTCGGGCTCGAGCGCGATCACGCCGGTCGAGAGCCGCGCCAGCACGATCGCGAGGTTGGCGCGCTCGGTCTCGGCCACCTGCTGGGCCTGCTGCTGGTCCTCGCGGGCGCGACGCAGGCGCTTGGTCATGTCGTTGAAGGAGTGCACGAGGAAGCCCATCTCGTCGTGCGAGGTGAGCGGCAGGCGTGTGTCGAGGTCGCCCTGCGCGACGGCGCGCGTGCCCTTCACGAGGTCCTGGATCGGCTGGACGAGGCGCTGCGCGGTAAAGATCGCGCCGTACCACGCGGCCAGCAGCGACAGCAGCAGCACGACGGTGAGCGTGAGGATGAAGCTCGCCTTGAGCGGCTTGCGCAGGTAGTCCTTCTCGCCGAACTGCTGGTAGGCGGCCTGCACGGTATCGGCCAGGGCGCCGAGCCGCTCCGCGACCGGGTAGGTCGCCTGCACCACCATGCCGCCACGATCCCCCGAGGAGGCGCCGAGCGGCACCGCCGTGCGGATCAGGTAGCCGCCCTCGGCGAGCGGCTCGAGGCTGACGAACGGCCTGCCCTGCCGCACCTGCAGCAGAACCTCGCTGGGTACCTCGTCGGGCACCACTTCATGGGAGAGTCCCTTGCTGATGGCGACGATCACGCCGGACTCGGTGGCGACGATCAGCTCGGTCGCGCCGGCCTGCCGGCGCAGTATCTCCAGGGCCCCCGGCATCGGCCCACCCGCGACCGACAGCTCGCTCGCGATCAGCTCGGTCGCGGCCAGGTGGTCCCGCATGCGTGTCTCGAGCGCCGAGCGCGACAGCACCAGGGCGTCGTCGAGGCTGCGCCGGATCTCGACGTTGAACCAGCTGTCGATGCCGCGGTTGAGGAACTGCACGGCGAAGAAGTACACGAGCAGGATCGGCAGCGTCGCGAGCACGCCGAAGGTCCACACCATGCGCGCCTTGAGCCGCGAGCCGATCACGTGGCCGCGCCAGTCCCGCACCAGCTGCGCGAGCTTGGTCGCGAGCAGCGCCAACAGCACGACCAGACCCGCGATGTTGATCGCCAGGATCCAGGGGTGCAGCCGGCTGAAGGGCTCGGAGTGCTGCGCCGTGCGCGCCATGAACAGGATCGCCGACAGCCACAGCAGCCCGCCGCCGCCGATGGCCGCCGCGGCCACAGCCCGCCTCAGGGCCGATGCGTCCATGCGTACCACTCGCTGGTGGCGCTCCAGTCCTCGGTCCAGAACAGCAGCCAGCCGAACGTGTCGGGCGCCGAACGCAACCGGAGATCGGCGCGGACGCGGATCTCGTAGGTCGTCTCAGGATCGAGCAGCGCGGCGTCGATGAGCGGCAGCCCACGCACCGTCGCCAGCCGGTCGAGCGCCGAGCCGAGTGCGCCGAAATCCTGCTGCTCGCCGGTGTTGCGATTGCGGAGCAGGTAACGCTGGCTCAACGCGTGGTAGCCGAGCTCGTAGCTCTGCACCAGCGAGGCGACGTCCGGATCGGGCAGGTAGCGACGCACCCGCGCAATCTCGATCTCGTAGTCGAGCCGCAGGGTGAGGCCCGCCTCGATCGCGCGCCGCGCGCCGCCGGGCAGGTTGAGTCCGAGATCCACGTCGAGCTCGTACACACCCTCGTCGAGCGCGATCGAGGCCCGGGTCACCTCGACCGACGTGTCGGCCGCGGCCGGCACGGCAGCCAGCGTTGCAAAAAAGCAGAAAGCCCAGGCGCACGCGAGCCGGCTCAATCGCCTTTCAAAGCGGCCGTTGCCGACTCGGGTGTTGCTCATCTCCAACATTCAGGACAGCTTGCGAAGGCAAGCATAATAGAACCCGTCCATTCCGGCTTCCCCGGGCAGGATGGCGTAGCCGACTCCGGGGGCCAGCCTCGGGGGCCAGTTCCCGGTCAGGGTTGCGGTGTCGTCCCGGGCCTCTGGTGTCGCGGCCAGGAAGGCGCCTGCGACGCCCTCGTTCTCGGCGCCCAGCACGGAACAACTCGTGTAGAGCAGCGTGCCGCCCGGCGCCAGCAGCCGCCAGCTCGCCGCCAGCAGCTGCCGCTGCCGTCGAGCCAGTGCCGGGATGTCCCTGGCGCGGCGCAGCAGCTTGATGTCCGGATGGCGCCGGATCACCCCCGTCGCGGAGCAGGGCACGTCCAGCAGGATGCGATCGAAGAGCCGGCCGTCCCACCACGCGTCGGGCTCGCCGGCGTCGCCCGCACGCACGTCCGCCGCGAGACCGAGGCGCGCGAGGCTGTCACGCACGCGGCCGAGCCTCGCCTCGGACACGTCGAGGGCCGTGAGTTCACAGGGTCCGTCGACGCGCTCGAGCACGTGGCAGGTCTTGCCGCCCGGCGCCGCGCAGGCGTCGAGGATGCGCTCGCCGGGCCGCGGGCCAAGCAGTTCGACGGCGAGCTGTGCGGCCGCGTCCTGCACGGAGAGACGGCCGTCGGCAAAACCGGGCAAGCGCCGCACGTCGGCCGGCGGTTCGATGCGCAGGGCGTCGGGTGCGAGCTCGTGGCGGAACGCCTGCCAGCCCCCGGCCTCGAGCGCGGCCACCGCGTCCGCGACGCTCCAGCGACGGCGGTTCACCCGCAGCCACATCGGCGGATGCGCGTTGTTGGCCTCCAGGATCGCCGGGGTCCGCTCGCCTTGCTCCTTTCGCAGCGCATCGACCAGCCAGCGCGGGTGCGCGCTGCGCACCGCGAGATCCCTGTCGAGTCGCGCCAGCAGTGCATCGCGCTCACGCTGGAACCGCCTCAGCACCGCGTTCACGAAGCCGGCCGCGCGCGTGAAACCGAGCTCGCGGGCGGCCTCGACGGTCTCGGCGACCGCCGCGTGCGGCGCCGTCTCGCCGGACAGCAGCTGGTAGAGACCCACCTCGAGCAACGCGCGCAATTGTGGCGGCAGCTGCTCCGGGGGCCGGTCGGCCAGGGCGCGAAGGATCTCAATCAGGCGGAAATGCCAGCGCAGGGTTCCGTAGGCGAGGGAGCGCTTGAAGCCGCGCGCCGCGCCCTCGTCAGCGTCGCCGGCGAGCAGTTCGTCCAGCGAGTGGCCGCCGCTGGCGACGCCGGCCACCAGTGCCGCCGCCGCCGCACGGATCTGCGCCGGGCTGGGCCCCGCGTCTGTCACCCGAGCCGCGCCCCCGCGAGCGAATGGGCATTGAGGAATTCCGCCGCCGACACGGCACGCCGGCCCGCGAGCTGCAGGCGCGTCAAGGCGAGTGCGCCCTTGCCGGTCGCGACGACGATCCGGCCCCCGGCCGCCTCGAGCACCTGACCCGGCGTCCCGGCCGCAGCGAGGACCGGCTCGGCCGACCACAGGCGCAGTTGGCGATCCTCCCAGCGCGCTTCCGCCACGGGCCAGGGATTGAAGGCGCGCACCTGGCGGTCGATCGCGTCGGCGGGCGCGCTCCAGTCGATGCGAGCCTCCTCCTTGCGGATCTTGGCTGCGTAAGTGATTCCCTCGGCCGGTTGCGGGACGGGCGTCAGCCGGCCCGCCTGGAATTCCTCGATGGCAGCGACGATCGCCTCGGCCCCGACCGCCGCCAGGCGGTCGTGCAGCGCGCCGCCCGCCTCCCGCGCGCCGATCTCGACAGGGCGCTCGAGCAGCATCGGCCCGGTATCGAGCCCGGCGTCCATCTGCATGATGGTGATGCCCGTGACGGTGTCGCCGGCGAGCAGCGCACGATGGATGGGCGCCGCGCCGCGCCAGCGCGGCAACAGCGAGGCGTGGATGTTCCAGCAGCCGAGCTGCGGCAGCTCGAGCACGGCGGGGGGCAGGATGAGGCCGTAGGCGGCGACCACCATCAGGTCGGCGGCGTGCCCTCGAAGGCGCGCGACGGCCTCGGGCGATCGCAGGGTCGCCGGCTGCTCGACCGGGACCCCAAGTGCCTGCGCGCAGCGCTTCACTGGCCCGGCGCCGACCTCCTGGCCGCGGCCGGCCGGCCGGTCCGGCTGCGCGTACACCGCGACGATCTGGTGCCGGGCCGCGTGCAGCGCCTCGAGCGCCGGCACGGCAAACTCCGGCGTGCCGGCGAAGACGATGCGCAGCCGGTTCGTCATGGGTCTGGTGCTGCGCGGCCCGGCGGCCGCGCGTTGGGCTAGATCACCGGCGCCTTGGAGCGTTCGCGCGCCGCCCCGCTGGTACCGCGCTCGCGACGTTCCTTTTCGAGCTTCTTGCGGATGCGGCTGCGCTTGAGCTCGGAGAGGTAGTCCACGAACAGCTTGCCCTCCAGGTGGTCCATCTCGTGCTGAATGCAAATGGCCAGCAGACCGTCGGCCTCGAGCTCGAAGGGCTGGCCTTGGCGATCGAGCGCCCGGACCACGACGCGCTCGGAGCGGGTACCGAGCTTGTCGAAGATGCCGGGCACCGACAGGCAGCCTTCCTCGGCCTCGGTCGTGCCTTCCCGCTCGATGATCTCCGGGTTCACGAAGGCGAGCGGCTGGTCCTGCTCGCGCGAGACGTCGGCCACCAGCACCCGCTTGTGAACATTGACCTGGGTCGCGGCGAGCCCGATGCCGGGCGCCGCGTACATGGTCTCGAGCATGTCGTCGATCAGGGTACGGATCGAGTCGTCCACGACCGTGACCGGCGAGGCGCGCGTGCGCAGCCTGGGGTCCGGGTATTCGAGGATGGTGAGCTTCGCCATTCGTTTGAAATTGCTGCTAAAGTTAAGTCGCGCCTGAAGTTGTGCACCGCCCGGAGGCAGTACCGCCATTCCGTGAACCGCTCCGACTGAGACGTGGTCGGCAGCCCGTACAGGTCGCGGCGGATTATAAGGCGGCGGTCACCACCCCGACACCCGACGGAGAAAGGGATGGATCGTATCCTGCGTCTCGCAATCAGTTCTTCGGGCGGCCGCCGCGCCTGGATCCGCGCCACTGCCGTGGCGGCCGCCGTGACCGCCTTCGGGCTGGCGCTCGGCACCGCCGCCCCGCAACCGGCCCGGGCCCAGGCCGCCGGCAGTTCCATGTCGGTCCCCCTCGCGCCCGATGCACCCCAGCAGTACGTCGTCCAGCAGGGCGATACGCTGTGGGACATCTCCCGGGTGTTCCTGCGTGACCCCTGGTACTGGCCGGAGATCTGGTACGTCAACCCCGAGATCCAGAACCCGCATCTCATCTATCCGGGCGACGTCCTGAACCTCGTGTGGGTGGACGGCCGCCCGCGCGTCACGGTGGGCAGCAGCGGCGCGACCCGCCTGTCGCCGCAGGTGCGCACGGAGCCGCTCAAGAACGCGGTGCGGGCCATCCCCTACGACCTGCTGATGGATTTCGTGCGCCGTCCGACCCTGCTCGACCGCTCGCAGGTCCGCGACCAGCCTTACGTGGTCGGCATGCGCGACCGGCACCTGATCGGTTCGACCGAGAACGAGGTCTACGCGTCGGGGCTCGGCGAGCCGGCGGTGGGCCGCCATTTCACCATGGTCAACGTCGGTGACGAGCTGCGCGACCCGGACGACGGCGACCTGCTCGGCTACACCGGTCACTTCGTGGGCACGGCCCAGGTGATCCAGACCTCCGGCGCCGTGGTGCCGGGCGCCACCTCGATACGCAAGATCCGGCGCGAGGACGAGCTCACCCACCTGCGCGTGCTCGAGACCGGCCGCGAGATCCTGCCGGGCGACAAGCTGTTCCCGGCAGAGGTGGAGATCGGCGAGGACTTCGTGCTCTCCGCGCCGGGCAACGAGGACGTGATCGGCCAGGTCATCTCCGTGGTGGACGGCGTGTACGTCGCGGCCCGCTACCAGGTCGTGGCCGTGAACCGCGGCAAGCAGCACGGCCTCGCGCCTGGCAACGCGCTCGGCGTCTTCACCCGGGGCGAGGAAGTACGGGACCGCTTCGGTCGCGGCACGAGCTGGATGTCGCCTGCGGTGAACTACCGCAAGGTGCGGCTGCCGGACGAGCGCAGCGCGACGGTACTGCTGTTCCGCGTGTACGACCGCATGAGCTTCGGACTCGTGGTCGAGTCGTCGCAGGTGATCCGGCTCGGCGACTTCGTCGCGCATCCGCGCTACGGGCATCGCGAAGCCGGGCGCGAGAACATGTTCGTCCGCTGAGCGCGCACCGCGCGCAATGTAAGCGAACTCGCGCGATTCCGGGCGCGCCCGCCGGCGGCTTTGCCGGTAGTCTCGGAGGTCATGGACGACATCAAGCCGTGGCTCACGCTGGCCCGCGTGCCCGGGTTGCACGCGGGGCACCTCGGTCGCGTCGGCGACCCGCTCACGCTCGTCACTGAACCGCCTGCCGCACTCGCGAGCCTCGGGTTCGGCGCTGCGGCGATCGCCGCCCTTCGCCGGCCGGACCCGGCAGCGCTCGCACGCGACGAGGCCTGGCTCGCCGGCGCCGGCCGCCGCCTCGTGACCTGGGGCTCCGCGGACTACCCGCTGCTGCTGGCTGAGATCCCCGACGCGCCACTGGTGCTGTTCGTCGAGGGTGCGGCGGATGCGCTGGCGCTACCCCAGCTCGCGATCGTCGGCAGCCGCAACCCCACGTCGCTCGGCTGCGACACCGCCCGGCAGTTCGCCGAGCACCTGGCGCGCGCCGGGCTCGCGATCACGAGCGGCCTGGCGCTCGGCATCGACGCCGCGGCGCATCGCGGCGCACTCGCGGCAGGAGGTCGCACCATCGCCGTCACCGGCTGCGGACTCGACACGGTGTACCCGCGCGAGCACGTCGACCTCGCCGGGGAGATCGCGGCGAGCGGTGCACTGGTCTCGGAGATGCCGACTGGCACCCCGCCGCTCAGGCAGCACTTCCCCAGGCGCAACCGTCTCATCAGCGGCCTGTCCCTCGGCACGCTGGTCGTCGAGGCCGCGCTGCAGAGCGGGTCGCTGATCACGGCGCGCCTCGCCTCCGAGCAGGGACGCGAGGTGTTCGCGATTCCAGGCTCGATCCACAACCCGATGGCGCGCGGCTGCCACCGGCTGATCCGCCAGGGCGCCAAGCTCGTTGAGACCGCAGATGACATATTCGCCGAGCTCGGCGCGCTGCTCGAAGGGCTGCGCACGGCAACTCGCGCCGAAGCGCCTGACGTGCAAGCGGATTCCCGGCCGGCGTTGGACAAGGACTACGAAATCCTGTTAGATGCGCTCGGCTTCGCGCCGGCCGGCATCGACACGCTCGTCGCGCGCACCGGGCTTGCCACAGACGTCGTCGCGTCGATGCTGCTCATCCTCGAGCTCGATGGACGAGTGGCCCAGCAGCCCGGCGGACTGTACTGCCGGCGACTGGCGGGGAAGAAGGCATGAAGGAAGGCGTTCTCGACATCCTCATCTACCTGTTCGAGAACTACTTCGACGGCGAGCTGGACGAGGGCGACGAGCCCGATCGCGACACCCTGAAGGCCGAGCTGGA
>Ga0105097_10000310_pt1 | contig 21734 bp, 19 predicted proteins | sample PPLLak12cMay2015_FD_87035 | JGI IMG/M metagenome (GOLD analysis project Ga0105097, IMG submission 87035) | Freshwater sediment microbial communities from Prairie Pothole Lake near Jamestown, North Dakota, USA - PPLs Lake P7 Core (1) Depth... | ecosystem: Environmental > Aquatic > Freshwater >...
GTCCGCCCCCTCTCCCGTGCTGGCGGCAGCCCGGCGCTGATCCCGGCCGCCCTGGCGCTGCCTCCACGGCGCCGACCGCCGTCCGGCGTCAATCCGCGTATCGCGCCCCTGCCTGGTCGAGCCTGCGCACCAGTGCCGCATAGACCGCGGCGCACACCGCCGACTCCAGCGGGCCGGCCTCGCGCACGCACTGCTCGCGCGCCTGGGCGCTCACTGCGTGCAGCGCCCCGGCGGCGCTGGCGGCAATCTGCACGTCGCAGGCGCGCTGCAGCGTCCACAGCCACATGAAGGCCTCGCCGATGTCGCGGCCCCAGCTCAGCAGGCCGTGGTTGCGCAGGATCACGCAGTGCCTGTCGCCGATGCTCGCCAGCATGCGCGCACGCTCTTCGGGGTTGACGGTGATGCCCTCGAACTCATGGTAGGCCACGCGGCCATGCAACTGCGCGCCGTAGAACGAGTCGTGCGACAGCCCCTGTTGCGAGCAGGCCACTGCCATGCCGGTGGTGGTGTGGGTGTGCATCACGCAATGCGCCTGGTCGACATGGCCGTGGATCGCGCTGTGCGTGACGAAGCCGGCGCGGTTGACCGCATGCTCGGTGGGCCGCACCGGACGGCCCTCGATGTCCACCGCCACCAGGTTCGAGGCGGTGACCTCGTGGTACATCAGGCCGAAGGGGTTGATCAGGAACACCCGCTGCGGCCCGGGCACGCGCAGCGTGATGTGGTTGAAGATCACTTCAGTCCAGCCCAGCAGGTCGAAGACCCGGTAGCAGGCCGCCAGCTGCACGCGCGCCTGCCACTCGGCGTCGGTCATCGGGATGGCGGCTTCCAGGCGAGGGTTTTCCTGCATCGTCAACGTCATGAAGGATCTCCTTGAGGCGTTCGGGCAGTCATCTTAGCGGCGCGTTCCCCCGAAGGTGTGATGTCAGCCGCCCGGGGGCTGACCGACAATCCGCCGCATGAGTCCGGTCAAGACCCATGCCACATCGTCCGCGGCCCTGCAGCTGGCGCGCCGCTCGTGGCGTCTCCTGTACAGCGACTCCCAGGCCTGCATCGCCGCCGCCAGCCAGGCCTTCGAGCGGGCCGGCCGGCGTGGTGACCTGGCCGCGATGGGCTGGGCCCGGCTGACTCGCGGCTTCCACTTCATCTGGTATGCCACGCCGCAGGAGGCGATGGACGAGCTGGTCGAGGCGAAACGTTGCTTCGCTGCCGTCGGCGACCGTGCCGGCCAGCTGCTGGCCGAAGTCGGACTGGCGCGCTGCGGCTGGCGCGACGGCGAGTTCCGCGCCGCGCTCGAGCGCGTGCTGCCGCTGCGCGACGAAGGGCTGCGCATCCTGCAGCACGACGGCCTGGGCATGCTGCTGGCCACTATCGCCGGCTGCTACTCGGAGCTGGGCGAATCGAAGCAGGCCTTTGCCTACATGTATCAGGCGCTGCGCGAGTCCGTCGCCGGCAAGAGCCAGGGTTTCGACGTGGTGCTGTACTGCAACCTGGCGCACGAGCTGATCCAGCTGGGCGACTACCACCAGGCGCTGAGCTACCTCGAGGAAGGCCTGGCGCGCTGCACGCAGCTGAACAACGCGCGGCTGTTCAGCGTGCTGACCATCAACCGCGTCATCTGCCTGACCAACCTGGACCGCCCGGCCGAGGCGCTGCCCGACGTGCGCCGGCTGCTCGCGCTGCCGGCCGATCGGGACGGGCGCGGCCCGATGAACGCACACTTCGAGACGCTGGCACTGGCGGCGCTGCACGCCGGCGACCTGACGCTGGGCGCCGACATGGTCGACCGTGCCGGCCGCATGCTCGCCGGTACCACGGTGCCCGACGAGCGAGCCACGCTGCGCGTGGCCCAGGCCGAGCTGCTGATGGCGCGTGGCCGCTGGGCCGAGGCGGCAATGCAGTTGCAGCAGCAGCCCGAAGCCGGCGCCAGCCTGCGCGTGCGCTGCTTGCACTTCCATGCATTGGCCGCAGCGCACGAGCACCTGGGCGAACCGGCGGCGGCGCTGCAGGCGCTGCGCGTCTGGCAGAAACTGCACACCCAGCGCGCGCTGCAGGCCTCGGACGCACGCTATCAGGCCGCGGCGCTGCAGACCGAGCTGCTGCGGATGAGTCAAGAGCTGCAGAACGTCGACGCGCGGCGGCGCAGCACCGAGCGCGCCCGCGCCGAGCTGGAGGCCGCCAACCAGCAGCTGAAGTGCAAGATCGCCGAGGTCGAGGCGCTGCAGCAGGCGCTCAGGCAGCAGGCCACGCGCGACTTCCTCACCGGGCTGTTCAACCGCCGCCATCTCGACGACGTGCTGCCGGCGATGCTGGCCATGGCGCAGCGCGACCAACAGCCGCTGTCGGTGGTGATCATCGACCTGGACCATTTCAAGACGGTCAACGACCAGCTCGGCCACGCCGCTGGCGATCGCCTGCTGGCGGCCTTCGGCGAACTGCTGGGCACGCACAACCGCAAGAGTGACGTGGCCTGCCGCTACGGCGGCGAGGAGTTCTGCCTGCTGATGCCGCGCACCGCGGCCGCGGCGGCGCGGCGCAAGACGCTGGCCTTGCTGAAGCAGTGGTCGGCACAGTGCGAGGGCGATGTCCAGAATCTGCCTGGCGCGCGCAGCTTCTCTGCCGGTGTGGCCGATTCGTCGCTGGTGCCCGGCCCGCTGCACGCGCTGCTGAAGGCCGCCGACGACATGCTGCTGCAGGCCAAGCGCCTGGGCCGCAACCGCGTGCTGGTGCACGACAGCGGCGCCCGCGCCGCCGCCTGACGCTGCCGGCCCTTGTGCCGGACAATGGGGCGCCGCACCGCGCCTGCCCCATGACCATCCGCTACGACATCACCCACACCACGCTGTACCGCTACAGCAAGCCGGTGAGCTTTGGCGAGCACCGGGTGATGTTCCGCCCGCGCGACAGCCACGACCTGCGCGTGCTGGCTACCGACCTGGTGTGCAGCCCCGAAGCGCTGGTGCGCATGATCCAGGACCCGCATTCCAACTCGGTCGCGCTGGTCACCCCGCTGCGCAGCGCCACCGAGCTGCGGATCGTCTGCACCTTCCGCATCGAACATGCACCGGGCGACGACACCGAACTGGCGGTGTCGCCCAGCGCGTTGATCTTTCCCTTTGCCTATTCGGTGGAGGAGCGCTTTGACCTGGAGCACTACATGCGTCCGCTGCACGACGACCCGGACGGCGTGCTCACGCACTGGGCGCGGCAGTTCATGCGTACCGACGGGCCCACCGGCACGCGCGATCTGCTGCTGCAGATGAACGGCTTCATCCGCGAACATTTCGGCTATGCCGCGCGCGACGAAGAGGGCACGCAGGCACCGCTGGAGACCTTGAAGCTCGGCACGGGCAGCTGCCGCGACTTTGCACTGCTGATGTTGGAGGCCGTGCGCCGCCTGGGCATGGCGGCGCGATTCGTCTCGGGTTATCTGTACGACCCAGAGCTCGACCCCGTGACCCAAGGCGCCGGCAGCGCGGCGACGCTGGGCGCGGGCAGCACCCATGCCTGGCTGCAGGTGTACCTGCCAGGCGCCGGCTGGGTGCCCTTCGACCCCACCAACAACCTGCGCGCCGGCACCGCCCAGCTGATCCGCGTGGGCGTGGCGCGCGATCCGAAGCAGGCCGCGCCGATCAGCGGCAGCTGGTTCGGCCCGGCCGATGCCTACCTCGGCCTGAGCGCCAGCGTGCAGGTCAGTCGCGTGGTGGATTGAGAGATGGCCGTCATCCTGCTTCGCCATGGCGAGACCGCGCTGAATGCCGCGCGGGTCATGCAGCCCGCCGCCACGCCCTTGAGCGAGCGCGGCCAGGCCCAGGCCCGCGCAGTGGCGCGGCGCCTCGCGCGGCGCGGCGGCGTCACTGCCATCGTCAGCAGCGACCTGCCGCGCGCCTGGCTCACGGCCGAGGCCGTGGCCGCTGCGCTGGCGCTGCCCATCGTGCCCAGCGCGCTGCTGCAGGAGCGCAACTTCGGCGACCTGCGCGGCCGGCCCTACGACAGCCTGGGCTTCGACCCGCTGGTCATGACCGAAGCGCCGCCGGGGGGTGAGTCGGCTTCGGGATTCGTGCAGCGCGTGCAGCAGGCCTTCGATGACATGCTGCAGCAGCACCAGGGACTGGACGGCGACCTGCTGGTGGTGACGCACGGGCTGCTGATCCGCACGCTGTTGGCCGGGCCGTTGCTGCGGGGCGCCGGCAAGCTGGGCGAGCTGCACCTGGCCAACACTTCGCTGAGCATCTTCGACGCGCAGCCGCCGCACGCGCTGCAGCTGCTCAACTGCACCCGCCACCTCGACGAGGCCGAGCGTGACGACGCGCGCAGCCTGTCGGGTGGCTGACCTTCGCCCCGACGAGGCAGGCCCGCACCATGAGCACCGACGCCCACCTGCTGGTGGACATCCGCGACGGCATTGCCGTGATGACGATGAACCGACCCGAGCGGCTGAACGCGCTGTCGCAGGACATGATCGACCGCGCCATCGACACGCTCGAGCGCGTGGCCACCGACCCGGCGGTGGGCTGCATCGTGCTCACCGGGGCCGGCCGGGGCTTCTGCGCCGGCGGCGACGTCAAGGCCATGGGCGACGCCGCGCTGCACGAGATGAGCCTGGAGCAGCAGGTCGACCGGCAGCGGCGCATCCACCGCATGTCTGCGCTGCTGCACGACAGCGCCAAGGTGAGCTTCGTCGCCGTCAACGGCCCATGCGCCGGCGCCGGCTGCTTCGGCCAGGCGCTGGCCTGTGACCTGCGCCTGGCGGCTGACTGCGCCACTTTCACCACCGCCTTTGCGAAGGTGGGCTTTGCCGGCGACTTCGGCATCACCTGGCCGTTGGCGCGGACATTGGGCGAGGCCCGGGCCAAGGAGCTGCTGTTCCTGTCCGATGTGCTGTCGGCCACGCAGGCCGCCAGCCTGGGTCTGCTCAACCGCGTGCTGCCCGCCGCTGAGCTGATGCCTGCCGCGCTGCAGCTGGCCGCGCGCATCGCCGCCGGTTCCCAGGTGGCCTACCGCTACATGAAGGAGAACGTGCACGCCGCCGCCACCGAGAGCTACCCCCAGTTGCTCGACCGCGAAGGCTTCACGCAGCGGCGCACCGGCGGCACGGCCGACCACCGCGAAGGCGTGGCCGCCTTCGTCGAAAAGCGCGCGCCGAAATTCATCGGCCACTGAGCCCGAGCAGGAGACCCCATGCGCATCCGCCAGATCGTCTTTGCCGCCGCCGAGCTGTCGGCCGGTGCCACCCGGCTGGGCACGCTGCTCGGCATGGCCACGCCCTACCACGACCCCGGCGTGGCCGAGTTCGGCCTGGACAACGCGGTGTTCGCGTTCGGCGACCAGTTCGTCGAAATCGTCTCGCCGACGCGGGCCGGCACGGCGGCCGGCCGGCTGATCGAACGGCGCGGCGACAGCGGCTACATGCTGATCCTGCAGACCGACGACTTCGAACGCGAACTGGCGCGCTTCGAGCGCCTGGGCGTGCGCCGCGTCTGGGCCAAGGACCTGCCGGACATCCGCGCCACCCACCTGCATCCCAAGGACATCGGCGGTGCCATCGTCTCCATCGACCAGCCCACGCCGGCCGCGTCCTGGCGCTGGGGCGGGCCCGATTGGACTGTGCAGGACGGCCGCGCCGGCCAGCAGCGCGTGGTCGGCGTCACGCTAGGTGCCGATGACCCGGCGGCCATGGCGCGGCGCTGGGCCGGCGTGCTCGGGCTGGCCGCGCCGACCGCGCAGGGCGCGACGCAGCGGCTGGTGCTGGACGGTGGTTGGATCGACTTCGAGACCGCCGATGCGCGCGGCGAGGGCATCAGCGGCTACACGCTGGCGGTGGCCGACCGCGACGCGGTGCTGGCCCGCGCCCGGGACCTGGACCTGGCGGTGGCCTGCCATGCGGTGACGCTGTTCGGCACCCGCGTCGAATTGCGCCAGCTGTAGCGCGCGTCGGCTCAGTGCAACCCGCTGCGGATGTTTTCCAACTCGGCGATCACATCGTCCACGCGGCTCAGGAAGGCCGCCCGGCTGGCATGTGGCTCGGGCGCGATGGCCTCGGCAGCCAATGCGGCCAGCGCGTCACGGTGGGCAAAGCGGGCCCACTTGCGCACGTCCCAGTAGGTCAGCAGCGCCAGTCGCCCCAGGTCGCCGGTGCGGCGCGCGTGCTGCAGGCTGCCGAGCACGTCCTCGAGATCTCTGTGCAGCGCCGGTGACAGTTGCTTGTTCATGTTGCAGTGCAGCATGAAACTCCAAACTGAACGCAGGCTTACAACCGAGCGGTCCGGACTGGAGAGTGCGCTCTAGCAGGCGCTCAGTCGCCCCAGACTTCGGCCGCCACCTCCACCACGCGCTGCAGCTTGCGCCATTGGTCATCGATCGACAGCGCGTTGCCGTGGTGGGTGCTGGAAAAGCCGCACTGCGGCGACAGGCACAAGTCCTCCAGCGGCACGAGCTTCGACGCTTCGTCGATGCGGCGCTTCAGGTCGTCCTTCGATTCCAGCTCGCCCAGCTTGGTGGTCACCAGTCCCAGCACCACCTTCTTGCCCCGCGGCAGGGCGCGCAAGGGTTCGAAGCCGCCGGCGCGCGCGCTGTCGAACTCCATGAAGTAGCCATTCACATTCGTCGAGAACATGGCCTGCACGACAGGGTCGTAGCCGCCTTCGGCCACCCAGGCGCTCTTGAAGTTGCCGCGGCAGGTGTGGATGGTCACATGCAGGTCGGCCGGCTTGCCGGTCAGCGCGGCGTTGATGGTGTCGGCATAGGTCTGCGGCAGCGCCTCGGGGTCGTCGCCGTTGGCACGGCAGTTGGCCTGGATCCTCGGGTCGCACAGGTAGGCGAAGGTGATGTCGTCCAACTGCAGGTAGCGGCAGCCGGCCGCATACAGGTGGCCGATCGCCGTGCGGTACGCCGCGGCCGCGTCGGTCCAGAAGGTGGCCAGGTCGGGGTAGGCCACGCGCGAGATGGCGGCGCGGCCGCCGCGCAGGTGCAGCATCGACGGCGACGGGATGGTCATCTTCGGCGTGCGCGCGGTCTGCGATTTCAGATAGGCGAAGTGATCGGCCATGATCGGCCGGCTGCAGGCCACCTTGCCGGTGACGGTGGCGATCGGTGGCTGCTCGCCGCCGTGCTCGCCAGTCTGGAATTTCGGCCCCGGGTTGTCCTTCAGCGTCACGCCGTCCAAGTGCGCCAGGAAGTCCAGGTGCCACCAGTCGCGGCGGAACTCGCCATCGGTGATGCTCTGCAAGCCGATGGCCTCCTGCCGGCGTACGGCCTCGGTGATGGCCTGGTCTTCGGCCGCCTGCAGCGTGGCGGCGTCGACTTCGCCGCGCCTGAAGCGCGCGCGCGTGGCCGCCAGTTCGGCGGGCCGCAGCAGGCTGCCGACCTGGTCGGCGCGGAACGGAATGCTCATGAATCGGCCTCCTCGGAGCAGACCCAAGTTGCGCCCGGGCCGGAGGGATCATAGACGCGGCCTGTGCGCACCGGTCCTCCCGTCACGAGGCCGGTCATGCGGCCGTGCTAGGCTTGGGGTTAACACTTAGGGGTTAGCCATGTGGAACTTCCCACCGGCGCTCTGGCCGCCGCTGCTTGTCGATCTGGCGCGCCTGCCGGCGGACTTGGCCTGGGGCCGTGCCTGGCAGCAGGCCCGACTGCAACGCAGTCTGTTCGAGCTGTTGTTTCAGCGCCCCGAGGCGCAGGCGGCCGACCAGTGGGCGCACGCGCTGCGCGACGGCGCCGCCAGTCTGGCAAGCCTGCCTTTCGACCTGGCGCGCCTGCAGCATGCCGCCGGCGTGCTGGCCGGTGTCTGGCCGCGCTCGCTGCTGGAATCGATGCGATTCGAACGGCAACTCGGCGCCATCGAGCAACTGACCTTGGGACCGCTCGCGCGCAGCGCCTGATTCAGAGCGCCGCTTCACAGATCGAGCATCCCGATCACGCAACCACGCTGCTGCTGGGCCGTCGGACATCGGCCCTCAGACCGACCTGATGCAAGCACCGCGATGCGGCTTCAGTTGCCGCCCAGGTGCAATGTGTAGGTCGCGCCATTGGAGAAGCGGCAATCGCCTGTACCCTGGTAAGGCGTGGTCATCTGGTAGTCGCACGACATGTAGGTGCCCCTCGGACTGTAGGCGTTGGCCACACCGCGCTTGTCCTCGTTCGACACGCGCGTCGCTTCGCCCGTCAGCACCTCGCCCATGTAGTTGACCTGGAAACGTCCCTTGCCCGTCATCATGTTGGTCACCGTGCCAGTGACAATGCCCGTTTGCGCGGCCAGATCATTCGACGGATAGAGCCGTGCGGTCAGGACCGCCGGCATCTGGCCCGCCGGCACCGGCCCAGGCGCTGGCACCGCCATCGGCATCGGTGCCCCGACAGGAGGCAGCGGGTAGTGGTCGTACATCACCGTACCGTCCGGCCCCCGAACAGGCACGATGTAGCAACCCGAAAGAACCACTGCCTGCGCCAGCAGCACCAAACTGATTCGAAACATACCCATACCCACCTCCTTGCTTGCCACGCGGGCGCGAACGCCTGCAACTCAATCCCTTGAATGAGATGGTGCGCGCGTCCGGCGCGGGCCGATTGAGCCGGCTCAACGGGCGAACACGGCGGCGCGCTGAGGCGAGATCGACCTCGCGCCCGAACCCGCAGGGCCTGGCACCGACCCGCGATCAAGCGCAGGCAAGCCCGACGGCAGCGATCGGCGCGTCGCCGCACTGAATGTGTTTGGCCGGTGAGTCAACCGCCGCCATGCGCCGTCAGCAGCGCGCCGCCCTGAACGCCGAGCCTCAAGGATTCGTCTCGGCCGCGGTCGGGCAGACGCCGCCCCCGTCGCGCTGGATGCGCGGCGTGCCGCCGTCCTCGGGCCGGGTACCCGGCGCGTAGGGCCGGTTCGGCGCCTTGAATCGCGCCATGTAGTCGACCAGTGCGTCGATGTCCAGTGAGCCTCCCAGGGGCGCCTTGCCTTTGAGGAAGGTGCCGAAGCTGTCGCCGCCACTGGCCATGAAGCTGTTCACCGTGACGCGGTATTCGCGTGCCGGGTCGAGCACCGTGCCGGTGGCGTCGACCAGCGTCTCGGTGCGGCCGTCCCGGGTCAAGGTCACCGAATGGATGCGCTGGTCGCAGGCCTTGGCGCCGTCCCAGCGGTACTTGAAGCCGGCCGACGGGATCATGATGCGCGTGGCGCCGGGCAGCTGGCCGCGGCAGCCGGCGAACTGCTGCTCGAGCACGTTCTTGATGTCCTGCGCCGTCAGCGTCATCGTCACAAGGCTGTTGCCGAAGGGCTGCGTGGTGAAGGCTTCGCCATAGGTGACGTTGCCGTCGCCCTCGGTCTCGCGCTGCTTGTAGGTGAAGCCGGGCGTGCGCACGCCGCCACGGTTCATGAACGCGATGGCCGCGCCGCCGAAGGCCGGCGCCGCGGTCGCGGCCAGTTGCGCGTCGGCGATCAGTGCACCGGCCGGCATGTTGCAGGCGGCGTCGTTGGCGTTGTTGGGCAGCTCCGTGGCAATCGAGCCGATGACGACCGCCGCCCGCGGCGCCACCAGCGCGTCGTAGCCCTTGACGATGCCGGCCAGCTCGGCATCGGCCGCCACCGTGGGATCGCTGCGGTCGACCAGGCGGTTGGTCACCTGCGCCGAGACGATGTCGCGCGTGGCCGGGTCGATGCGCACGTCGATGTCGCTGAGCACGCGGCCGAACGCATTGGCGCTGGTCACCGGCACCAAACGACCCTTGGCGTTCGGCAGCCGGCAGTTGTAGGCCGCATGGGTGTGGCCGCTGAGTACCACGTCCACCGCATCGTCGAGCTGGACCACGATGCGCGCGATCGGCGTGCCCTGCAGATTGCCGGCGCATTCGTTGATGTCCTGCAGACTGCCGGTCTGCATGCCGCCTTCGTGCACCAGCACCACGATGGCCTCGATGCCCTCGGCGCGCAACTTCGGCAACAGCGCATTGACGGTGGCGGCCTCGTCGCGGAACTCCAGCCCGGCCACGCCGGTGGGCACGACGATGCCTGGCGTGTCCTTCAGCGTCATGCCGATGAAGGCCACCGGCACGCCGTTGAAGCGCTTCAGGCCGTAGGCCGGCAGCAACGTCTGCCCGGTGGCGCTGACCACCACGTTGGCCGACAGCCACTGGAACTTCGCACCCTCGAACGGCACGGGCGTGCCGACCTTGGCGCCCTGGCAGCTGTTGGCGTCGACCTTGCCGTCGACCATCCTGCAGCCGCCGCGCTGCAGTCGCAGCAGGTCGGGCGAGCCCTTGTCGAACTCGTGGTTGCCGACCGCGTTGAATTCCAGGCCGATGCGGTTGAGCGTCTCTACCGACGGCTCGTCGTGGAACAACGATGAGATCAGCGGCGTCGCGCCGATCATGTCGCCGGCACCGACGACGACATGGTTCGGGTTCTGTGCCTTCAGCTTGTTGACATGCGCGGCGATGTACTCCGCGCCGCCCACCGGCACGCGCTGTGCTGCGGGCAGCCCCAGGTTCGGCGCAAAGCTGCCCGGCGACTGCAGGTTGCCGTGGTAGTCGTTGAAGCCGATCAGCTTCACGGTGAAGGGCGCGCCCGGCGTGCCGGTCGACGCGCAGCCGGCGAGCATCAGCGCCGTGGCCAGGGACAGGACCCGCTTCATTCATCACCCCCACGTCGCCACACGCCCAGGAAGGCCTTGGCCTTGTTCCACGCGCCCAGACGCTCGTCCGACAGCGCGTCCAGAAAGTCCGACAGTCGCTTCGACTTGGCCATGGTGTAGACCGTCAGCGCCGCAGCGGCCGCGAACACCAGGCCGAACAGCAGCAGTCTGTGCCAAAGCGGCGCGTCGGCCGCGGCCAGCAGGTTCATGCCCAGGAAGCCGGTGGTGACGGTGCCGATCAGGCCGAAGATCGTCACCACCGTCAGCCGCACCACGGTATTGGCCTGGCGTCGCAGGCTGTCGGCTTCGAGGTAACCGCTCATGTCGGCGATGCGTTCCTTGACCTCGGCATAGAGCGCGTCGGTGCCCAGGTGCGCGGTGCTCATGCGGAACAGCGCACGCGCCTGCGCCTGCTCCGACACCTCGTGGAACCAGTAGCGGTGGGTGAAGCCGAGGAAGGCGGCAAAGCTGTCGCGGATGGCGCGCTTGAAGCGGCGGATGCTGTCCGGGTCAGCAATGTCCAGGTGCTTTAGCGCCTCGGCCAGCCGGTCGCTGAACATCAGCAGCGCCGCCTTCTGGAAATGCGCGATCAGGAAGAGCAGGAAATGCTGGTGCCGGAACTGCGCCAGCACGCCGCGCTCGGCGCAGTTGTAGAAGGCCGCGCGCGCGTCGCCCACCACCACCAGCGAATGCCCGCTGCACAGGTAGCGCGTGTTCGGCGCCGCACCGGCGTCGGACCAGAAGCGGTCGTAGCAGTGGCGTGCCTCGAACTCGGCCAGCTGCGGCTCGGCAAAGGGCAGCAGCGCATCGTTGTCACCCTCGGGCGCGGCGGTGAGCAACCCCAGGCGCACGAAGTCGTTGCGAGTCAGCGCGCGCGGATCGTCCAGCGCCAGGAAGGCCATGGTCGGCATGCGGTGGTATTCGATCTGGCGGAAGCGCAAGGCGCCGGGCCGATCGGAATGGTCGCTGACCAGCGGTTCCATCATGAAGGCCCAGTGCGCGGCGATGCGCGGCGCGCGGTGCTCGGCCACATGCGCCAGGAAGGCGTCGCGATCCTGTGCGTCGGATGCCGCCAGCACCTGGCCGGCGGCGCCCAGGAATTCCACGCTGGCCATGCAATGCAGCGCCTGGCCGTGGGCGTCCCAGCCGGCCGGGTAGGCGCGCCCGAAGCGGTACAGCAGGTCCTGCGCCTGGTTCAGCGGCAGGTCGGCGGCGCTGAGCTCCACGTTCAGCAGCACCAGGTCGATGTTCAAAAAGAAGATCAGGTCGACATGCACGATGTCCAGCAGCAGCGGCGCATTGCCGGGCTTGGACACCACGCGCACCCGGGCCACGTCGCGGCGGCGAAACAGCCGCATTTGCGAACCGGCCGCGCCGGCGTTGCGCTGCACGCGGCCATCCCCGTACAGAAAGCGCTGCACAAAGGGTAGGAAGGTGACGAACTCGTTGTAGTGGCGCTCGTGGAAGTCCTCGGCGTCGCCGGTGTACTCGTCCACCTCCTCGCGCCAGTTCGGCGTCAGCAGCTCCCACGGCCGCGCGCTCACTGGGGCACCTTCGTGCTGTGCACTGCGGGACTCGCCCTTCGGTCGGCCGGGCGGCCTCGTGCCCGACGGCAGCGGCATCAGGCGCAGCGGCCACAGCAGCACCTGGCGCAGGTGCCTGACCTGCGGGCGATCCGGGTTCGGCATGGCGCGCAGTGTAGGCGCGCACATCGCGCTTGCCGGATCAGTCGACGACGGTCTGCGACTGCTCGCGCAGGTACTGCGGCAGGTACCAGAACGAGCCGATGGCCTTGCCGGTGTTGCCGCTGCCCTTCCAGCCGCCGAAGGGCTGGTAGCCGGGCCAGGCGCCGGTGGTTGCGCCCTGCGGCCGGTTGACGTAGGTGACGCCGGCCTCGATGCGCTCAAGGAAGGTGCCGATCTCGTCCTGCGCGCCGTAGAAGCCGGCCGTCAGTCCGTAGTCGCTGTCGTTGGCGCGCGTGAGGGCCTCGTCCAGCGAATCGACTTCGCCGACCAGCACCAGCGGCAGGAACAGCTCGTCGCGCCACAGCCGGTGGCCATAGGGCGCCGCGGCGATGGTCGGTGCGACGAAATGGCCGCGCGCCAACGCGCCGCCGTCCAGCACCTGACCGCCGCAATGCAGCTGGCCTTCGGCGCGCAGCTGCGCGGCCGCGTGGCGGTAGCGCTCGACGGCCCGGGCGTTGATCACCGGCCCCATCCAGTGGGCAGCCACGGTCGGGTCGCCGACGACAATCGCCGCGGTGCGTTCGAGCAGCTGCTGGCGCAGGGCGTCGGCCACCGGCCGCTCCACGTACACCCGCGAGCAGGCCGAACACTTCTGGCCCTGCAGGCCGAAGGCCGAGCGCGCGATGCCGGTGGCGGCGCGCTCCAGGTTGGCGTGGCGGGTGACGATGGCCGCGTTCTTGCCGCCCATTTCGGCGATCAGCGGGCGCGGCCGGGGCCCGGTGGCAAAGTGCCGCAGCAGCTGCATGCCCACCGCGTGCGAGCCGGTGAAGGTGGCGCCATCCAGCGCCGGGTGCTGCATCAGCGCGTTGCCGACCTCGGCGCCGCCGCCGCACACCAGGTTCAGCACGCCCGGCGGCAGCCCGGCGGCGTCGAACACGTCCATCAGCAGCCGGCCGCTCCAGGCGGTGTCGGTGGCGGTCTTGAATACCACCGTGTTGCCGGCCACCAGCGCGGCGCCGATCGGCCCGCCGGCCAGCGCGAACGGGAAGTTGAACGGCGCCACCACGGCCCACACGCCATGCGGCTTGAGCACGGTGCGGTTGTGGCTGCGCCAGCCGCTCAGCGGGTCGTCGGGCAGCGTGCGGTCGAAGCCGCCGTGCTCGGCCATCTGGTCGCAGTACCAGGTGATCAGGTCGGCCGTCTCCTGCACTTCGCCGATGGCCTCCATGCGGTTCTTGCCGACCTCCAGCGCCACCGCGGCGGCCAGCTCGAACACGCGCTCTTCGATCAGTGCCGCGGCACGGCGCAGCCGCTCGATGCGCTGCGCGCAGGGCGTCGATGCCCAGCCGGGTGCCGCGGCGCGCGCGGCCGCCACGGCGTCGGCCACATCGGCCGAGCTGCCCCGCGCGAAGCGGCCGAGCAGCAACTCGCGGTCGATCGGCGAACGCAACTCGAACCAGCGCTCGCTGAGCCGTGGCCGGCCGTCGATGTGCATGGCATGGTCGGCCCCAAGCTGCTGCCGCAACTGCCCCAACGCCGCATCGAAACGCTGGTGCAGCGACGGCGGCGGATCGAACATTGTCGCGTAGGTCAGCCGGTAGCCCGTGTCGGCGTGGTTCATCGTCACCTCCTGGACTGGCGCGCCGGGTCCGGCGCGATTCCTACAGCGGCTTGCGCAGCCAGTGTCCGAGCTCGCCGATGAGGCCGCGGCGGAAGGCCATCACGCAGACCACGAAGATCACGCCCTGCACCACCGTGACCCAGGCACCGAGCTGTGCCAGATAGTTCTGCATCGTGATGATGACGGCCGCGCCGACCACAGGGCCGAACACCGTGCCCATGCCGCCGAGCAGCGTCATCAGCACCACCTCGCCGGACATCGACCAGTGCACGTCGGTCAGCGAGGCCAGCTGGAAGACCAGCGCCTTGGTCGCGCCGGCCAGCCCGGCCAGCGTGCCCGACAGCACGAAGGCCAGCAGCTTGTAGCGGTCGGTGTCGTAGCCCAGCGAGATGGCGCGGCTCTCGTTCTCGCGGATGGCCTTCAGCACCTGGCCGAAGGGCGAGTGCACCGCACGGTAGATCAGCCCGAAGCCGGCCAGGAAGATCACCAGCACGAAGGCATACATCACCAGCTGGTTGTCCAGCGCGATCACGCCGAACAACTTGCCGCGCGGCACGCCCTGGATGCCGTCCTCGCCGCCGGTGAACTTGGCCTGCAGGCTGAAGAAGAACACCATCTGCGCCAGCGCCAGCGTGATCATCGCGAAATAGATGCCCTGGCGGCGGATCGCCAGCAGGCCGGCGCCCAGGCTGAGCAGCGCCGCGCAGCCGGTGCCGAACAGGATCGCCAGCTCCGGCGTCAGACCCCAGACCTTCGCGGCATGCGCCGACGCATAGCCGGCCGAGCCGAGGAACATCGCATGACCGAAGGACAACAGCCCACCGAAGCCGATCAGCAGGTTGAAGGCGCAGGCGAAGAGCGCGAAGCACATCACCTTCATCATGAACACAGGGTAGACCACGGTCGGCGCGACCACGAGGATCACCGTCATGACGATGAAAGCCGTACGGTGCACGCGCAGTTCCGCGGCGCGTTTCAGCGCGGCGGCCGAGGGAACGGGGCTCGCGCGGTCCGTCATTTCTGTGCCCCGAACAGACCGGCCGGCCGCACCAGCAGCACGATCGCCATGATGATGAAGATGACGGTGCTCGACGCCTCGGGATAGAAGACCTTGGTCAGGCCCTCGATCAGGCCGAGGCCGAAGCCGGTGACGATCGAGCCGAGGATCGAACCCATGCCGCCGATGACGACGACGGCGAAGACGACGATGATCAGGTCGGCGCCCATCTGCGGGCTGACCTGGTACACCGGCGCGGCCATCACGCCGGCCAGCGCCGCCAGCGCGACGCCGAAGCCGTAGGTCAGCGTGATCATGCGTGGCACGTTGATGCCGAAGGCCTGCACCAGCTGCGGGTTCTCGGTGGCCGCGCGCAGGTAGGAACCGAGCTTGGTGCGTTCGATCACGTACCAGGTGCCCAGGCAGACCACCGCCGAGGCGACGATGATCCAGGCGCGGTAGTTGGGCAGGAACATGAAGCCCAGGTTCTGCCCGCCCTGCAACTGCGCGGGGATCTGGTAGGGCTGCCCGGAGGAGCCGTATTCGTTGCGGAACAGGCCCTGGATGATCAGCGCCAGGCCGAAGGTCAGCAGCAGGCCGTACAGGTGGTCCAGCTTGTAGAGCTTGGACAGCAGCAGCCGCTCGATGAGCACGCCGGTGGCGCCGACGACGATCGGCGCGATCAGCAGCGCCCACCAGTAGCCGACGCCCAGCTTGTTGAGCAGAAGGTAGGCGACGAAGGCGCCCATCATGTACTGCGCGCCATGCGAGAAGTTGATGATGTTCAGCAATCCGAAGATCACCGCCAGGCCCAACGACAGCAACGCATAGAACGAGCCGTTGATCAGCCCGATCAACAGCTGGCCGAACAGGGCCTGGGTGGGTATGCCGAAGATCTCGGTCATGGTGTTGCGGGTGCAGCCTGGGCGGCAAGGCTGCCGCCCAGGTCGTCACGCGTGGCCTCTACTTCTTCGCGACCAGCGGGCAGTCGCCCTGGTCGATCGGACGGAAGGCCTGGTCGGCCGGGATCGTGGCGCGGATCTTGTAGTAGTCGTACGGGCCCTTCGACTCCGCCGGCTTCTTCACCTCCACCAGGTAGGCCGGGTGGATCTTGCGGCCGTCAGCGCGGATCGAGCCCTTGCCGAACAGCGGGTCGTCGGTGGGCATGGCCTTCATCTGCGCGATGATCTTGCTGCCGTCGTCGGTCTTGGCCGCCTCGACCGCCTTCAGGTAATGCAGCACCGACGAGTACACGCCGGCCTGCACCATCGACGGGTACTTGCCGCCGTTGGCCGCGGCGAAGCGCTTGCTCCACGCGCGGGTCTGGTCGTTCAGGTCCCAGTAGAAGGTCTCGGTGAAGACCAGCCCCTGCGCGGTGTTCAGGCCCAGGGCGTGCACGTCGGTGATGAACACCAGCATGCCGGCCAGGCTCTGGCCACCCTTGACGATGCCGAATTCGGAAGCCTGCTTGATCGAGTTGATGGTGTCGCCGCCGGCATTGGCCAGGCCGATGACCTTGGCCTTGGACGACTGTGCCTGCAACAAGAAGGAGCTGAAGTCCTGGCCCGGGAACGGATGGCGCACGCCACCGATCACCTTGCCTCCAGCCTTCTGCACCGCAGCCGTGGTGTCGCGCTCCAGCGCGTGTCCGAAGGCGTAGTCGGCAGTCAGGAAGAACCAGCTGTCGCCGCCGGTCTTGACGATGGCGCTGCCGGTGCCGTTGGCCAGCATCCAGGTGTCATAGGTCCAGTGGATCGTGTTCGGGCTGCAAGCCTTGCCGGTCAGGTCGGAGGTGGCCGCGCCGGAGCTGATGAAGGCCTTGCCCTTGTCCTTGGTAATCTGGTTCACCGCCAGCGCCACCGACGAGGTCGGCACGTCGAAAATCGCGTCGACCTTGTCCACGTCGTACCAGGTGCGGGCGATGGTCGAGCCGACGTCGGGCTTGTTCTGGTGGTCGGCACCGACCACCTCGACCTTCATGCCCTTGGCCGCGGCGCCGAAGTCCTCGACCGCCATCTTCGCCGCCGTCAATGAGCCGGGCCCGGCGATGTCGGCATACAGGCCGGACATGTCGTTCATCACCCCGATCTTGATGACGCCGTCGGAGATCTGCGCCTGTGCGGCGGCGGCACCCAGGCCGCAGGCCGCGGCGACCAGTGTCGACAGGAGATTGCGCTTCAGTTTCATTTCCATCCCTCTCAGTTGATGACCACATCCGGCGATGTCGCCGGTACCACTCAAATCCCCAGCACGTCGTGCAGCATTTCCTTCTTGGCGTCCAGTTCGGCCGCAGCGAAAGCCTCGATCACCCGACCGTGCTCGATCACGTAGAAGCGGTCGGCCAGTGGCGCGGCGAAGCGGAAATTCTGCTCGACCATGACGATCGTCATGCCGCGTTCGCGCAGCGTGCGGATCGCCCGGCCCAGCGCCTGCACGATCACCGGCGCCAGGCCTTCGGAGATCTCGTCCAGCAGCAGCAGCTTGGCACCGGTGCGCAGGATGCGCGCCACCGACAGCATCTGCTGCTCGCCGCCCGACAGCCGCCCGCCGGGGCTGGCGCGGCGTTCCTTCAGGTTCGGGAACATCGCGTAGATCTCGTCCACGCTCATGCCGCCGCTGGCCACCGGCGGCGGCAGCAGCAGGTTCTCTTCGCAGGTGAGGCTGGTGAAGATGCCGCGCTCTTCGGGGCAGTAGCCGATGCCCAGGTGGGCGATGCGGTGCGGCGGCAGCGCCACGGCCTCGGTGCCGTTGATCATGATCGAGCCGCTGCGCCGGCCGACCAGGCCGAGGATGGCCTTCAGCGTGGTCGTGCGCCCGGCGCCGTTGCGGCCCAGCAGCGTGACCACCTCGCCGCGGTTCACTGTCAGGTCGACGCCGTGCAGGATGTGCGACTCGCCGTAGAAGGCGTGCACGTCCACCAGGCGAAGGAACTCGGTGCTCATGCCGCCCCCAAGGCGCTGCGCGCCGTCCCCCCGAAAGGGAGCGAGCGCCTGCGGAGCGGCCGAGCGGCGCTCTCAGCCATGGGCGCCCTGCAGTTCAGTGGCTTCGCTGCCCATGTAGGCCTCGAGCACCTGGGGGTTCTTCGACACCGTGGCGTACGGGCCTTCGGCGATGACCGAACCGCGCGCCAGCACGGTGATGGTGTCGGCGATGCTTCCGACCACGTTCATGTTGTGCTCGACCATCAGCACCGTGCGGTTGGCCGAGACCTTCTTGATCAACTGCGTGACCAGTTCGACGTCCTCGTGGCCCATGCCCTGCGTCGGCTCGTCCAGCAGCATCATCTTCGGCTCCATCGCCAGCGTGGTGGCGATCTCCAGCGCCCGCTTGCGGCCGTAGGGCAGCTCCACGGTCACCACCTCGGCCAGGTCGCGCAGACCCACCGTGTCGAGCAGCTGCAGCGCGCGCTCGTTCAGTGCATCGAGCACCTTCTCGGAGCGCCAGAAGTGGAAGGACATGCCGAGCTTGTGCTGCAGCGCCACGCGCACGTTCTCCATTACCGTCAGGTGCGGGAAGGTGGCCGAGATCTGGAACGAGCGGATCACACCTCGGCGCGCAATTTGCGCCGGTTTTTCCTTCGTGATGTCGTGACCCTCGAACAGGATCTGGCCGCGCGTGGGCACCAGGAACTTGGTCAGCAGGTTGAAGCAGGTGGTCTTGCCGGCGCCATTGGGGCCGATCAGCGCGTGGATGTCGCCGCGCTTGACGCGCAGGTCGACGCCGTCGACGGCGACAAAGCCCTTGAATTCCTTGACCAGCCCTCGGGTCTCCAGGATCACGTCACCGGACATGGGCGCAGTCAATGCCGTGCGGGCAGGCCATCAGGTTCATCGGGCGATTATTCGGGCAAGGCGCGGCGCGTTGCGCCCGGGTTTGTGCTTATGCAGCATTGCGAGGGTGGATGCGGGGCAACGGCTTCAGGCCGCATCGACGCCGGCCTGGAAGACATGCAAGTCGAAGTCGGATGAGCCCTCCTTCATCGTCGCACACAGGATGCGCTGGCCGTCGCTGCGCACGTTGACCAGGCCGTAGACCAGGTCGGTGGCCATCGGCAGCCAGGACAGGCGGCGGTAGCGACCGGTGGGTGATCCGTCAAAATCGGCCTCCAGCTGCTCGGGCTCGTAGTCGACGCGCGGCTCGGCCACGGTGCGGGCGTGGCTGGCGAAGTCCAGCCCCACCGAGCGCGCCAGTTCGGTGCTGTACAACAGCGGCGGCATCAGCTTGCCGTCCACGTCGCGCGAATCGCGGCCGTAGCGTGCGCTGGCGCCGAGGATGCGCGGACGCGGGTGGGCATAGTCCTCGTTGTCGCCCGAGGAGATGACCGTGGCCCGCGCCGCCATCGCGCGCACGAAGCTCAGGTCGATGTCGTCGCTGCCGTGGTGGCAGCCCTTGGACACGTCGGCATGGAACTCCTCGGCCGGTTGGCAGCTCAGCAGCAGCCGCTGCGAGGCGGTGTTCAGGTCGCCGGTGAGCAGCACCCGGGCCTTGCCGTAGTCCACCCGCAGCACCACCGAGTGGCCGTTGCGCGTGACGCCTTCGCTGCCCAGCCAGCGCAGGCCCATGCCGCCGCCGGCCAGCGTCTCCACCACCGGGCCGAGCACACGGATGGCCGCGGCCCCGGGCGCCGGCGCATAACCCGGCAACCAGCCGTCGGCCTGCGACAGACTGCTGACCTTCTTCGGCACCTTGCCCACCAGTCTGGCCAGGCCGTCGAAGTCGCTGGCGAAGGGTCGCTTGGGGCGGCCGAAATGGGTCTTGCCGTCGAGCAACTCGACGATGAACCTGCCTTCGGGCTTGACATTGAAGCCGGCGCCGGGCAGCGGCGTGCTGCGGGTGTCGGCGCGCAGCGCGCCGAGCTTGTCGCCGTCCTTGAAGCGACCGATGCCGCAGTGCCAGAAGCGGTCGACCTCGATGCCGAAACTGCGGCCGTCGGGCAGCGCGCCGGCCAGCAGGTCGACCATGCCGCCGTAGTGGTCGGCATCGGGGTGGGTGACGATCATGTTCTTCAGCGTCACGCGTTCGCGCTGCAGGTCGTCGATGAACTTCCAGCGCACGAAATTGGCCGCGCCCTTGCGCGTCATCTGCTCGGCCGCGCGGATGCCGGCGTCGATCATGTGCCAGGCGTCGTCGTGCGGCGTGCGCATCAGCACGCCGTCGCCCTGGCCGACGTCGATGACGTAGATCTCCAGGAGCCCGGTGTCGGACACCGCGCTGGCTGGCACCCAGCCGGTGCGCTTGCGCGCGCGCACCTTGATCCGGTCGCCCTCGCGAGCGATCTCCTGCAGCGGGTCGCCCCACAGCAGCGTGCACAAGGTCTTGCCGGTGTCGCTCTTGAGAGGCAGCTTGTACCGACCGCCGGCGTCGTTGAGGTATTTCATGACTTCCTTCCACTGCCAACTGTCATGCGCAACGCTCACAATGATGCGTCAACCCCGAGCTGCCCAAGAAGACGCCATGCCCTCACGCCCCATGTTCATCGCCCCGGCGCGCTTCGACGACCCCGCGCAGGCACTGGCGCAGGTGCAGGACATCTACCGCAGCAGCATCGAGCATCTGCGCGAATCGCTGCACCGCTTCGTCGCCGGCGAGGACCTTGCGCAGCGCGTGCGCGCCTGCTACCCGTTCGTGCGCGTGCAGACGGCCACCGTGGCGCGCGCCGATTCGCGCCTGAGCTACGGCTTCGTCCACGGCCCCGGCACCTACGAGACCACGTTGACGCGCCCCGAGCTGTTCGGGCGCTACTACCTGGAGCAGTTCAGCCTGCTGCTGCGCAACCACAAAGTGCAGCTCGAGATCGGCACCAGCTCGCAGCCGATCCCGGTGCACTTCTCCTTTGCCGAGCATGACCATGTCGAAGGCACGATGAGCGCCGAGCGTCGGCTGCTGATGCGTGACCTGTTCGATCTGCCCGACCTGGCGGCGATGGACGATGGCATCGCCAACGGCACCCACGAGCCTCGCCCCGGCGAGGCCCAGCCGCTGGCGCTGTTCACCGCGCCGCGGGTGGACTATTCGCTGCAGCGGCTGCGCCACTACACCGGCACCGCGCCCGAGCACTTCCAGAACTTCGTCCTGTTCACCAACTACCAGTTCTACATCGACGAATTCATCAAGCTCGGCCACCAGATGATGGCCGACCCGGCCGCCGACTACGACTGCTTCGTCGAGCCGGGCAATGTGGTGACGCGGCGCGCCGCCAGCCGCTCGTTGTCCGGCGACGAGGCCGGCAGCGCGCCGCCGCGGCTGCCGCAGATGCCGGCCTACCACCTGCGCCGCGGCGACCACAGCGGCATCACCGTGGTCAACATCGGCGTCGGCCCGGCGAATGCCAAGACCATCACCGACCACATCGCGGTGCTGCGCCCGCATGCCTGGCTGATGCTGGGCCACTGCGCCGGGCTGCGCAATTCGCAGGAGCTGGGCGACTACGTGCTGGCCCACGGCTACGTGCGCGAGGACCATGTGCTCGACGAGGACCTGCCGCTGTGGGTGCCGATCCCGGCGCTGGCCGAGGTGCAGCTGGCGCTGGAGCAGGCGGTGGCCGAGATCACGCAGCTGCAGGGCTACGAGCTGAAAAAGATCATGCGCACCGGCACCGTGGCCAGCACCGACAACCGCAACTGGGAGTTGCTGCCACAGCGTACGCCGGAGCGCCGCTTCAGCCAGAGCCGCGCGGTCGCGCTGGACATGGAAAGCGCCACCATCGCCGCCAACGGCTTCCGCTTCCGCGTGCCCTACGGCACCTTGCTGTGCGTCAGCGACAAGCCATTGCACGGCGAGATCAAGCTGCCGGGCATGGCCAACACCTTCTA
>Ga0105097_10000311_pt1 | contig 21728 bp, 14 predicted proteins | sample PPLLak12cMay2015_FD_87035 | JGI IMG/M metagenome (GOLD analysis project Ga0105097, IMG submission 87035) | Freshwater sediment microbial communities from Prairie Pothole Lake near Jamestown, North Dakota, USA - PPLs Lake P7 Core (1) Depth... | ecosystem: Environmental > Aquatic > Freshwater >...
ATGCGCGCACCTTTTCCCTGTTCGATCGCGCGGCCATGGCTGCGGTCCTGCTGCCCATGGGGCGGATCTCGGGTGAAGCCACCGTGGCCGGCAGGACGTTCAACCAGTCGGCCAGCGGGTTCGGCGACCCGATGATCGAGCTCAACATCAATCTCCTCGGCCCGCCTGCGCAGAAGAACATCCCCGACGTCCTGCGCTATGAGCCGGGGTTCTCGGTCGACCTGCTCGCCGACCTGGCGATCCCGATCGGCGACTACGACAGCGACCAGCCCCTGAATATCGGGCAGAACCGCTGGTATGGGCGCCTGGGCATGCCCATCATCTGGCAGCTCGGTTCGTGGGTGCCGGGCCGGCGCACGACCCTGGAATTCCTGCCGGCTGTGTGGCTCTTCGGAGACAACACCAACTATGTCGGGCAGACGTTGTCGACAGATCCCTTGTTCCAGCTGGACGCGCACCTGACGCGCGACTTGACAGAGCACTTCTGGGGGGCGATCGACGGTGCCTGGTACTACGGCGGCAAATCGAGCATCAACGGCGTTGCGGGGGAGGAGCTCAACAACGTCGGCATCGGACTCACGCTAGGGTACCAGATCAACGATAATATCAACCTCACCGTCGGCTACAAGACGACCGTTAACGACAACGCTCCCGGGGACCTGCGCATGGACAGTTTCATGGTCACGCTCGTGTTCGGGTGGCACCCGCTTCTCGAAGGCGCGCGACGGCTGAAGAGCGAGTAGCGGGGCAATCTTGCCGGGAAAGGAATACCGAATTCGGTTGGCAATCGATGATTCGTTCGAACGTCTTCTTTCATGAGCAACAGGTGAAGTGTGTAAAAAGAAGCGAAGCGATGCTTCTTCAATATCATGTGCTTTTTCTTCGAAATGCTCGGGGGGTTACGGATCATTTCTGACGGTTATCCAGTCTTGCAATTCTTATCCCTTGTCGCCACACCGCCAAACCCCCTGCAAACTCATCCGGCCGTATCGTTCCTCTTGCGTCCTGAGCCATTATCCATTACGATCCTAACCCGTGCAGACATGCGTTTCACACCGGAATCGTCCTTTATCCGACGGATGAGAGGGCTTCATTGATCTGGAATTCGACCAAAGCCGGGGCAATAACAGGCTGCTGCCTTGCCCTTTTGTTTCTCCTCTTCGGGCCTTGCAGTTCCGGCTTCGCCCAGTCACAGCTGCAGGGTTCGTCGGTTTCTGCGCCCGGAAACATTGTTCTCCTCTATTCTTATGGAGAAGGGCTGCCGGCATATCAACAGGCCACCCGCGCCTTTTTGTCCGCCATGGAGGAGGGCGTCAAGGAGGGCGTCGTAAGCGAAAAGGGCCTGTTCTTCGAATATCTGGACCTGGAGCGTCAGAAGGATGAGGAACACTACAGAAAGCTGACCGCTCTGTTCCTTCATAAATATGCGACGCGAAAAATCGACCTGATTGTCACCGTGCATGGACCGGCCCTGCACTATCTTTTGAATGAAGGCAGGGACCTCTCCCCCGGAACCCCCGTCCTGTCGTACTTGGGACCGACGACGATTGAAACGGCCGGCGTCGATCGCCGGTTCGTGCTCCTGCCGATGAGCATGGATTTCCGTGGAACCCTGCAACTGGCGCAGAGGCTGTTTCCCCGAACGAGGCGGGTTGTTTTTGTAAACGGCATCGGCGAGGGAGAGCAGAGACTGGAACGAGAGGCCAGGAGCATTTTTTCACAGTGGCCCGACACATTGGAATTCGAGTACACCAGCGATATGAGCGTCGAAGAGATGCTTCAGCGGATTGCCGCCCTCTCCCACGGGACCGTCGTGATTTACTCCAACGTCTTCACCGACAAGACCGGCCGGGGATTCGTAAACAGAGAAGTGGCGGAGAGGGTAGCGAAAGCGGCCAATGTGCCGGTTTTCGGCATGTATAACACCCTGCTGGGAAAGGGCATCATCGGCGGGTCGATGTTCAATTTCGAAGCGGAGGGCTCGCGGGCCGGAATGCTGGCGCTTGACATCTTGAGAGGGAAACTTCCTCTTTCGGAGCCCCCGACGACCCTTGCGGCCAGCAGAACTCCCATGTTCGACTGGCAGCAGCTCAAGCGATGGGGTGTGGACGAATCGGCTCTGCCGATCGGCAGCATTGTCCTGAACAAGCACGTATCGGTGTGGGATCAGTACAAGTTCATCATCCTGGGCGTTCTGATCTTCATTTTGCTGGAAAGCATTCTGCTGACCGTTCTCTTCCTGGAGAGACGCCGTAAGAATATTGCCGAGCAGTCCCTGCGTGAAAGCGAGGAGCGGCTGGACCTTGCGACGGCGTCGGCGGGAGCGGGCATCTGGATTATGAGCATGGACACGGGCTCCGTCTGGGTGACGGACAAGCTGCGCGAGCTGTTTGGATTTGCCCCGGATGAGGAATTAAAATTCGAGCGGTTCCTGGAGGTGATCCACCCTGATGATCGTCAGATCGTAAGGGAGAACGTCAGGCAGAGCCTCGAGAAGCAGGAGACGCTAGGCGTCGAATACCGCATCCTTCACCCCGACGGGAGCCTCCGCTGGATCGTGTCCCGCGGGCATCCCTCATCGGAAGCGCCGGGCAAACCGAAGCGCCTGATGGGCGTCTCGAGTGACGTTACACGGCGCAAAAAGGCGGAGCTTCAGCTCAGCGAGTCCCGGACATTGCTTTCCGCGCTGGTCGACAGCACATCGGACATGATCTGGTCCGTCGATTCCGAGCGCTTCGGTCTCCTCACATTCAACCGGGGCCTTTATGAATACTTCCTGAATCAGCGCGGCATTCGCATCGAGGCTGGCATGGACCCCGGGGTTCTCCTGCCGACAGAGGAATACGCAGAGAAGTGGCGTAAGTTCTATCGCAAAGCATTAGAGGAAGGATCGTTTACAATAGAGTACCTGGTGTACGCAGGAACCCGGACGCTGCAATTGAATCTCAACCGGCTCAAGCGCGATGACGTCGTGTTCGGGGTATCCGTATTTGGTCAGGACATCACGGAAAGAAAGAGGGCGGAGGAGGCCCTCAGGGAATCGGAGGAGAAATACCGCAGCCTCTACGAAAGCATGATGGACGGCTACGTACTGGTCGACATGGGCGGGAGGATCCTGAAATTCAACGAATCCTACCGGGACATGACGGGCTATGCACAGGACGAGCTTCCAGGTCTGACGTACCGCGACATCACGCCGGAGAAATGGCACGCCGCCGAGCAGGAGATCATCGAGAAGCAGGTGCTCGTCCGCGGGTACTCCGATGTCTATGAGAAAGAATATCGGAAAAAAGACGGGACCGTGTTCCCGGTGGAACTTCGAACTTTTATTCTAAAGGATGAAAAGGGAGGCAACATCGGGATGTGGGCGATTGTCCGTGAAATTACGGGCCGGAAGCTGATCGAGTCTGAAGCCCGGAAGCACAGGGAGGAGCTTGCCCACGTCACCCGGGTCTCGACACTGGGAGAACTCACGAGTTCCCTGGCCCATGAAATCAATCAGCCCCTGGCTGCCATCCTCAGCAATGCCCAGGCGGCGCAGCGATTCCTCTCGCAGGACAAGCCGGACATGAAGGAGATCGGCGAGATCCTGGGAGACATCATCCGCGACGACAACCGGGCTGCGGGGGTCATCCGGAAAATCCGCTCTCTCCTGAAAAAGGAGGAGACCCGCTACGAGTCCCTGAGCCTCAACGACGTCATCGAGGAAATTCTGAACGTCATCCGCAACGACACCGCCCTGGCGGCCGTGTCGATCGAAAAAGAGTTCGATGCCGGACTGCCGGCCGTGTGGGGCGACCGAATCCAGCTGCAGCAGATCATCCTGAACCTGGTTCTCAACGCGGCGGAGTCCATGAAAGACGCAGGGCCCGGACCCCGCAGGCTGACCGTCGTGACGTCGAAGAAGGATGACCTCTACGCGGAAGTGTCCATCCGGGATACCGGGCCGGGTATCGACAAGACCGTCGCAGACAGGCTTTTCGAGCCCTTTTACACCACCAAGTCCGGAGGGATGGGTATGGGCCTTGCCATCAGCAGGGATATCGTCAAGTCCCTCCGGGGTGAAATACGGGCCGTGAACAACCCGGACAGGGGAGCCGCATTTACATTCACCGTGCCATTCGACAGCGGAGTAAGACTATGAAGGATAAGAGACCGGTCGTTTTTATCGTCGACGATGATGCCTCCGTCCGACGTTCCCTGGAGAGGCTGATTCAATCCGTGGGACTCGCGGCAAAGTCCTTTGCCTCCGCCGCGCAGTTTCTGGAGTCCGGTTGCGGGGAGGAATCGGGGTGCCTCGTCCTCGATGTACGGATGCCTGAACTCAGCGGCCTAGAGCTTCAGGAGAAGATGAAAAAGGCCGGCATCCTCCTGCCCATCATCTTCATCTCCGGTCACGGCACGATCCCGATGAGCGTGCGCGCCATGAAGGCAGGCGCCCTGGACTTCCTACAGAAGCCCTTCGACGAGCAGGACCTGCTCGATGCCGTCTACAGGGCCATCGACCGATGCAGGCAGGATCAGGCACAGCGAAAGGAATTGAAGGAACTCGAGGCGCGGATCCGCACCCTCACGCCGAAGGAACATGAAGTATTTGCCTGGGTCATCACGGGCATGCCGAACAAGAATATCGCGGACAGGCTCGACACGGCGGAGAAAACCATCAAGGTCCACCGGGCGTCGATCATGAAAAAAATGGGCGCCCAGTCTGTGGCCGACCTGGTCCGAATGGCCGAGAAGGCGGGCATACGCCCCCACGCGGCTAAATAGCCGGACAATATCGATAACCCCCCTCTCTGAATCGCAATTTCCCTCTACGGCATCGCATTGGACCAAGGTCCAGTGCGGATAGGACCAAGGTCCAATTCCCCTCCGGATAGAAAAGATGTAATGAATTCGACAGGAAATAGGGTTTCTTCTTCGGCAGGACAAACCACGCCACCTCATTCGGAGCAACAACGGGGGAAGGATCGAGAACAACGTGATTCCAGAGGCAGATACCGTTTACGTGGTCGAGGACGACACGTCCTTGCGCAATGCCGTGCGCAGGTTGCTGAAGTGCGCTCAGTACCGCGTTCTCGCCTTCGCATCAGCCGAGGAGTTCTCCCGCTCGGACTACAAGAACAACCCGGGTTGTCTGCTTCTGGATATCCGGCTGCCCGGGATCAGCGGGTTTGAACTTCAGGAACAGCTGCTTGCCTCCGGGGTACAAATGCCCGTGATATTCATCACCGGACAGGATCGCGCCGGAATGGAAGAGCGGGCGATGCGGCTTGGCGCCTCTGCCTATCTGCGGAAACCCGTTGACGAGGAAACCCTGTTGGGCGCGATTCAGCTTGCCATGAGAGGAGATCCTGACGGGTAACAAAATCGGGACGACGACAAACACTTCCCGGCAGGGACATAAGCAAATCCGTTCGATCAACATCACGAAAAGAAAGGAAAGGATCGATGAAAAAAGTATTGGTTTATGCAGCGGCGGTTGTATGGATGTTGTCCCTGGCGACTGGGGCTTTTGCGCAGGCAACGAAGGGAGCCGCCCCGGCGGAGCAGCCCAAGGTCGTGAAGGAGAGGACGGCCGTGATGACGGCCACCGTACAAGCCATTGATCTCAAGACGCGGATCGTCACCCTCAAGGGCCCGAAGGGGGAAGTCAGGGACATCAAGGTAGGGGAAGAGGCCGTGAACCTGCCCCAGGTCAAGGTCGGCGATCTCGTGACGGTGAAATATTACGAATCCCTTGCCATAGAGGTCATAAAGCCCGGCACCGTCTCGGGGGCGGGTGAGAAATCGGCCATCGTCAAGGCGAAGCCCGGCGAGATGCCCGGGGGAATGGCTGCCCGGCAGTCCACGGTGACGGCCACCGTTACGGCCATCGACAAGAAGAAGGGCACCATCACTCTCAAGGGACCGGAGGGCAAGACGGTGATTGCAAAGGCGGAGGAGCCCAAGAACCTGGACAAGGTGAAGGTGGGCGACGAGCTGATGATCACCTACACCGAGGCGCTGGCGATTTCCGTCGAGAAAGCGAAGAAAAAATAGAATTGGGAAACCGGAAAAAAGCGATACGTTGATAGAGGGGAATGCCGCATCCAGAAGGCTGGATCCGGCATTCCTCGCATGATCGGTTGCGATGCATCGATTTGAGTTATTCTTGCCAGACAGACACAAGGATCTTAATTGATCAAGGGGATTTAGCTATGGAAGACCGGCAGAACAAGGCGTCGGACCTGTTCGGGCTCATGGACAAGATCGGGCGGCTGTACACGGCTCGCGCACTCGGAGCCCAGAAAGCATTTCTGGAACACATGCAGAAGGCTGCAGTGGATCCGAAACTGGCCATGGGAGTACCATCCGAGAATCCCTGGCAGGCATGGGCCTCTTACGCGACCGACTTTGCGCAGAGAGCGGTGCTTTTCGGGGATATCCTGCGCGAGCGGGGCAATATCTACATCGAGCATGTCAAGGAAGGCAAACCGCCGCTCATGGCCTTCAAGTGGGAAATCATCTCGGACGGTCGGACGTTTGATCGACCCGTCAACTATGCGCTGATCCGGATCCTGCCTCCCGAGGGGGTGAAAATCGATGACACGAAGCGGCCCTTCATCATTGTCGATCCCCGCGCAGGCCACGGGCCGGGACTCGGGGGATTCAAGAAGGATTCCGAGGTCGGCGTGGCCATGCAGTTCGGGCACCCCGTCTATTTCGTGATCTTCTTCCCGGAGCCCGAGTTGGGGCAGACGATCCTGGATGTCACAGCGGCGGAACGGAAGTTCCTGGAGACCGTTGTGAAGCGGCACACCAATAGTCCCAAGCCGACCATCTACGGCAACTGCCAGGGCGGCTGGGCCTCCATGCTGATCGCAGCCAACGACCCCGAGATGGCGGGCCCCATCGTGATCAACGGGGCGCCCATGTCGTACTGGAGCGGCAACTGGGGCGGGGGCGAAGGCGAAAATCCGATGCGCTACAGCGGCGGTCTCCTCGGGGGCTCCTGGATGTCGCTGCTGGCCAGCGACATGGGCAACGGCAAGTTCGACGGCGCGTACCTCGTGGAGAACTTCGAAAACCTCAACCCGGCCAATACGTTCTGGAACAAGTACCACAACGTCTGGAAAAACATCGACACGGAGCGCGAGCGTTTCCTGGAGTTCGAAAAGTGGTGGGGAGGCTACTTCCTGATGAACGAGGAGGAGATCCACTGGATCGTCGACAACCTCTTCGTGGGCAACAAGCTGGCCCGGGGGGAAGTGAAAGCGGCGCCCGGAACCTACGTGGACCTCAAGGCGATCCGCTCGCCCATCGTCATCTTCTCCTCGAAGGGCGACAACATCACGCCGCCCCAGCAGGCCATCAACTGGATCTCGGATGTCTACTCGAGCACGGCCGAGATCAAGGCCAACGGCCAGGTGATCGTGGGGCTCGTGCATGAGGACGTGGGTCACCTGGGAATCTTCGTTTCGGGCAAGGTGGCGCAGAAGGAGCACACGGAGATCATCGAGGCACTCGATTACATCGAGAGGCTCCGTCCCGGCCTCTACATCATGGAGCTCGAAGAGACCTCCGGTGCGGGAAAGGAAAAGTACATATCGACATTCCGGGAGGTCACCCTGGAGGATCGACGGAAGCTCAACCGGCTGGAGCGCAGGGACGAGAAGCCCTTCGAGGTGGTCGCCGAGGTGTCGACGATGAACGAGAAGGCCTATGCCTTGTTCTGCCGGCCGATTGTGAAAAGCCTGGTGAACGAGACGACGGCGCAGATGGGCCGTACGCTTCACCCACTGCGGGCTCAGCGCTGGATCTTCAGCGACTTCAATCCCTTGATGTGGCCCGTGGCGGCCATGGCCACGACCGTCAAGGCAGCGCGTAAGCCGGTATCGGAAGACAATCCCTTCCGCAAGCTCGAAGAGATCGGGTCCGAATTGATCACGGCCTCCTGGAACCTCTACCGCGACCTGCGCGACGCAGCAAGCGAGTCGGCATTCTTCCGGATCTACGGGTCGATGATCGCCCTGGGCGCGGCGGGTGGCGTCAAGCCCGGCCAGGCAGTCGAGGCGAAGCCGGATCCGCGGGAGCTTCCTTTCGTGAAAGAGGCGCTGGCCGCCATCGAGAAGGGGGGCTACCCGGAGGCGCTCGCACGGATCGGCGCACTGTTGGGACAGTATGCCGGGCCCATACCTCTGGACAGACTGGCCATGACCGACGAGTTCATCCAATTGGACAAGGTTCTCTCGAAGATTTCCGAGGATGAGGGGCGGCGTTTGCGCTCCGAGGCCGGGGTCATGGTACTCATGGAGCCCGAGCGCACGCTTCACGCGCTTCCCGCCCTGCTGTCCAGGAAGGAAGATCGGGATCGCACGCTGCAGATCATGGAATGGGGCCTGTCTCTGGAAGGCATCACGAAGGAGCAGCGCGACATGGCAGATAGAATCATCGAGCTTATCAAGGGCGGTGCCGCCTCCCGTGGAAAGGGAAAAGCAGCCGTCAAGAAAATGAAACTCCCCGCCCAAAGGGCAGGGCTTCCCGGTAAGGAATGAACCAAACACGATCGCGCACCCTGACCCCGCCTGCAAGGCGGGGCTTGCGGGACGCGCCCCCGGTCAAGAAGACATGATGGAGATAACACTATACAGTTGAGGAGGAGAAAGACGCATGAAGACGTATTCGATGGGAAGGATGAGAATCATTGTAGCCCTTGCTGTTATGGCATTGCTGCTTGCCGCCGTGCCCGCATGGGCTGCATCGAAGGCAGACAAACAAAAGGAAGTGCAGAAAATGTCGCGGGAAACCCTGGCAAAACTCTACAGGGTGCAGCCCTCCGCCAAAAAATCTGTTGAAGGGGCGGCCGGTTACGCCACGTTCAGCAACTTCGGCATGAAGATCCTGGTGGCAGGGGGAGGAACCGGCAGCGGCATGGCCGTCGACAACAAGACGAAGCAGGCGACCTACATGAAGATGGTCGAGGTACAGGCAGGCCTGGGAATGGGGATCAAGAAGTTCCGGGTGGTCTTTGTCTTCGAGACGCAGAAGGCGCTGAATGATTTTGTCAATTCCGGCTGGGAGTTCGGAGGGCAGACCACGGCCGCGGCCAAGGCCGGCGATCAGGGACTCGCGCTGTCCGGTGCCATCTCCGTTGCGCCCGGTGTCTGGATGTATCAGCTCACCGACACGGGCCTCGCCGCGGAGATCACGGGGAAAGGGACGAAGTATTACAAGGACAGTGACCTGAATTAGGATACAAAAATATCTCGACAATGAAAATAGACGGAATCAAACCTCACGTCAAGGTACACGAATAGAGGAGGAGAAGCGATGAGCGAGCGCAAGAATGTCAGCCCGGTCATGGATGACATCTGATAAAGCGATGACCGGTGAGTAAGACCACTGATGGGATGAACCCGTGGTATTCATAAAGGTGAATACGATGAAACGATACGCGATCCTTGTTTGTCTGGTCTTCGGCTTCTCGCTTCTTCTTGTTAGCTTCTCAACCATCGCCTAGCAGCAGTATGCCTTTCACCAGAAGGGGCAGTCGTCCGAACAGCAGAAGAAAGACGAGTACGAATCCCACATCTGGGCGGTGAAGCCGACCGGCTTCGATCCCAAGGTCCTGCCCATTCGGACCGTGCTGCGGTTTCTGCAGATCGCCAGGCAAGGTCGACCGGCTGGTGAGCCTGAAGATCATGTCGGACATCCCGCTGGCCCCGAAGGAGACACCGCAGGCCACTCAAAAGGGGAAAACAAAAAACAAGCCCTGATGAGACGCTCGGCGATTTGACATGGAGATGACAACGGGCGCATAGCCCTTTTGCCGGTTCCATATCCGGCAAACGAAGCGATCCGGGGATAGAGGATGACGCTCGACAGCCTGGTGAAACTCGTCGTCACGGTTGCCGTAATCGAAATGATGGTGACCGTGGGACTTGGCGTGGCCGTTGCCGACGTGATGGCCGTCGCCAGGGACGGGCGCCTGCTTACGCGTGCCGCTCTGGCCAACTATGTCTGCGTGCCCGCCGCCACGATTGTCCTGCTCATGATGTTTGACGCGCACCCCATGGTCGCCGCCGGATTTCTCGTGCTGGCCCTATGCCCGGGCGCTCCCTTCGGTCCCCCGTTGGCGATCCTGGCCAGGGGAAACACGGCCCTCTCCGTGGGGTGGATGACAATCCTCGCGGTCACGTCGGTCGTTGTCGCGCCGGCGTCACTCTACCTGTTGCTGCCCTGCAGTCTGCAGGATGATGAGCACGCTGATCGTGGTCCAGCTTCTGCCGCTTGGTGCCGGTCTCTGTGTCCGGCACCTCAGGCCGGACATGGCGGACAAGCTGCTTGGACCGGCTCTTCGACTCGGCAAGGTGCTCAACGCAGCAGCGATTGTTCTCGTCGTGGCTGCCTACTACCCCCTGCTGATGGAAGTCAGGCTGAAGGGTCTCATCGGGATGCTGCTTCTGCTCATGTTGAGCCTGGCCGCAGGATGGCTTCTGGGCGGACGCGATATCGAGAGCCGAAAGACCCTGGCGCTGACGACATCCTCGCGCAATGTCGGCGTCGGCCTGGTGATTGCCACAGATGCTTTTGGAGGCACGCCCGCCGTGACCGCCGTGCTGGCTTACGGGCTAGTCGGCATTATCGGATCGCTTGTGGTGGCGAGGTCCTGGGGCCGACAGCCGGTCCTTTCCGGGGCTGTCGTGCAGGATGTGGAAGAAACCCCTGACTGACAGATAAAACGGTGGACATCCGCAGATATCAATAGGTATAAAGTCATACCAATTTATACAAGAGGAGACGGGTCATGCTGAGCATAGGGGCAAGGTGTCGTTCGGAATTTCATCAGCGGATTGTCTTCCGGTTCAACCCGCAGCTTGTGGCCATCATCCTGTTGCTCTTCCTCGCGACGGGTTGCTCGAAGGGGCCCCAGGAGGCCCCGCCGGCGCCCGCCGTGGAGGTGATGACGGTCATCCAGAAGGATGTGCCCGTCTACCAGGAGTGGATCGGGACGCTCGACGGAATGGTGAACGCCACCATCCGGGCACAGGTGCAGGGGTACCTCATCAGGCAGAACTACAAGGAAGGCGATCTCGTAAGGACGGGGCAGGTCCTCTTCGAGATCGATCCGCGCACCTTCCAGGCGGCGCTCGATCAGGCAAAAGGAGAGCTCGAGGCCCAGCAGGCTCGCTGGAACACGGCCAAGGCCAACCTGGCCCGGATCAAACCCCTTGCCGATCAGAATGCCGTCAGCAAGAAGGACCTCGACGACTCCATCGGCACCGAACAGTCGGCCCGCGCTGCGGTGCTTTCCGCCCAGGCCAAAGTCGACAAGGCCCAGCTCGATCTGGGTTTCACAAAGGTTGCCTCCCCCGTGGACGGCATCGCCGGCCTTGCCAAGGCCCAGATCGGAAACCTCGTTGGACCGGGGGCCACGGAAGAGTTGACGACGGTCTCGACGGTCCAGCCGATCAAGGTATACATCCAGGTAAGCGAACAGGAGTATCTCCAGTCCGGACGCGATTCGGGACAGAGGGTCGATAAGCTGAGAGCGGAGCTTATCCTCTCCGACGGAAGCATTTATCCCCACAAGGGCACTTTCGGGTTTGCCGACCGCCAGGTCGACATCAAGACGGGGACCATCAAGGTGGCGGCCATTTTCCCCAACCCGGGCAATTTCCTGCGGCCCGGCCAGTACGGGAGGATCCGCGTTGCATCCTCCATCCGCAAGGATGCCCTGCTTGTGCCCCAGAGGGCCGTTGCCGAAATCCAGGGGAAATACATGGTGGCCGTCGTGGGCCCCGACAACAAGGTGGATATGCGGACCGTGAAGCCCGCCGAGCGCGTCGACAACCTCTGGGTCATCCTCGAGGGCCTCAAGCCAGGCGAGCGGGTCGTGGTGGAGGGGATCCAGAAGGTCCGCCCGGGGATGCCGGTGACGCCGAAACCCTTTGCAGAGGCACCGGCAAAGACCGAAGCAAAGCCGGAGGCCAAGCCGGAAGCGAAAGCGGAGGAGAAGTCCCCCGCCCCCCAGAAATCCGCCGAGCCGACAAAGACCGAAAAGAGGTAGGCTGCCATGTCCAAGTTCTTCATCAACCGCCCCATCGTGGCCATGGTGATCTCCATCCTCATGGTCATCGTCGGCCTCGTGGCCATGTCGGGCCTGCCAACGGCGCAATTTCCCAACATCGTCCCACCGGAAATGAAGGTCACAGGCACGTATCCCGGCGCCGACGCACTGACAGTGGAGCAATCGGTCGCCACACCGATCGAGCAGCAGATGTCGGGCGTGGACAACATGAACTACATGTATTCCCTCAACTCCAATGACGGCAAGATGTCCCTGACGGTCAACTTCGACATCAAGACGGACCCCAGCACAGACCAGATCCTCGCCCAGATGAGGTCCAACCAGGCCAACTCGCAGCTGCCCACGGATGTCATCAACCAGGGCGTCACGGTGCAGAAGTCGACTTCGGCGCCGTTGATCATGTTTGCCCTCTTTTCCCCGAATGGGACCTATGACAACGTCTTTCTGGCCAACTACTGCTACATCAACATCAACGACCAGATGACCCGCATTCCCGGCATCGCGAGCGTCACCGTCTTCGGCGCCGGCCAGTACGCCATGCGCCTCTGGGTGAAGCCCGACCAGCTTGCCAAGCTGGCAATCACCATCCCCGAGATCGTCAACGCCGTCCAGCAGCAGAACACGGTTAACCCGGCCGGCCAGATCGGCGGCGAGCCCGTGCCGGCAGGACAGGAGTTCACCTACGCCGTTCGCTCCCAGGGCCGCCTCGAGAACGAAAAAGAGTTCGGCAACATCGTGATCCGCGCCAACTCGGACGGATCCCTTGTCCGGCTCAGCGATGTGGGCCGGATCGAGCTGGGGGCCCAGTCGTACAACATGATCGGACGACTCAACGGCAAAGCAGCAGCCCTCATCGCCCTGTATCAGATGCCGGGAACGAACGCCATCGAAGCCGCCGAAGGCACCAAGAAGCTCATGGCCCAGCTCAAGGAGAGATTTCCCGCCGACCTGGACTATGTGGTTTGCCTCGACACGACGCTTGCCGTCACGGAGGGCATCAAGGAGATCGTTCATACACTCTTCGAGGCCCTGATCCTCGTTATTATCGTCGTCTTCATCTTCCTGCAGGGCTGGCGCGCGACGCTCATCCCTCTCCTGGCCGTTCCCGTCTCGCTGGTGGGGACGTTCGTGTTCTTTCCCCTGCTGGGGTTTTCGATCAACACGCTCTCGCTCTTCGGGCTGGTGCTCGCCATCGGGCTGGTCGTCGACGACGCCATCGTCGTCGTCGAGGCCGTGGAGCATCACATCGAGCACGGGATGAGCCCGAAGGATGCAACCCTCAAGGCCATGGAGGAGGTCTCGGGCCCCGTCATCGCAATCGCCGTCATCCTGGCTGCTGTCTTCGTCCCCACGGCCTTCATCCCGGGGATCACGGGACGGCTCTACCAGCAGTTCGCCGTGACGATCGCCGTTTCCGTCATCATCTCGGCCTTCAACGCCCTGACGCTTTCCCCGGCCTTGTCGGCCATGCTGCTTCGGCCCAAGAAGAAATCCTGGGGACCGCTGCAGAAATTCTACGACGGGTTCAACCGTATCTTCGGCCGTTCGACGGACGGGTACGTGAACTGGTGCGATCACCTTATCCGCAAGAGCAAGATGAGCCTCCTGTTCCTTCTTGCAACCGCCATCCTGGCGGGTTTCTTCGGGAAGCACCTGCCGACATCCTTTCTCCCCGACGAGGACCAGGGGTACGTCTACGCGGGGCTTCAGCTCCCCGACGCGGCTTCGCTGCAAAGGACCGACGCCGTGACCAGGAAGGCCGAAGAGATCATCATGAAGACCCCCGGCGTGAAGTTCTGCACCAGCGTCGTCGGCTACAGCATGCTCAGCGGCGTTGCCAACACGTACAGCTCGTTCTTCTTCATCACGCTGGAGGAATGGGCATTGCGCAAGTCGCCGGAACAATCATACGAAGCCATCAAGACCCACCTGACCCGGGAGCTGAGCGGGTTGACCGAGGCCATTGCCTTCGCCTTCCCGCCGCCGGCCATTCCCGGCATCGGGACCTCGGGAGGCGCCACGTTCATCCTCGAGGACCGGGCCGGAAAGGACCTTGCGTTCCTGGCCGAGCAGACCAATAAATTCCTCGACGCAGCCCGCAAGAGGCCTGAGTTGGCCGGCGTCAGTTCGACCTTCCGCCCCAACGTGCCCCAGGTCTTCGTGGACGTGGACCGCGACAAGGTCCTCAAGCAGGGGGTGGCCCTCTCGGACGTCTACAAGACGCTGCAGTGCTTCATGGGAGGCGCCTTCGTGAACTACTTCAACCGTTTCGGCCGCCAGTGGCAGATCTACGTCCAGGCCGAGGGCCCGTACCGGACGAAGGCCCAGAACTTCGGGCAGTTTCATGTGCGAAACAGCGCAGGCGAGATGGTCCCCCTCTCGGCCGTGACCAGTATCCGTTCCACTGCTGGGCCGGAGTTCACCATGCGCTACAACCTCTATAGAAGCGCACAGATCAACGCATCGGCGGCGCCGGGCTACAGCTCGGCCCAGGCCATGGAGGCCCTCGAGCAGGTCTTTGCCGAAACGATGCCGAGCGAGATGGGCTACGATTACCTCGGCATGAGCTTCCAGGAGAAGAAGGCCCAGGAGGGGGTGTCGCCGGCCATCATCTTCGCGTTCTCGCTGCTGTGCGTCTTCCTGATCCTGGCCGCCCAGTACGAGAGCTGGTCGCTCCCCTTCAGCGTGCTCCTGGGGACACCGATCGCCGTCATGGGGGCCTTCGGCGCCTTGTGGCTGTTACGGTACGAGAACAACGTCTATGCCCAGATCGGGCTGGTCATGCTCATCGGGCTTGCGGCGAAAAACGCGATCCTGATCGTCGAGTTCGCCAAGATGGAATACGACAAGGGCAAGCCAATTATCGAGGCTGCCCTGACGGGCGCGAAACTGCGCCTGCGGCCGATCCTCATGACCTCCTTCGCCTTCATCCTGGGCTGCGTGCCCCTGGCGATTGCAAGCGGAGCCGGGGCGATCTCGCGACGGGTCATGGGAATGACCGTCATCGGCGGGATGCTGGCGGCGAGTTTCATCGCCATCTTTCTCATCCCCGTCACGTTCTACGTGATGGAGAAGTTGGTACACAAAGAGAAACCGGGTGACCATGGATTGGCTGAACACACCCAAAAGGAGGTGGAAGGCCATGAATAAAGCGATCCTCTCCCTGGTTGTTGCGATGTTTCTTGCCGGCTGTGCCATCGGCCCCGACTACAAGCGGCCGACGATAGACACACCAAATGCGTGGCGAGTCCAGGAGCAAGAGGCTCAGGACACGGCCAACACGGCCTGGTGGCATCAGTTCGACGACCCCGTCATGAACGGGCTGATCGACGAGGCCCTGAAACAGAACAATGACCTCCGGGTTGCCACCGCCCGCGTCGACGAGTACGTGGGACGATACTGGGTGGGGCGCTCGGGGCTGTTCCCGCAGATCGGGGCCAGCGCCTTTGCCGGTCAGGAACGCGCCAGCGAACGGGGTGCCTCGCCGATTCCGTCCACCGTGAAGAACCCGGCTGAGAGCTACCAGGCGACCTTCAGCGGCAACTGGGAGATCGATATCTGGGGAAAACTCAGGCGGGCCACCGAGGCGTCCAAAGCCGACCTGCTCTCGACCGAGGAGGCACGGCAGGCCGTCATCCTGTCGCTGGTCAGCGCAGTAGCCAACGGCTACATCACCCTGAGAGACTTCGACAAGCAGCTGGAGATAGCCAACCGGACGGCAAAGACCCGGGAGGAATCGTACAAGCTCTTCAAACTCCGCTACGAAGGCGGCGTCATCTCGGAACTGGAGCTCAACCAGGTGAAGTCCGAGTACGAGCAGGCCCTGGCCACAATCCCGCAGGTCGAGAAACAGATCGGATTCCAGGAGAATGCTCTGAGCGTCCTGCTCGGGAGAAACCCGGGGCCCATCGACCGGGGAAAGAGCATCGACGAGCTGGCCCTGCCGGCCGTTCCGGCTGGACTGCCCTCGGATCTGCTGGAGAAGCGCCCCGATGTCCGCCAGGCGGAGCAGGCCCTCGTTGCCGCCAATGCCCGCATTGGTGTTGCAAAGGCCCAGTTCTTCCCCACCATTTCGCTGACGGGCCTCTTCGGCTGGGCGAGCACGGAACTTTCCAACCTCTTCAACGGTCCCGCGCAGGTCTGGAGCTGGGGCGGGGCGGCCGTGGCCCCGATCTTCACGGGCGGCTCCCTGCTGGGACAGTTCTGGGCATCGGAAGCCATCCAGCAACAGACGCTCTTCAACTACCAGAGCACCGTACAGACGGCCTTCCGCGAGGTCAATGACGCCCTCATCGATCAGAGGCGCACACGCGAGCAGCTGGAGGCGCAGAAACGGCAGGTCGATTCCCTGAAGGAATACGCCCGCATCGCAAGGCTTCGCTATGACAACGGCTATACGAGCTACATCGAGGTCCTCGACGCCGAGCGGAGCCTCTTTTCCGCCGAGCTGACCTATGCCCAGACGCAGGGCATCCTCTTCGGGGCGCTGGTGAACCTCTACAAGTCCATGGGAGGCGGATGGGTGGTGGAGGCGGACAAGCTCACCTCACCGGAAACCGCCACCGCGCGCAAGGAAGACAGGGAAGAAAAGACGGAAAAGCCCTGAAAGGAATCCGGATGAGGCCCATCCACAGGCGAGTGACAAAGTTCTGGTCGGAGGAGCGGAGCCTGACGGCGTTCCTCATCCTCCTGATCGTCGAGATCTTCTTCCTCGCTCCCATGCAGATCACGGAGCTTGGTTTCAGACTTGTCAACGGCATGGTCTTTACCCTTTTGCTCCTGGTAGGCCTTCTCACCATGACGAAACGGAGGGAGTTCCAGGCTCTCGCGACGATGATCGTTGTCCTGACCATCGCGACGCGCGTGGCGCGGCGCTTTTTCGGCGTGCCGGGCCTCGAGATTCTGGACGGCGTCCTCACCCTGCTCTGCACCATCGGGTTCCTGGTCATTGTCCTCTGGCAGGTCTACCGGGAAGGCCCCGTGACGGCCCATCGAATCCAGGGAGCCGTGGCAGGCTACCTCCTTCTCTCCATGATTTTTGCGATTGCCTATCACCTGGTCGAAACCATTCAGCCTGGATCCTTCCAGATGTCCTCTGTCCAGGATCAGGTACGTGCAGAATTAGTCATGGACCGGTCATTTTATTATTTCAGCGTCGTCACCCTGACCACTACGGGATTCGGCGACATCCTCGCCCTGAGCAATTCTGCGCGGACCCTGGTCATGATGGAGGCCCTCATCGGCCAGCTCTACACGGCAATCCTCATTGCCCGCCTCGTGTCGCTGCACGTAGAGACGAAAAGGGAAAAAAGAGGGGAGCATAAATGAACTGACGTTCGATCCGGGGCAGCGTTGAACAGGATGGTTCATCGACAAAAGAAGGGCCGGGATGCGTTTTCCCGGCCTTCTTTTCTCACGCCCTTACTGCTGATGTATGCCGAGCATGACGTAAAGGGCCCCGTTGCCGTCCGCGGAATGGCCCCAGGCAAGGTAGAAGGGGCCCAGGATCGTGTCGGCGCCGAAGAACAGGCTGCCGCAGTAGAGTGTGCCGCTTGCCGTCGTGGGGTCGAAACGGTTGCTGACCTCACCGGCCTCGAAGGACCCCCCGAGGTACAGGCCCGACCCCAGCGCGGAGGGCAGGTCGGCAAACCTGTAGGTATAGACAAGACGGCCCATGTAATAGGAGTCGCCGACGAGCTGATCGATCAAATACCCGGAGAAGCGCTGGAACCCGCCAACCTGGAAGAGGTCGTAAGCCGGCAGCTTGCTGTCGGGACTCTGGCCCCAGGCCAGCCCCAGGGTCAGCGTGTGCCGGTCGATGTTGAAGGGCTTCAGGAAGGTGATCAAGGTTTTGTTGTAGTCGTCGTCGGCCCCGTAGGCTGGATCGGTCATAAATCCCGTACCGACCAACAGGTATCCCGTGCGGGGGAAGCTGGTGCTGTCGAGCTGGTCAATGACCACACTGCCCATCCATCCTCCCTGCCTGAGGTCATACTCCGGCACCAATCCTCCCCTGAGGGAAAGGACACCGAATTTGGAATCCGTTTTCAGATCGCCCTGGAAAAACCCCAGCCGTGCCTCGCCGAGCCGCCCCTGCAATCCCAGAGCGAGCCCGCCGCGAAGCGTATTGACCTTGTACTCCCCGACCCATTCGTCCCCGATATAGTAGTTGATGCGATTCTGTCTCACGTCGAGCCATGGCGCTGCGAAGACGCCGACCTGGCGCGTGAAGGGCTGGTAGAACTCGGAGTGGAAGTGACTTTCATAACCAACGGTGACGTCGTTTCGCCACTCCGCCCCCAGGCTGTTGAGCCAGGTCATGCGGTGCATCAGGGAAGCGCTGAAGCGCTGATCGCCGGAAAAATCCGAGGCAAAGCCCAGGCCGAATTTGACGTAGTTCGGGCCCCAGGGTTTCTCGACGCCCTCGACGGTGATGTTTTTCTCCTCTTTGACTTCCGTGAGACGGTAGTCCAACCAGGAGAAATCCCCGCGGCCGTATACGGTTTCCAGGTTGCGATGGAGGGTCTGCAGCTGCGTTAGTTCGCCGCGTTTCCCCTCGAGGCGGGATTCGATCGCGGTGGGCTGCTGCCTGATCTCGGCCTCGATGACATCGGGGTTCACCCTCTTCATCGTGTCGGCCACCTGGATGCTCGTGATCTCGACCTCGCCGGGTTTCCGTGCCAGGCGGCTTGCCTGCCACGAGCTGTAGTCCTTTTCGCTGACGCTCAGGGTCTTGAGCCGATCCTCCACGGCGCGAGCGGCCGCGATCCCGATGGGGACGGTTACCATTGCGTTTACGAAATCATTGGAGCTGAAGTCGCCCAACCCCGGGATGAGGTTGATGAGGATGTCCTTCTCCGTCAGTTCGCCCAGGGAGGCCTTCACGTTCTGTTCCGTCATCAGGTTGATGGCCTGAAGGGCCACCGAAGCCGAAGAGGTGATCTGGTCGCGGCGAAGGGGGGGCGTGCCCAGGTTGACGGCGATGATGATCTCGCAGCCCGCCCTGCGGGCCACGTCGACAGGGAGATTGCGCACCATGCCGCCGTCCACGTAGAGATGCCCGCCGATCTCCACGGGGGTGAAGGCCGCCGGGATGGACATGCTGGCCCGCATGGCTTTCACGAGATATCCGCGGTCGAAAACCGTCATGTCTCCGTTTTCCAGGTCCATTGCCACGGCACGGTAGGGGATCGGGAGGCTGTCGAAGTCCCGTTCGGCGCGCCCGGCTTCGAGGCCGACGAACTCTGTCATGAGAAACTCGAACTTGTATCCTGCCACCGTCCCCAGGGGCACGACGATCCCGTCGCGAAAGCCGAGCTCGAGCCTGAAGAGGTCCGTTAAATCATCCCGCTTCTGCCGCCAGGGAATGTCCTTTCGGGCCGGGTCGTCCCGGAAGACGGCATACCAGTCGATGGCCGCGATGCGCTTCTCCATCTCGTCGGGCGACACCCCCGAGGCGTAGAAGCCGCCCACGAGGGAACCCATGCTGGTGCCGGCGATGAAGTCGACGGGGACCCGCAGCTCTTCCAGGACCTTGAGAACGCCTACATGCGCTACCCCGCGGGCCCCGCCGCCGGAGAGGACGAGACCCACTTTCGGGCGGCCGGATGACCGGAAAAGCGCGGGCTCTTTTTTTTCGTCGACGGCCTGGGCAAGGCAGGGCGGGATGAAGAGCAGGAAAAAAACAGCGGCCGTAAAGAATCCCGCTAAAGGATGCCAGCGGTTCGCGTTCATGTCGGACTCCCTCGGGTCTAAGTTGAAAGGGCGCCTGTGAAACGGGCGCTTACCTGCTCTGCTGGTGGCCTCATTCCCGGAAAGGACCCCGGTAGGATTTCCACAAGAGGTGATGAGATTTATTAACAGAAAACGCCGGACGCGGCAATGAGTGTATTCTTTATTAATAGAAGAAACGAAGTTCTGCATTCAGGAACCGGTTGAGAGTACCCCGGAAATCGTATATGCTGCAAGGAAACGTGTTGTATTGAGCCTGTCCTGAGGTAGGAGGGAAGTCGCCATGAGAAAAAGAAAGATCGCGGCAGGGATCGTCCTGGCGGTGGCTGTCCTCTTTGCCCTGCTTTCCATCCCGACACCCGATCCTGTGATCGCCCAGGGGGCTGCCGGCCAACCCTTCCTGTGGAAGCAGGATGCAACATGGACCGCCCTGGAGAAATCCTTCCATGAGGCAAGGGAGATCGGCTGCCGGGGGCTTGAACCCCGCATCAATCAGGGCTTCCGACAGGGAAGGGAATACCTGTCCACCCTTGCCGCTTCGCCCGTCAAACCGGATGCACCGGTCCTCACAAGGATGGAAACCCTCACCTTCGGCCTGGGCACCATGGTGGCCGCCTGCCCGGAGAGGATTCCGGATTATATCGACCTGGTCACGAAAACAAGGAGCCTTGCGAAGCACCAGTCCCAGGGCTGGGACATGAACGATCGCGTTGTCAGGGACCGTCTCTACCGGTTGATTTACGGTGGGCGGGCGGCCCTGGAGGAGGTCATGCTCCAGGCGCCGGCAGGATCCTTCCCGGCCCTCGTCCGGGGAGATGAAGTGTCTTCCGTCACACCGGCCTATGTCTTTAATGGCCGGACCCTCCACAGCGGGGATATACTCATCTCGCGCGGCGGCGCACCGACGTCGGCCCTGATAGCCCGCGGAAACGACTACCCGGGGAATTTCTCCCACGTGGCCCTGCTGTACGTGGACGACAAGACCGGCGTGCCGGGCATCATCGAGTCGCACATCGAGGTGGGCGTTGTGGTGTCGACGATCGAGGCCTATATCAAGGACAAGAAGCTCCGGGTCATGGTACTTCGCCTCCGGCCGGATATCCCGCAGATGAAGGCAGACCCGATGCTTCCGAACAAGGCGGCAAAAAGGGCCTATGAAGAAGTAAAGAGCCGTCACATCCCCTACGATTTCGAGATGGATTACCTGGAACCGTCAAAATGGTTCTGCTCGGAGGTGGCATCCTGGGCCTACCGCCAGGTCGGCGTCGAGCTCTGGAAGGGGACGACCCGCATGTCCGCCCCCGGGGTCGTGAAGTGGCTGTCTTACTTCGGCGTGACCCACTTCGAGACCCAGGCGCCGGCCGATCTCGAGTATGACCCGCAGCTTTCCGTCGTGGGCGAGTGGCGCGACCCCGAGACCCTCTGGAAGGACCACGTGGACAACGCAGTCGTCGAGGCCATGCTGGAAGGCGCCGACGAGGGGGACGAGATCCCGTACTCCTGGTGGATGCTTCCACCGGCACGGCTTGCCAAGGCATACAGCGCCACTCTCAACGTTTTCGGGGGGGTCGGCCCGATCCCCGAGGGGATGGACGCGACGGCGGCGCTTCGGAATCTGGCACTGTCCTCGCGGCACGAAAAAATCATGGATAAGGTCCTGGCCCAGGCGGCTGTTTTTCAGCAGCAGCAGGGCTACAGGCCCCCGTACTGGGAACTCGTGCGCATGGCGAACAAGGCCAGGAAAGAGTTGAGATGACGCCTTTGGATCAACAGACCGTTTAAGACTGCACGCATCTCGGACCGCCGGGGAGGTCTCCGATGGATCAGACAACGAACCGCAGCGGGTCGCCGACGAAGCCCTTCGTCACGGATGAGCCCATCCTCCACAGCATCATCGACGGCTCCTTCATCCCGACGTTCGTCA
>Ga0105097_10000315_pt1 | contig 21570 bp, 17 predicted proteins | sample PPLLak12cMay2015_FD_87035 | JGI IMG/M metagenome (GOLD analysis project Ga0105097, IMG submission 87035) | Freshwater sediment microbial communities from Prairie Pothole Lake near Jamestown, North Dakota, USA - PPLs Lake P7 Core (1) Depth... | ecosystem: Environmental > Aquatic > Freshwater >...
CGATACATCCGTGCCCGCTCGCCGCTTGCGCCCGGGACATCCGGCCGCATCGCGAGCGTTCCCTGAAGGCCAACTGCATGCCGGAGGCACGCGAATGAACATGCGGGCGCTGCCGCCCTCGAGCACCGCGTATCCTCTTCGTCCCATCGGCGCATGGCTCGCGGCCGTCGCGCTCGCGGCGGGTCTCCTGCCCTGCGGCAGTGCCCACGGTGCCCAGGCGAACGAGACCGAGGCGGACGCCGATCCCGTGGCCACGCATCTCGAGCGTGGCCTCGCCTATCTGGAGCAGGGCGAACAAGCCAAGGCCCTGCTCGAGTTCGAGCAGGTCCTGCGCTTCGACAACCTGCCTGCCGACTTGAGCCAGCGGGCCGAGATCTATGCCCAGGCGGCGCGCAGTTACCGCGAGGGTAAGCGGCTCAGCGGCTTCGGGTTCGCGGAGACCGGCGGCGGCTACTATCGGGAGAACGTCACCCGAACCACCAACGCACTGGGTGGCGACCCCGCCCGGGACTGGTTCTGGGAGGCCCGAGTCGGCGGGGGACTGGGTTACGTCCTGGGCGATGACCTCACGATCGACGGCAGCCTCGACTACCTGTTCCGTCACTACGACGACAGCCATCGGTACAACGACTCGGACTTGCGCTGGAACGGGGCGGTGATCCAGTCGCTTGCCGAAGGCAGCCAGTCCATCGGCGTGCGCGGGGAAGCGAGCTACCGCGGCGAGGACGGGTATCGCCAGGACTATGGCCTGTTCGCCAATCGGTACTTCACCCTCGATCCGGACAATCAGATCAGCCTGGAGGGCGAGATCCGCACCCGCCGCTACCCCTCGGGCGACGAACGACAGTACAGCCGCGACATCGGCGAGATCTGGCTCGGATGGACTCGCGCACTCGTGGACGGCAAGGCCAGCCTGACCATCACCCTGAACGGCGGTCGCGAGTGGGCGACCCAGGACCGGCCGGCAGGGGATCAGACCTTCTATGGGGTGGCCTTCGACTGGGGCATGGACTTCGACGAGCGCCTCGGCGTCTTCCTGGCCGGCCTGTGGGAGCACAACGGGTATCACGAGGACGTCGCCGTGGACGACGAGTCCGAACAGGCCCGCGAGCTCTCGCCCGACCTCGACATCTACGAGATCGGCGGTGGATTCACCTATGAATTCGCGCCCGGCTGGTCACTGCGCCCGGAGGTGCTCTACATCCGCGACGAGGGCGACACTCAGTACAGCGACTACAGCGCAACGGAGTTCTGGTTGATCGTGCGTGCCTCCTTTTGAGACACGCCGTGACGGCGCTCGGGCCCAGGCAGCCGGAGGCTGCCTGACGCAGCGCCCGACGGCCTCACGTCGGCGCGAGCACTCCCGGCCCCGACTCTCCCTTCGGATTCGGCCCGAACCGATTGGTGCCCGGCGTGCCGTCGAGGAGCATGAACACCAGGATCACGAGCCCGCCGATCAGCGGTACGAACACCAGCAGGTACCACCATCCGCTGCGGTCCGTGTCATGCAGGCGACGCACGGTCACCGCGATGCTGGGCACGATCATCGCCAGCGCATACAGGCCGCTGAGCAACCCGAGCCCGACCTCTTCATCGAAGGTTCCGGTGTACATGTCGATCATCGCCAGTGCGACGGCGATGAGGGTGTTGACCAGGACGAAGACCCAGAACTCCTTGCGCCGCGCCCGTCCCGCGAACACCGCGTACTTCTTCAGTGCCACCAGGTACCAGTTCATCTCGGCCTCCCTTCTTGTTGCTTGATACGTGAGTCCAGGGCCGCCCGCCGGCTGCGGTCGCCTCACCGGGGGAGACTATCAGGCAGCCTGATCGGGAGGGAGGGGAGGTCCCGCGCGCGAGCCGGCCGTCGATCGAATCCGCGCCCCCGACCGACGACCGCTGCACGGGATGCGCCTCAATCCTGGGGGTCGATCCGGTTCCGGCCGTGCTCCTTGGCCAGCAGCAGCGCCCTCGAGGCGAGCTCCATGAGGGCGGTGGCCTCCGCGCCGACCGGAAGCTGTGCGACTCCCCCGCTCAGCGTGGCCGACACGTGCTGTCCATTGGCCCCTTCGATCGTGGCCGAGGCGAACGCCTGCCGCACTCGCTCGGCCACCTGCCGCGCGGCCTCGAGCCCGGTGTTCGGCATCACGATGACGAACTCCTCGCCGCCCCAGCGCGCCACCCAGTCGGTCGAGCGCACCGTGGCACGCGCCACGTCTCCGAACGCCTGCAGCACCCGGTCGCCGGTCGGCCAGCCATAGTCCTTGTTGATGCCGCGGAAGTGATCGAGGTCGATCATCACCAGCGAGAGTGGTTGCCCCTCCGAAAGGGCACGGTCGACTTCCACCGGCAGGTACTCATTGAAGTAGCGACGGTTGCGCAGGCCGGTGGTGGCACACGAGTAGAGCTGGTCCAGCAGCTCCTCGACCAGCGGCCGGATGTTCGGCAGGATCAAATCGACCAGGCGCTCGATCGACACGCGGGTGACGTTGTCCACGAACTGCAGGCGCAGGTCGCGACCCGCGCGCTTCGCCGAGGCCGCCAGTTTGTCGTAGGCCTCGACGCGGCTGCGACCGCGGGACTTCGCCTCGAAGAGGGCCATCTCCGCCTCCCTCATCAGGCCATCCGGCTGGTCCCCCGGCCCGGCAACGGACAGTCCGCCGCTCGCGGAGAGGCGGCCCCGCCAGCGATTGCTGCGCATCTCCGGCAGCACCAGCTCGGCGATCTCCGCCACGAGCTGCTCGCTGTCGCGCATGATCGTGTCCACGTCGTAACGGTGCAGCAGGCAGCCGAACTCGTCGCCGCCGAGGCGACCGACCAGGTCGTCGGGCCCGAGGCGGCGCACCAGCAGTTCGGCGACGGCGCGCAGCATCCGGTCGCCCAGCTCGCGCCCGGCCTTGTTGTTGACCGACTTGAAGCCGTCGAGATTGAGGCGCATGTCGATTGCTGAGTTTCAAGTCAGCGTGGCTAAGTCCGTCGACGTATCGGAAGTCGACGTATTCGTCTCCAGAACGTGGATCGGAGTTGGCATTGCCTTCTTTCTCCTGATCTCGCTGAAGAGTCCGCATGCGTTGCAGATCTTGATAGTGTGGGTTCCGCTCGCGTTGATTCGGTTGCGCTTCTCGATCAGCTCAACTACGCCGATGCTGACGAGAAGCTTCGTGATCGCAGGTATTCCTGTCCTTCGTCGGCGCTACCAGATCAGTCGGCGAGCAAGGTTGCGATTCCGGGCCAACCAGTCGAAGACCGTTCTAGAACTGGACCTTGTGGATTCCACGCTATTCGTCCTGCAGTCATCGAGTGATGACCTGCTGGATCGAGCTGCCGCGGCGCTATACGAACCGTTGTCCAAGTGGACCGGGCAGTACACGGTCTCCTGACCGGCGGCCCGCCCGGCCGCGTACGGCCCCGACCCCGTGATCTCGTCGATGGCGAAGCGCGTGTTCGGCGGTTCGTTCTCGATTCGCGCATCGTTGCGGGCCTGCCAGGCGCCGCCGAGTTCGACGGTCAGCGTGTAGGCGGGCGACGAGTCCGCCGTGATCGCGTCAGGGGCCCGTTCGCCGCGTACACCCGAACGGTTGCGTGCCGCCCATCCGCCCCCTTGCAGCCCTGCCCCATGAAGTCTAAAAGTGCCTGATCCCGCCCAACGTCGACCGCTGCGCGGAGGCCACGCCGATGCGAATCCCCGTCCTCGTCGTCCTGCCAGCGCAGGACTCGCTCCGCGAGGCCGCGCTCGAGGCCATCCAGCACCGGCCCCCGGAATCGTCGCTCGAGTCGGCGACGGTGCCTGGCGGGATCGAGCTCGACGCGAGCTTCTCTCCGGTGGCGCTCGGCGCAGGCGGCCGCGAGTCGTCCCTGGAGTCGCTGCAGCCCGAACAGTCCGAGCAGTTCGTCGTACGCGGCTTCGTCGAGGCGGCCGCGCGAACGGACGTGCCTGCGGCCGTCGGCGGCCAGCGCGTGTTCTGCGACATACCGATACAACCCTTCGTCACCTGCGGCAACGATCCTCCGCTCGGCGACGTGGCACTCGTGCGGCAGAAGCTGCGGCTTGCGGCGCTCGCGGCCAAGGGTCTCGACGGCAGCGACGTCGCGATCGCGATCGTGGACAACGGCATCGACCTCGAGCACCTCACGACGAAGCTCGGCAGCACGCCGAGGCTCGACCAGGCCAATTCGTGGTCTTCCCCCGCGCTCGTGACCCGGCCCGGTGAGCACGCGACGGACCACGGCACGATGTGCGCCTACGACGCGCTGATCGCCGCGCCCGCGGCGACCCTGCTCGACTATCCGATCCTCACCAAGGGCGGGCCCGGCGGTAGCGCGGCCTCCGGCACGATCGGCACGGCGCTGCAGGCGTTCTCGAGCCTGCTCACGAGCTGGAGGGTCGCCTACGCGCCGGACGGGCTGTGGAAGTATCGGGGCCTCGTCATCAGCAACAGCTGGGGCATCTACGATCCGGACTGGGACTTTCCCGCCGGCCACCCGGGTCGCTACATCGACAACCCCATGCACCCTTTCAACCAGATCGTCCGCGTGCTCGCGAGCGTCGGCGCGGACATCCTGTTCGCGGCCGGCAACTGCGGCGCCGAGTGTGCGGACGCGCGCTGCCGGGGACGCACCCTCGGCACCATCATGGGCGCGAACGCACTTCCGGACGTGTTGACCATCGCGGGTTGCGACACGAGCGACGCCCGCGTCGGCTACTCCTCGCAGGGCCCGTCGATCCAGGGCATGCACCGCGAGAAGCCCGACCTGACCACCTACACGCACTTCCTCGGCTCCGAGACCTTCGGCGCCGGTACGCCGGACAGCGGCACGTCCGCGGCCTGCCCGGTGGCGGCGGGCTGCGTCGCCGCGCTGCGCACGCGGCTGCCTCCGGACACGCAGCCGCCGGGCCAGCTCTTTGCGCAGTTGCGCGCCTCGGCCGCGCCCGTGCCAGGAGCGACCGGCTGGAACGCCGACTATGGGCACGGACGCCTCGACCCGCTGGCGGCCGCGAACGCGCTCGGGCTATGAGCACGTGTACGCCGACGGTCGGGGCGATGGCGCTGTACACGGTGCACGGCGAAGGCGGCCAGCCGCCGAGCCTCGCGTCCGCGGCGGCCGAGCTCGGTGTGTCGCTCGAGGATCTCGACGCTGCGTTCGGGGTCGTGACCGTCGATCCGCCGGCCGGACTGTACGCGGTGCATGCCCGTGCGGACCGGGTGAACGCAACCACCGGGGCTGAGCGGCGATATCGGGGGCCGTACTCGTCGCCGACGATCGTTCCCCTGGATCCCGCACGCAAGACCCGCGAGGGCGACTGAGCCCAGGTGGCTACAGCGAGATCCTCGCGATCGGCTGGATGTTCAGGGTCGGCGACAGTTCCTGGTACGCGAGCACCGGCAGGCCCGGGAAGCGCGGCCTGAGCAGGGTGCGCAGGGCCCGGCGCACCTGCAGGTCGGTCAGGATCGTGAGGTTGGCCGCGTGTGCGCCTTTGTACTCCGTCTCCACCGCGGACCACAGCCGTTCGCGCTCGTCGAGCGTGAGCGGCTGCGCACCGCTCGCGATGATGCGCTGCTCGATGGCGGGGTCGATCAGCAGCACGAGCAGCGACGACTGCCCGCGCGTGTGCTTGTGCGAGAGGTATCGGTGGCGCGAGACACGCACGGCATCGGCGAGCTGTTCATTGGTGAGGTCGGCGGGCGCAGCGGCCACCGCCGAGGGGTAGAGGTTGTCGCAGGCCGCGGAAAACAGGATGAATCGCGAGCTGTCTGCATCGGTCGTGCCGTCGACGGCGAGCAGCCCCTCGAGGATCCCGCGCAGGTCGCGAACCGAGACCTCTTCCTGCAGGAGCGCGCGCAGGACGCCGCCAAGCCTCGGCAACGGATACCGCTCGAGCGCCTGCTCGACGAGCGACGGGTGCGAGTCGCGCAGCGACTCGAGCAGGAAGGCGACCATCGCGTCGGTCTGCAGCCGCGCGGCCGACTTGCGCAGCTCGGCGGAGAGCGCGAGGGCCAGGAATCCGACGGGCCCCCAGGTCGACACGCCCGCGGACCGGCAGGTCTCGAGCGCCGACTCCGACAGCCGCAGCATCGAGTGCTCCGCGCCGCTCGCCGGGTTCGGGCAGCGTCGCGCCTCCTCGAGGCCCAGCAGCCGGAGCCGGTCGGGCGAGTCGCCGGCGAGGAACTCCTTCGGATCGAGCCCGGTGCGAGGACCGAGCTCGACGCCGTGGATGCGGACCCTGAATTCCGCGGATGCGAGCCGCGGGTCGTCGGGTTCGCAGCGTACGGTCGGCAGCAGGAGCCCGAGTTCCTGGAAGATCTCGTCCTGCACCAGCGCGAGCCACGGCTCCAGCGCATAGGTATCCGCCGCGGAACCCGAATCCGGGAACTCGGGTGCGGTCACGACGGCGACGTCCGGGAGCAGCTCGCCACCCGCGCCGTCGCCCGCCTCCGCGACGTGCGGGTCCACCGACTGCGCGATCGTCGGCGCGGGTGCGATCGGGTCGCGTTCGACGGACTCGGCCTCGATCTCGATGACTTCGGCCGGCGTGTCGGAGTCGGCGAGCACTTCCGCGAGCGACAGCACCGGCAGCATCGGGAACTCGAGCTCGACCAGCCGACGCAGGAAGGGACGCAGCCGGGCCTCGCGGACCACGAGCACGGCTGGACGGGCATCGACCGTCGCGCGCACCGCGGCCAGTACCTGCTGGCAGAAGTCCGGCGCAAGGGCGAGCACGACGCTCGCAGCGCGCGCGTGCAGCGAGGCGGCCAGCCGTGCCTCGAGTGCACTCGCAAGCTCCAGCCGGCGGCGTCCGGCATGCGGCTCGTTGCCGGGCAGGCGCTCCCGGAATCCGGACTGACTGCGAACCTGCTCGGCGATTTCCCGCGGTGAGTAACCGCTCGCCTTCGCGGATGCGAAGGTCGAGCAGAGCACGGGCCACGGCACCAGCGGCACGCCCTCGTGCAGTAATGCACGACACACCAGCACGAGGTCCGTCAGCCACGCCGGCGACTTGCGGATCAGCGCGGCGTTCGCATCGCCGGAATTCGCGAGGAGCGTCGCGACCTCCTGGTGGCCGAGGAAGTCCCCCAGGTTCCGGCGCAGCAGGCTCTCGACCTGGCGCAGCACCACACCCATCGGGGGAAACGCCTCGACTGGCGGCGCCGCGGCACGCAACCCTTCGAGCACCCCCGCCTCGACCCAGGCGCCGGTGCGCCCGGTGAGCGGGTCGACACCCGGCTGCCCGGCCGTGCCGATCCGCTCCAGCACCTCGCCCGGACCGGCGACGAACTGCCGGTCGACGACCACGGTGCCAAGCAGCAGCGGCACTTCGTGCAGGCTGATCACGAAGCTGCCGGCCGGCAGGTCGCCCGCGTTGCCGCGGAAGCGGATGCCCGGCAGCGTGACGCCAAACTCGCCGGCGATTCCGCTGCGCAGGTCCTCGACCATGCGCAGGACCGAGTCGGCCAGGGTCTCCTCGGCGTCGCCCTTGACCAGCGGCACGAGGTCCGCAGCGATCTCGACCACGATCGGCGTCGCGACCGGCAACCGCGCGAGCACCGCATCGCCGCAGGCACGGGCGACGTCGCGGCGGATCCGCAGCCGGCGAAGCTTCTCGCTCCAGTCCTTGCGTTGGCTGACCCGCTCGGCCGACTCGAAGGCGCCGATCGCCGCATCGAGCGCCTCGGCGCCCCCGCCGGCGGCCGCCAGTTTCTCCCAGGCTCCGGCGAGGTTCGTGTGGAACACGACCTCCCGATCGTTTAGCTCGAGCGCCTGCCGGTAGAGCCCGACCGACTCGGCATAGCGGCCGGCCGAGTACTCGTGATTGGCACGCTCGTTGGCGAGGACGGCCCGCTGCTTCTGCAGGCGCGGAGTGTCCTGATCGAGCTGCGCCGCGCGCACGAAGGCCTCCTCGGCACGCGCGTAATCGCCCTGCTGCTGGCGCGCGAAGCCGAGGTTCCACCAGTACAGCGGCTCGCCCGGCGTCCTCTCGATCGCCAGCAGGTACTCGCGCTCGGCCTCCGCGTACTGGTCCAGGCTGTAGTGCAGGTCGCCGAGGCAGTTGTGGTAGCCGTTGCCCTTGCGTAGGAAGGAGCCCGTCTCGCGCACCGGCAACGGCATGTCGGCATAGACCTGCAGCGCGACGTTGCCGTTGCCGAGGGCGGCGTTGACGTTGGCGAGCGCGAGGTAGCCTTCGCAGCTGTCCGGCGCGACCTCGATCGCGTGCCGGCAGGCTGCGAGCGCGGACTCGCCGTCGCCCATCACGCGCCGCAGCTCGGCGAGATAGAGGTAGGCACGCAGGCCGTTCGGGTGCAGCGTGATGGCGCGGTCGTAGCACTCGGCCGCGAGCTCGTACTCGCCGGCGGCCTGGTGGCTGACGGCGGCATCGAGCCAGGCCTCGCCGGCTTCGCCGGGCTCGACGGCGATGCGCCGCTCGAGCGCGTCACGGGACCGCGCGCCGTCGCGGGAGATGCGTTCCGGGCGTGCGTACAGCGTCTGCAGGCGCTGGTAACCGAGCGACTCGCCGGGCGCCGCCGTGACCGCCTTGCGGAACCAGCCTTCGGCCTCGTCCACCGCCGGCGGATCGGCCCGCAGCGCCGCGTCGCCGCGGCCCACGTAGCCCTGCGGGACGCGGGGATCCACCTCGATCGCGCGGTCGAAGCAGCGCTCGGCCTTGCCACGGTCCGGCACGTCGAGCCAGGGATCGCCGAGCGCCGACTGGATCACGCCGTCCCGGGGCGCGAGCCCGGACGCGCGCTCGAGCAGCGGCATCGCGGCGCTGCGGTCGCCGTAGCAGAAGTGCTGGATCTGGCCGAGCATCATCGTCAGGCGCGCGCGTGCGGAATCGGAGACGCCCGGCTGGTCCGCGAGCCACTCGAGGTTCGGGTAGACGTCCTCCCAGCGCTGCTGGCGCATCCGTGCCACCGTACGCACCAGCGCCTCCAGCGGCACTCGCTGCGTGGCTGCACCGGGCGGCGGGTGCGCGCAGTGCGTCTCGGCCTCGCCGAGCCGCATCGCCCCGAGGTGCTCGGCCAGCGCGCCGAGCCACGCGGCCGCGCCCTCCTCGGGCGAGCGTGCACAGGCCGCGTCGATCGCCCGGTGCAGCGTCTCGCGTTGCCGCGCGTCGAAGCGCTCCACCAACGTGCCGAGTGCGGCACGCAGCGCCGGTGCGTCCAACTCTCCGATGCGAGACAGGAGGGCGCGACGCTGCGCGCGCGGATCGACGTCGGCGTCTGCGAACTCGCGCTCGAGTGCCTCGATCGTCGCCCGGGCCTCGGCACTGCCGAGAACGGCGTCCATGCCCGCCTCCGTCACCAGTTCGCGCAGCGTCAAGTGTTCACCTGTCCATCGGCATGATTCGCCACTGGTACATCGGGATCGTTGCGCTTGGCGACCCGGGGACCGCCGCCGGTGCCGGGACCACCGTTGCGGACGACGTCGGGAGCTGAGGCGTGGAGGCGGCCGTCGAGAACGATGCCGACGGACCGGGCGCCTGCGCGGACGTGAAGTCGCTCGTGCCACGCGCCGGCTGCGCGCCGGGCGCCGCCTTGGCCGCGCCCATGCGCTTCGCGAGGTGGCCGCAGACCTCGCGGACGCAGGCCTCGTCGGCCGGCCCCTGCCAACGCTCGGCACCCTCGATGAACAGGTCGAAGAACTCCGGATCGTCCGGCTCCGGCCGTTCGTTGCGCTCGACGAAGTCCTCCAGACGGACGACGATCGTCGTCTTCTGCGGGATCCGGTGGTCGTTGAGGTGCTTGCGCACCGCCTGGAGGAAGAGCTTCAGGTGGTTCGCGCGGCGCTGGTTGATCGCGAGGATCAACCCGGTCGAGGCGGTGGCCTCGGCGATGTTGCCGGTGGGTGTCTGCCTGCGGCCGCCGAACAGGCGCCGCGCCGCGTCGTCGACGCGCTTGCGCAGGTGCCGGTACAGATCCGCAAGATCGAGCTTCTCGGCCTCGAGCCCCTCGAAGCGCAGCAGCGCGAGCAGGGACTGCGTGAAGATGCCGTTGTCTCCCCCTTCGAAGGAGTGCTGCCCTGCGGCGCAGGACGCGATGAAGTAGCGACCGCGCCCTGGTTCGAGGCGCAGGCCTTCGCGCTCGTCATCCGGGTCGTAGCTGACGGCCACGCCGGCCTTCGCGCCGGCCAGCTCCACCATGCCGCCGGCGTGGCAGGCATCGAGCAGCACGACCAGGCGCCGCGTCGGGATCTGCTCGAGCGCCGCGCTGAAGGTCCGGTTCCACAACGCCGTCGCGAACAACTGCTGACGGTCGCCATCGTGCGGAACGAGGAAGTGGCGACCGGCAAGGTCGGGCATCCCGTGGCCGGAGAAATAGACGATCGCCAGGGGGTCCGGCTCCTCGGAGGATGCGCACTCGACGCGCAGCCACTCCAGTCCGCCGAGGACGCCGCGCAACGTCGCCGTCTCGTCGGTCAGCGTGCGCACGCGCTCGCCTGAGAAATCGATGTCCGGCTGGCCCTGCAGGTATGCGGCCACCTGCTGCGCGTCGTTCGCCGCGCACTTGAGCGAGCCCGGCCCATGGGCGGTGTACTTGCTGATCCCGATCACCAGCGCGTAACCGGCCTTCGGCGCGCCGGCAGGCAGCTCGATCGGCGCCGCCCAGTCGGGTGCTGCGGGCGCGCCACGCCGCGACGGATCGACGCCGGGCGGCGGAGCGTGCTCGCGGAGCAGCTCCATGAGGTTCCATTGCTCCCTCGCGGACCGGCAGCGATCGCGTATCTGCTCGAACGCGCTCCTGGAGCCCGCTTCGTCGCAGGCGTCCGCGGCGCACTGCGCCAGGTTGACCAGCCAGGGCTCGTCCCGGTCCTGCAGGGTCTGTCGGGCGCAGGCCCTGAACCAGAGTCGCCACTGCTCGCGCGCATTCTCGGAGCTGGCCGCATCGCGCCTGAACTTCAGGCTGACTTTCTGGCGGAGGGCCTTCAGCCGCCACTCGTCGAACAGGGATGCCCGCTCGGCGAGGCGGTGGAGTCCCTGCAGCTCGTCGCCAGTGAGTAGCGGATCGGCGGGCTCCGCGAGGTCCAGCTCGATCGCGAGGCTCGTGAAGAACTCCTTCTGGGCGCCGTCGAACTGGCGCTCGATCACCTCCAGGTGATCGAGGGTAAACCCGCTCGCGGAGTTCGCGACCTTGTACATGAGTTCGAACAGCGCGTCGCGTCCCTCACCGCGCTCGATCTCGTCGAGCACGAGGTCCCTGCTGATCCTCTCGCAGGTCACGCCCTGCTTCGCCAGCATCGTCGCAAGCTTCTGCAGGGCGTTCTGGCTGACGACCCAGTGGCTCATGACCCGCCACCGAGTGCCGCGGCTACGGCGGGTCGGACAACGATCGCACTCAGCGGGATTCCCTGGTTGAACTGCCGCTCGGTGCCGTGGTGGTGCAGCGCAACCACGCGGCCGCTCACGGTCATCACGGGCGACCCGGACGAGCCGTTCAGCGTGTTGGTCCGGTAGTGGACCCGCGTGCGGTTCGGGTTGCAGCCGATCACCGACTCCGGGGCGATCGCGAAGGCCTGCGGTATGGTCTCGCCTCCCCAGGTGCCGCGCTCGAGCTGAGGGTGGCCGATGATCATCAGGGCGGCCTGCGCCGGGAACTCGTAGGCGACCGTGCCCGGCGTGAGATCGTAGTGTCCACGCGTCGCCAGCCCTGGGGCTGGCCCGGCGCCGATCGGCTCGGCGAGTCGCAGCAAGGCGAAGTCGAGGCATTCGGACGACGTCTCGACGCCGAGCGGCGCGGGCCCGATCTTTCGCTCCGCCTCGGTCGGCGGCGAGCGGTCGATCAGCCAGGCACCGTCCGGACCGGTCGCGTCGGCGCCGCCGAGGCGCAGCCCGGTGCGCACGCCGGCATCGCCCTTGCCGCGGACGTCGAACACGAACTCCACGCCGGCGGGGTCGACCTTGCTGTCGAGCCGCGGATGGAGCACGTGATCGTTGGTGAGCACCAGGTCGTCGCCAACGAGGAACCCGGTGCCCGCGTTCAACCCGCCGACACGGATCAGGCAGGTGCGAGCCAGCCCGGTGGTGACCGCGTCGAGGAACTGCGCGGCGTTCATCAGGATCCCGAATTCCTGCACGACCTTCTGCAGCGAGCCGCGATCGGCATCCGTCAGGGACACGGTGCGCAAATCGCCCGGCAGGAGCACGCGCCAGCGGTTCAGCGATTCGCGCAGTTCCGCCTTGCCGGGCTCCGCCGCCTCGTCGACGGCGCGCTCCAGCCACTGCAGCATCCACAGTGGATCGCCGGGCTCCACCCGCTGACGGTTCGCCGCATCGAGCCAGGCGTCGAGCTGCTCCGGTTCGTCGCTGCCGGTCGCGGACGCGGCCCTGAGGGCCAGGGGCAGGCGGTGCTTGAGGCGGGCGTGGCTCACCCCGCGATGCAGGCCGGCCTGGCGTGCCACCCGCTTCAGCGCCGCCAACGTCGGTTCATCGAGCAACGGTTGCGACGGCGGCACGAGCTCGAGTTCGACGCGCAGGTCCGCGAGTCCGTCGCGCAGGTCGCCGCGCGCGGCCTCGACGGCGTCCAGCAGGTCGCCGGTCAGCGCGCCGCGCCGGGCAAGGAACTGGATGCCGCGATTCAGGTCGTCGCGATCGCTGTCGCCGCGCGGAAGACTCAACGAGAGCTCTTCGAGACCGTTGCCGCGCAGCACGTCGACCAGGTCGCGGCGGGTGCATCCGGCCTGCAGCAGCAGGCGCACAAGGCTGTCCTGGGCGCGAACACTCGGGATCCGCGTGCTCATGCTTGCATTCGCCAGGCACTTCCAGAGGAAGGCAAGCGGCACTCCCGCGTCTAGACCACTTGATCCTCGAGGTCTATAGCATCGCGAATCCACCAGCGCAACCGGGCCGCGTGAGCCGTCGATGCCGACCGCGTGCATCAGCGTGACAGGCCGAGGAGCGGAAACCGCTCGAGCCCCATCGCGTACACCACTGCCTCGAGATCGGCGACCAAGGCTTCGAGCGAGGCCGCGATCGCGGCCACCGCGTCGCGGTCGGTCCGGGCTTCGGAGATGAAGACATCGACCCTGCGGACTCGATAGCATGGTGTCGGCATCGAAAACTCCAGCCTGGACGGAGCCCACTATGGACATGCGGCGTCCGACGAATGCAGGGATCCTGGTGTTCGTGGCGGTCCTCGCCGTCGCCTGCGGCGGTGGAGGAGGCGGCGGCGGCGGCGGTTCCAATCCCGTTGTGCCGGCTCCGTCACCCAGCCTGACGATCACCGCCGCGAGCCCGACCCAACCGGTTCCCGGCGGTGGCGCAGCGACGGTCGACATCACGCTGTCCAACTCGGATACCGCCGCCGCCACCGGCGTCACGCTCACCACGCTGCCGGGCGCAGGTCTCACCCAGGGGGCGGTGACGTGCGCGCCCAGCGGTGGCGCGACCTGTCCTTCGATCGCCGGTAACGCCATCAACGTCGGTGCGCTGCCGGCGGGCTCGTCGCTGGCGTTCCAGGTCGCGCTGGCGGTCGCGGCGGGCTCCAGCGGCGCGATCAGCAGCACCGCCACCGTCGTGGCGAGCAACGTGTCGTCATCCGCACCGCGGAGCGTGAGCTTCGTCGTCAACGCCTATTCCGCCGACATCCAGGTCACCGGCGCGGCGGCAACCTCGCGCGTGATCGAAGGCGGCGCTGCCAGCTACACGATGACAGTGGTGAACGCCGGCCCCGATGCGGCGCGCGACGTGACGATCACCAACGTACTCGATGGTGACCAGGTCCCGGGTGCGGTGATGTGTACGGCGGCCGGGAGCGCGGTGTGTCCGACGACCCTGGGCGCGTCGATGACGGTGACTTCGCTGCCGAAGGACGGCAGCCTCACGTTCACGATTCCTGCATCCGTCCCGGTGACCGGCGTCACTCGCATGCAGACGAACCAGATGTCGGCGCAAGCCGCCGGCGACCCGGACGGCACCGACAATGCGGCCACGGCCAGCGTCGAAGCAACGCCTCCCAACTCGATCCAGCTTCGAAGTGACTTCAACGACTACATCGGAGCTGGCCGCAGCTATCAGTACTCGCGTTCGAACGCGCAGCTCCAGGTGACCGCGACCGGCGGGCTGCTTTCGGTACGCGTCGACGGCGACGAGAACTGGTCCGCCGAGTTCCAGCTCCCCCGCACGCTCACACAGTTCCAGCCCGGCACGTACGCAAACCTGATGCGCTATCCGTTCCACGACCCGGCCGTCGGCGGGCTCAACTGGTCGGGAGAGGGGCGCGGCTGCAACACCTTGCGCGGCGCGATCACGGTCAGCCGGGCCATCTACGCGAACGGAGTGCTCGAGGCGCTCGACCTCTCGTTCGAGCAGTTCTGCGAGGGCGGTGCGGGCGCCTTGCGCGGCCAGATCCACTGGACCAACCTCGACACCAGTCTGGCGCCAGGCCCCGTGAACCCGCCGCCGGCAGGACTGTGGTCGCCCGCGCCCGGGGCGACGCCAGTTAGCGGCAGCTATGTCTACCTGCAGAGCGAATTCGGTGACTACATCGGAGGCGGCAGCACGTATACCTACACGCGCGCCAACGCCCAGCTCAACGCCGTTTCCGCCGGTGGACTTCTGCAGGTATCGATCAGGGGAGATCAGGACTGGTCCGGCGATTTCCAGGCCATGATCGGTCTCGCCCAGTTGCAGCCGGGCTACTACGGCGACCTGCAGCGCTACCCGTTCCACAACCCGGTCAAGGGCGGGCTCTCGTGGAGCGGCCAGGGGCGCGGATGCAACACACTGCGTGGCTGGTTCGTCGTCGACAGCATCAGCTACTCGAACGGCGAGCTCGCTGCGGTCGAACTGCGCTTCGAGCAGCGCTGCGAGGGCGGCTCGGCCGCGCTGCGCGGCAAGATTCGTGTGGTGGCGAACGACACCACCAGCCCGCCCGGACCGGTCGAGCCGCCGCCCGCCGGGTTGTGGTCGCCTGCACCGGGTGCGACGCCGGACAGCGGCAACTACGTGTATCTGCAGAGCGACTTCGGCGACTACATCGGCGGCGGCGGCACGTACACCTACACGGGTGCCAGCGCACAGCTCAACGTCACTGCCGCCGGTGGACTGTTGCAGGTGTCGGTCACCGGCGACCAGGACTGGGACGGCCAATTCCAGGCCATGCTGGGTCTCGCCCAGTTGCAGCCGGGCTACTACGGCGACCTGCGGCGCTACCCGTTCCATAACCCCGTCAAGGGCGGGCTCTCGTGGAGTGGCGAGGGGCGCGGCTGCAACACCCTGCGCGGCTGGTTCGTCGTCGACAGCATCAGCTACTCGAACGGCGAGCTCGCCGCGGTCGAGCTGCGCTTCGAACAGCGCTGCGAGGGCGGCGCGGCTGCGCTTCGCGGCAAGATTCGTGTGGTGGCAAACGACACGGCCAGCCCGCCCGGACCGGTCGTGCCGCCGCCCTCAGGACTGTGGTCGCCGGCGCCGGGCGCGACGCCGGACAGCGGCAACTACGTCTACCTGCAGAGTGACGCCGGCGACTATATCGGTGGAGGCAGGACCTACACGTACACGGGCAGCAACGCGACCTTCTCGCTGGACGCGATCGGATCGCGCGTCTCGCTGGTTCTGAGCGGCAATGAGAGCTGGATCGGCGAATTCCAGGGCATGACCGGCATCGCGCGGTTGCAGCCGGGCTATTACGGCGACCTGCAGCGCTACCCGTTTCACAATCCGGTCAAAGGCGGGCTCTCGTGGAGCGGTGAGGGACGCGGCTGCAACAGCCTGCGAGGCTGGTTCGTGGTCGACAGCGTGAGCTACGATGTCGGCGGCCTCGCATCGATCACACTGCGTTTCCAGCAGAACTGCGAGGGGCGTGCACCGGCGTTGCGGGGCAAGATCTCCTGGTCGAGGTAGGCGTGCGGGCTCCCGGCATGGATAGACTCGTACCGGCGACCCGATACGCCGCGAAGTGCGTGCTGCTGTGGGTCGCCATGTCGGCGGCCTGCGCGGCAGCGGTGGACTACCAGACCGGCCCGCCACCACGATGGGTCGACATGCTGGAGCCGGAGCTCGACGCGCCGATGCCCACGGGCACGGTCAGCGGAGGCACCGAGTACCTGCTCCTCGACCGGCAGGTCGAGGTTCGCGAACGCGGGCACGGCGAGTTCGAGCACCTGGCGGTCCGGGTCGTCAGCGCGGCCGGCATCGAGCGCAATTCCCAGATCGACCTCCACTTCGATCCGGCCTACCAGCGGTTGACGCTGCATCGCGTGAACCTGCATCGCGACGGCCAGGTCATCGACCAGATGGGCCGCGCGCGAGTCACGGTCCTGCCGATCGAGCAGGACCTGCAGGCACGCATCTACAACGGCATGCAGCTGGTCAACCTGCTGCTGTCTGACCTGCGCGTCGGCGACGTGCTCGAGTACGCGTACTCCGTGGACAGTGCGAACCCGCTGTTCCCGAAGCACTACTACGCCCACATGGACACCGGCTGGAGCGACCCGATCCGGACTCAGCGGATTCGCGTGCTCCATCCGTCGGACCGGCCGTTGCGGTACCGATCCGAGGGAGCATCGGCAGACCCCCAGGTCCGCGAGCACGACGGTGTCCGCGAGCTCACCTTCAGCTGGCGGGATCCAGCACCGATCCCCGGCGAGTCGGACGTTCCGGACTGGTACACCCTTTGGCCGTACCTCGAGTTCAGCGACCTCGAGGGGTGGCAAAGCGTTCAGCAGATGCTTAGCCCACTGTACCGGGTACCCGCGGGAGGCCCGCTGTTCGACGAGTGGGTCTTGGCGCTGCGCGCGGTGGAGGGTGGAAAGGCCGCGCAAGTGCTGGCGGCCTTGCGCCGAGTCCAGCAGGACATCGCCTATACGTCCATCTCGATCGGCGAGGGTTCGCATCGGCCGGCTGCGCCGGAGCAGGTGCTGGAGCGGCGGTTCGGCGACTGCAAGGACAAGTCGGTGCTGTTGAGCGCCCTGCTCGGCGAGCTCGATGTCGACGCCCGGGTCGCCTTCGTCCACAGCAGCCGTGGCAGGCAGTTGCCCGATTCCCTGCCGAGTCCATTCGCGTTCAACCATGCGATCGTCCGGGTCGAGCTCGACGGTCAGGTCTACTGGCTCGATCCGACCCGCGGCTGGCAGGGCGGAGACCTGCGGACGCTGGCGCAGGCCGACTTCGAGCAGGCGCTGGTGCTCGGAGAGAAGCGCGGGACGCTCGAAGCGATGCCTCGATCGGCACCCGATAAGCACGGCCGACACGTCCGCATGATCTTCGACCTGACGGCGGGAATCGACCAGCCCGCCGCGCTGGAGGTGTCCAGCACCCTGACGGGCCTGGCGGCCGATTCGATGCGGCAGAGCCTCGCGAGTCGCGACGCGGGGGGTCGCGCCGCGGACTACCACAACTACTACGCCCGCCTCTATCCAGGGCTCGAGTCGGCCGGTCTGCCGGAAGTCACCGACGACATCGACGAGAACGTCATCCGGATACAAGAGCGCTACCGGATGCCGAGCGGATTCCAGTCCGACGACACCGGTCTGCAGGTGTTCGAGATCCTGCCTGACGAACTGTACGGCCTGGCCGAGCTGCCGGCGACGCTCGTACGTTCCGCGCCCCTCGGGCTGACGTACCCCGCTCACGTGAGCCAGGTCATCGAAGTGCGCCTGCCGGAGCCCTGGCCGGTCGAGCTCGATCGCGTGTCGATCGACAACGACGCATTCCGTTACCAGAGCGAGTTGCGCGGCGATCGCAACACCGTGATCGCCAGGTTCGAGTACCAGGCGCTGACGGACCACGTGGCAAGTGCGGGCCTCAGCACGGCACTCGACGACCTGCGGCGAATGTCGGAGGACCTCGCTTACGAGCTGAATTACCGGAAACCGGGGTCGCTGCTGTCGACCGGAATCGCTGCGGGACCTGCGCTCGTCGCGCTGCTGTCGGTGGCCCTGTCCATCTGGCTCGGCCGGCGGCTGTATCGCTTCGATCCGCCGCCGTACGGATCGGCGCCGACCCCGGGCGCGCCGGTGGGCATCCGTGGCTGGCTGCTCGTGCCGGCGCTCAGCCTGGCGATCATGGCCGGCTCCCTGCTGGTCATCGTCGGCAGCTTCGCGACCTACCTGACGGCGGGAGCCTGGGCAGGACTCCCGGACATCGTCCCGGAGAACTGGTCGGCTGCAGCGCGTCCCATGATGCTGTGCTCCCTCGCCGTGGCGATCGTCTTGTTCGGCCTGACCGTGAGCACCGCAATCGCGTTCTCGCGCCACCGCACGTCGGCTGTCTTGTCATGGATCGCCCTGGCCTGGTCGGTGCTGGTTTTCGGCATCGCCATCGGCTGGGTCGCTGGCGTGCTCTTTGGGGAAACCGCAGTGGAGCGCTTCGAGGCCGAGGCCGACAGTGTCCAGGGCCTGGTTTCGACCGCCCTGTGGACCGCCTACATGCTGAGATCGAAGCGCGTCCGCGCGACCTTCACCCGGCGATACTCGGTCAGCGCCAACGTGCTTCAGGCAGGCACGGCGGCGAGTGGGTCCCCGGTCGCGGACTCGCCGGGTTAACCGGTCTCGTCCATGACTGGCCGCGGGCCGGCACGCTGCCCAGGCTCAGGTGCAGCGCCGCCCGCGCTGGCCGGAAATCCGGCGACCGCTGCTCCACTCAGAACGACTTCTTCTGCACGCGCTTGTGCGTGTCAGGCACCGCCATCAGCGCCGCCGAGCCGTAGTACTTGTGGTACTCGGCGATCATCTCGCCCTTGATGATCACCGGGTCGGTCGCGACGAGCTGCTTCGCCTGCTCGATGTCGGGCACCGCCATCACGAACAGCCCGCGCCAGCCGTCCACGCCGTCGAGCGGCCCGGCGAGCGCGAGCTTTCCTTCGCTGGAGAGGCGCTGCATGTTCGCGAAGTGTCCGCGGAACATCTCGTCGCGCTCGGTGCCGTCGGGGACCCGGTTGGGTCCGGTCTTGAGAATGACGAGCACGTAGCTGCGCATGCCGAACTCGTCGGCGCCGAGGGACTGGGCGAGCGCCTCGTCGTAACCGGGGGGCGATGAGTCTTCCGCGAACGACGCCTGGGCCAGGGCCAGCATGGTCGTCAGCATCGCCAGCAGCATGGGCTTGGTCATGGTTCGTCTCCCGTGCGTGAGGTCCGGATGATATCGCCTCGATCCGCCGTGGTGCATCGATCGCAAGTGATCGCGATGCGATTTCCGCAGGCATCGCGCCGAAGGAGCGTAGTCTCCGGGCCTCGTGCTCCACGCGTCCGCGTGGGAGCCGGCAACCAGAACCAACAGGGGAGAGACCTCATGTTCAAGAGAATCCTTTCCGCGGTCGTCGCATCGCTCGCCTTCTGCGGACTCACAGGGACCGCTGCCGCCCAGACGTGGAGCCCGGAGCAGCAGGAGCTGTGGCAGCTCGAGCAGCAGCAATGGAAGATGTCCGCCGCAAAGGACCTGAGCTGGATCGACACCATGGTCCACCCGAACATGCGCTACTGGGGCACGGACAGCCCGATGCCGCGCGACAAGGCGTCGCTCAAGCACTGGAGCCGCTTCGACAGCGACAGCAGCACCGTGCTTCAGCAGGAGATCTTCCCGATCTCCGCGACGATCACCGGCAACGTCGCGGTCCTGCAGTACCACTACATGATGGCGAGCGAGAACTACAAGAAGGAGCGCGAGACCGTGACGGGCTACTACACGGACGTGCTGATCAAGGAGAACGGCCGCTGGATGTTCATCGCCTGGGCGGGCGGCGACATCAAGAAGGACTGACCAGCCGGGCGCGACGGCGGACTCAGGTCCGCCGTCCTGCTGCTCCACCGCCTCGCGCGGTCGGACCGGATCAGGCTCTACTCACGGGCAAACACCATGAAGCGACGACTCATCAGCTCAGGATCCACCTTCGAGGCCGAGATCGGCTACAGCCGCGCGGTGGTGCAGGGCGACTGGATCTTCGTCTCGGGCACCACGGGCTTCGACTACGCGACGATGACCATCTCCGACGACGTGGCCGAGCAGGCGGAGCAGTGCCTCAGGAACATCGAATCCGCGCTGGTGCAGGCGGGCTCGGGCCTTGCCGATGTCGTCCGGGCGACCTACATCCTGCCGGATGCGAGCGACTTCCAGCGCTGCTGGCCGGTGCTGCGCCGCCACTTCGGCGAGACGCGGCCGGCGGCCACCATGATCTCGGCGGGGCTCGTCGATCCGCGCATGAAGATCGAGATCGAGGTGACGGCGCTGAAGCAGCCGAAGTAGCGACGAGCTCAGCCGAGATTGCGCCACGATCCCGCGTTGATAACCTTCTGGAACCCCAGCGCCTTGAGCTTGCGCGCCGCGAACGCGCTGCGGGTTCCGGAGGCGCAGGCGACGACCACCCACCGCGACGGGTCGAGCTCCCGGGCGCGGGCGTCGATCTCCTGCAGCGGGATGTTCAACGTGCCGGGCACGTGGCTGCCCGCGTACTCCTCCATGCTGCGCACGTCCACGAGCTGCGCGCCCTCGCGCTTGAGCTCGGGCAAGCGTCGGCGCACGCGAATCGCGCCGAGCAGGCGCCACGCGACGTACGCGATGACGAGGCCGATCAGCAGGTAGTCGTAGTTCATGGAACTGGGTGATCCGGGGAGGGTCGGCCTACCTTACCGCACGCCGTCCCGACTCCGTATCATCCCGGCGTGCCCACGCCGCTCACGCTCTTTGCCGACATCCACACCGCGCGCCTGGTGGTCCGTGCGGTGGCGGAGCCCGACCTCGCCGACCTGCTCGAGGTCAACGGCGACGACGAGGTGACCCGTTACCTGCCGTACGCGACCTGGCGAAGTCACGACGATGCGCTGGCCTGGCTGGCCCGCATGCAGGAACGCTGCGCTACGGGCACCGCACGGCAGTACGTCATCGAGCGCCGGCTGGACCGCAAGGTGATCGGCACGCTGCTCGTGTTCCAGTACGACGAGCCGAGCGCGCGCGTGGAGATCGGCTACGTGGTGGGTCGCACGCAGTGGCGCCAAGGCTATGCCGCGGAGGCGCTGCGGGCCGTGTGCCAGCACGCCTTCGAGGAAGCCGGCATCCGCCGCATCGAGGCGGAGGCGAGGCCGGAGAACCTCGCCTCGAACGAGCTCCTGCGGTCGCTCGGATTCATCCACGAGGGACGGCTGCGCCAGCGATGGGCGTCGAAAGGCGAGACCTACGACACGAACCTCTATGGCCTGCTGGCCGAGGACTGGCGGAAACGCAACGCAGGGGAGGTCACATGAAAAGAGTCACGGGCATCGCCGAGGCGGACAAGGACCTCGTCGCCCCGAGCAAGGCCTCTTTCATGGTCAACTACCGGGTCGCGGACCTGCACGCCCTGCTCGCCGAGCTGCGCAAGGAGGGCTGTAACGTGCTCGAGAAGTCCGACGACTCCGAGTTCGGCAAGTTCGGCTGGGTCATCGACCCCGAGGGCAACAAGGTCGAGCTCTGGGAGCCGCCGCCGGGGCGCTGAGCCGTCGCCGACAGGCGATGTCCGCTCGAAGCCGCTGCGAGCAGCTTCCTGCGGGCAGGCGTCAGCGACGGTACACGGGATACAGCCCGTAACGCTCGTCCCAGGACGGGTGGCGGCGGTGGAAGAACTCGAGGCGCGCCTCGGGGCTGCCCGCGAACGCAGCATCCTCGTGCAGCCG
>Ga0105097_10000318_pt1 | contig 21373 bp, 23 predicted proteins | sample PPLLak12cMay2015_FD_87035 | JGI IMG/M metagenome (GOLD analysis project Ga0105097, IMG submission 87035) | Freshwater sediment microbial communities from Prairie Pothole Lake near Jamestown, North Dakota, USA - PPLs Lake P7 Core (1) Depth... | ecosystem: Environmental > Aquatic > Freshwater >...
CCGTATGAAAACTTGCCAGTTGCGTAGGCCATTTAGACCCCCATGTCCGGGATGAACTGCACACTCGCAGTGTCCCGATCCTCCATGGCCGCACGGTTAAAGTCTTCTTCGTAAATCGCCTTGAGGGCTGCTGTGCGATCTGGGGCAAACTTCAACGAAAGTTGATACGCCAACCCAGAAGCCAAGCACGGCAGGAAGCGGAAGTTGATGTCCGCCTCGTTCGTGTACACGCCGGCATCTTGGATTCGACGAATCTTGTAGTACACAAAGGTGTACGTCTGATCCGCCGCCGGATAGAAAAAGACTTTGGTCGGATTGGCGCGTTGCACATAAAACTGTGCTGGACGCGCTTCCGAAGTCTTATCCGGTACGTTCAAATAGTCTTCGCGGCTGATACGCTCGATGTACACGTCGCTGTTAATGCCTTGGCTGTTTTGGCGAATGATCGCCTCCAAGACGTTAACGGTATCCGACGGAAGCGTAATCTCATTGACACCCTGAGTCAGGGTATAAGTAGCCTGCTCAATGGTCCAAAGATTCAAGCCGCGATTGGCCCAGTCCAGAAACAGCAAATTGAGCGAGCGACGTGCGGAGTTGAGCTGATAACCGCTCGTCGGCCGCATGCCGCAACGCTCAAATGCTTCTTCAACCAAGTCGTCAATCGACAGGTTGAAGTCTGTTGTGCCAGAAGTAGCCATCGATTAGCCGCAAGACCCGCCGTAGCGCATCTTTTTGACCTTCTTCTTGGCCATACCGCCCTTCTTGTAGCCGGTAGCCATGCCACCGCCCATCATGCCCATGGCCATCTTTTTGTGCTGATTCATAGCACCGCCCTTGGCAGCCATGACGACCTTACCGGTCTTCATGCTGGGCTCCGACACCATGTGGTTCTTGGGACCTTTTCCAACAGCGCCACCACCGCGAACGGCTGCGCCCATTCCACGTCCGGCCATGTTAGTACCCTCGCATCGCGCGACCGCGCGCGTCCTTGCTCTTGCTCTTCATGGCACGGCCTTTTTTATCGGCCATGCCGCCCTTTTTCATCTTACCAAGGCCATCAGCAGCGAAAGAAGGAACCTTCTTACCGCCTTTCATGACCATCTTGAGTTTGCCAGGCATTGTTAATCCCTCGTAGTACGAATTTCGTCCAGTTTAGCTTCAAGACGATTGAACCGCTGGTCGACATGTGCGACAAACTTCTCGATCCTATCGTCCACTTCTCTGCGAGTGATGTGATCTCTCGCAATCTCCTCACGGGTCCGGTTGAGCAATATGTTCAGCCGAGCCAGTTCATCAAACTTACCCTTTAGCATGAATCCCATCCCGGTCACTATCGCTGACAGGATGATGTTCCAGATCATGATTTCCATCGACTAACACTTCCATCGCCGACGGGCCTGTCGGATCCGACTGTTTGGATCCTTGGCCGCTTCTGGGTACATCTTCATCTGACCGGCGGAACGTGCACAAAACGACTTACGTCGCTTTGCCCGAGCAGGACCCGGATTGGATTCCGTCACGGCCGTCTGAAGCTTGCTTCCGGGGTTCGCTCTGCGATAGGCGGCAACACCTTTTTTGGTCATGCCGGCACCTTGCTTCGTCGGGCGGAAATTACCGCTCTTAACCGAAGTTTTAATGCCCATGCCTTTGCGGACGGCACCGCCGCCCCGCATGGCAACGCCCATGCAGCCAGGCATTAGGCTGGCGCTCCGCCCACGTATAGCACCGTGACGCTTTTGACTTCCGCATCTGCGATAGTCACGTAAACGCCGTTGGTAGCCAAAATACCGTCATCAGGAATGATGAGGTCATAGGCCCCGGCGGCTGCCGGAGTCTTAATGTCAAGAATGGTGGTGCCGCTGGCCCCGCCGGTCTTGAGGGTGAATCCAGAGGCGGTCCCAGAATTGGTGAAATACACGCCTTGAACACGCGTACGGCCATTTACCGCATCGCCAGTGGCGACCACGGTTTTGGCTTTGACGTCACTTGCAAAACTCATAGCCCTGCTTCCTCTCTTGGGATGGGGTCAGGAAGCCCCAGATCAGAGAATGTTGGTGTCTCCGGTTCTGGGGCATCCAACCTTTGGATCAGAGACTGCATCGTGTCGATCGAAGCCTGGCAAGCAATTGCAACCTCGTGAGCGTGATTGCGTTGCTCTTCCATCTTAGCGATTTCGGCGAGCAGAAACTCCTTGGTGATGTCCATTAAAGCGTGTCAGACACCATCAAGTAGTACTGAGTACCCGAGGCGTTCTTGATCGGAATGACGTGGCTAACCGCCGCCGCCGTCTTGACGCCAACCATCGCGTTCGGAAGCACAGCAAAGGTCGCGATCGTGCCAGTACCGCTGTTGGTGCAGCGGATGTACGAAGCGTTCGTCCAAGTGCCGCCCGAGGCGAAGTCACTGTCGAGTTGGAGCGCGGCCAACGTGCCGCCGGGGTTCGTCGAAGAACCGCCGATCGTCACACGCAGCGCGTTACCCGCGCCCGAGACCGTGCCCGAACCGTTGATCGAAAGGGAAATGTGGCCACCGTTGACGGTGCCGCCAGTGGCAGCGTTAGCAGCCGTGACGCGGGTCAGCCAACGGCCAGTCTCGCCCGAGCCGGTGCTGGCAACGGTGAGGCGACTGTAGCTAAGGCGGACGTCGCCGGTCGTAGCAGTTGAAGTAGCGTAAGAGCTGGAGATGTTGCCGGCGGTGGTGGCCACCACGGGCGAAGAGTCGGTGCCAGTGACAAAACCGTTTAGGGATTGAACCGGACCACTGAAGGTACTAAGGGCCATTGAATTGTCCTCACATGCGAGTTCGGTGCGGCTGTCTGCATGTCGTCAGCCGGGGAGGCTGTCAGACGCACCGGGTTATCCCCGGAAATTTGACTATACGTGAATAACGTGCATAGAGAAAGGGGGCCTTGCGGCCCCCTTCTCCGTCTGCGATTAAGCAGCGCCGGGCGATCCGAAGATGCCACGCGGGTCGCTGAAGCCGAAGCTGTAGCGCTCGCGAGCCTTGTACCGCACGTTGCCGGTATCGAAGTCGCCCTCGAAACCAGTCTTGATGGCAACACGCTGGAACATCTTCATGCCGTTCGGAGCGTCGGTCTTGATGAACCAAGCGTCCGGGTCGGTCAAGAAGTGGTTCACGGTGTAGCCCTGCGGCACCATGCCCATGTTCTTCACGGCGTTGATGTCGTTATCCGCAGTGCCAACGCGCAGCGTCGACTTGAGGATACGGTCAGCCGTAAACATGAGTTCCTTCGGGATGATGAGTTTCAAGCCCTGAACAGCGATCTTCAGGCCGCGCTCGTCGATGAACGCAGCGATGTCAATCAAAGCCTGCTCAAGCGAGGTCTCGCTCAGGTCAGCAGCCGTGGTGAGCTCGTTCTTCAGATCCGGACCCGAGAGGGTCGGGTGATCGAGCGCACACAGCGGCTTTCCGTCGCCGCCGATCGAGGTGTCGAACGCGCCGTTGAGCACGCTGGCAGCCTTGATCTGCTTCGTCTGAGCCATCGAACGAGCCAGCGCCCTGGTGTAACGCGCCGAGAGCTTGTCGTAGAGGTTGTCCTCGACGGCTTCCTCGGTAAGCGAAAACGCCAGAGCGACGGTCTCGTGGGTGTAGCGCGAGGTGTAGACTTCCTGCGCCTGGTCGTATGCAACGCCAGCGCCTTCCGTCTTCACCGGAGCTTCACCGAAGCCCGACTCCATGACCTCTTCTTCGAACGCACGATCCGAGGTCTCCACCGAGTAGATCTCGGCGTGCTCGTTCTCGTAGTTCTTGTACTCAAGGCCGAACAAGGCATTCAATCCCGGCTCGAGTTCCTTGACTAATTGTGCACGTGAAATAGCCATTTTTTATGCCCCTATAAATCAGGTTACGGCCTTGACGCCGGTGCTGCCGTACAGGTGCTCGTTGATTTTCACAACGACCACGGCAAAATCCCCAAGCGCGTTGCCCGGAACATTCCAGAGGCCAACGATCTTAAGGTTGAGTGCCGCCGTGTCAGCGATGGTGGACGAATCCAGTTCCATCGTCGACACACCCGTGGTGGTGCTGCCGCCCGTTCCAACGACGTCAGCGTTCTTGCCGATATCGGCCTGCTCGATGTCCTCGTCGGCCTGGACAATGAACAACTGACTCGGGTCGTCAAGCACGTCGGCAACGATCTTGCCGGAGGTGATGTTGACGCTGCCCGGATAGTAGTTCTTCCAAGTCGGCTTGCCCGTGGTCGGGTCGACATAGAAGCAGCCGTTGAACACACCCAGCGCCGCAGCATGCGTGGCCGGGAGGAACTTAACGACATAACCGTTAACGATCGTCACCAGGTCGCCCTGGAAAATCGCACCTGATTGATTGTCCGCAATCTCGTAACCGTACTGCTTCTGGGCTCCAGTCGCAGACAGATTGCCGAGAGGACGGAAACCAAAGGCTTTATCTACGTTTGCCATTTGATTAATCCTCTGAAAAAGTTATTCACTGGTTCCTTTGGAACCGCCGAATGAAACACGGGATCTGCGATTCGGTCGCTCAATGACCATGCTCGAATGAGCATTGCTTTTCATGAGCTCGTTATCAGCAGCCTGCATTTGGTCGCTCGCCTTGCCTCGGTAATGCGCATTGCGCTCTTCGACCGTTTCTTCAGGGATACGAGCAAGAAGAAGGCCTCCCACGCTGATCACGCCAGCATGTCGACCATCGTCCGACGTTGGAACCGGGAAGTCAGGGTACTCGTCCGCACGAACCAGCTCGTACCCCTCACGGAGACGACCTGCGATGTTCGTACGATCTTCTACCCCACCTGCCGAAGCTCGGATCCAGCGGTGCTTGTAACCTACAGGGGCCGGAGGCGCATCCAAGCGAGAAGGCGGAGCCCATGGCTTACGTCGCGCAGACTTTCCACGAGCATCAGCTTCTCGGGAAGTGCGATTAAGGGTTTTAACGTCGCTCATAGTTCCTTACTCCTTCACGTACTTGGCGTATTCCTCAAGGGGAACGCCCAGCTTTTTAGCAATTGCCACTTGACTAGGGGTCAACTTGACAGTGCGGCGTGCAGAATTATTGATCCCAGAGGATCGTGAGGCAGGCGCAACCGTCTGCACGTTACGGTTTCTGCTCTGCGTACCAGAGCCGTTATCCCCAAACTTCTGGGGAAACGCGTCTCTTATACGTTTGTCAAGTTCATCATAGTACTCGTCAGAGCTGGGGTCAAATCCCTCAGCTTGGATCAACTGACGATGAATTCCCCAAGCGGCGTGGGTCATGACGGTGTCCCGCCCATACCACTTGTTCCGCTCGGCCCAGTCCTCCACACGAGGATCGACCTGCCTGGGCTGCTGTTGCTGCGCAGGCTGGGCGGCTTGTTGTTGAGCGGCAGCCTGTTGCTGCGCGGCCCACGCTGCTCGCTGCTGGTTGGCCATGTCGATCTGGTTCTGCTCGTACGTGAGCGAAGCCAGGCGCTGTTGGGCCTCGGTCTCCGTATCCACGTCGCCCTCTTCACGGGCCTTGCGGATAATTTGCTTGAGTGCCACAGCCTGCGTCTCAACGCGGCCCTTGGCCTCCGTCAAACGCTCTTCGTCGCTCTTGATGTACTGCTGCTCAAGCTGCTGCGCACGGGCCTGTACTTGCTTGGCATATTCCAAGGCTGCCTGCTCACGGCGCTGCGTCTCGCGCAAGCGCGCGGTCAGCTTGTCGATACGCTTCTTGACGTTATCGCTGTACTGGTCAAGCTCTTTCTCAGGGGCGGCAGACTCGGCTTTGGTCGGCTCAGAAGTTTCTGGAACGACCTTTGCCTCGCCTGTCTCAGCCACCTCCACGGTGGCAGGAACTTCGTCCTCGCCCACGTTAAATTCTAGCTGTTCGTTCATAGGATCTCTCCGTTACCACATGTGAAGGACGTCTTCGGGATCGGCAACCTTGCCGAGCACCTCGTCGTCGTTGATCAGGCGGATCTCGCCACCGTCGATAGGAATGCGCGCGCCGGCGTAACGGCCAAAGATGATCCAATCACCGACCGCACACCACGGGCCGGTGGGAAACTTTGACTCGTCGTTGTAAGCAAGCGGACCTACCTTCAGGACGTAGCCGCACACCGTGCTGACCTGCTGCTTACGCTGAGTTTCCTCGGCAAGCGCGATACCGCCTTTGGTCTTGTCCGCACCACGGTACGGGAGAATGGCGATACGCCAACCGGTCGGTGTTGGAATGCGGTCCAACACGGACTCGTCCAACTTCTCCGGCTTCAGGCCTTCACTGGTGTACGCATCTTCCAGAGTCGGAACTCTGGTGGCTTCCTCTTCCTGCCACTTCTTTTCCAAAGCGGTCAGCTCTTTGACTTTCGTGCTCATAAGTCTCCTGTCAGGTTAAAACCGGTCATCCGAATGCTTCTTCAGCAACTCTTTTACGGAATCCTCAACCAGCTTTAACCCTTCGAGACGACCCATCATGAAGCGATAACGCTCCATGTCGGCAATGCTGCCGTTAAGGACGATGCTCTCAGAGCTCTCACGGAGCTTTCTGATTTCTCTCAGTACTGCTTCTGCAAATTCAAGCATGGTGGGGTTCCATGAAAAGCAGAGGGTAGTGCGCACCCTCTGAGGCGCTTCAACTTAGTAAATCTTAACTGGACGATTACCGTCCTTCTTCTTGACGGTCTTCACAGCGCCCATGACGCCGCCTTTGCCCATCTTTCGCGACTTACCGGCCTTCGCATACGCAATGGCTGCGGCTTGCTTGGTCGCTTCCTTCACGCTGCCAGGCTTGCTGGTGCCGATCTTGCCCTTCTTTTTGAAGGAACCGACCATCTCACCGATGTTGGAGCTAATCGTCTTTTGGCTTGAGCCACGTTTGAGCGGCATATCAACCTCCTTGCCGTGATGCCTGCAATTGCAGGCGTTCTCGATCGATCTGCGTTGACTGTTGCAGCTTCTGCTGCTCGAGTTGCAACTTTTGTTCGTTGAGTCGGATCTTCGCCTGATCGGCAGCAGCGCGCTGCTCGATCTCCTTCTCCTTGAGCGCGACCAACGGGTCTTCGCCACCGCCTGCGGTGCCAGCAATCTGGTCCTGCATCGTGCGAACTTCTTGCATGTACTGCGCGACTTTGATGGCGACCATGCCTTCCTTCTGGATAGCTGACACCATGCGATCCGGATCCGTTCCGTACAGCTTGAATAGATCGGCCTCGACGTCTTCCTCGGCCTTCAAGCGCACGTGTTCGAGAACGTGCTGCTGTAGCACCATCGCGGCCATCGGATTGCCTTGAAGAATCGGCGAGAGGCCCATCATCAAGTGCGTTGCAATGTGCGCATCGTGCTGCTGACCAGCAAACGCCTTCAACTGCATGCCGTTTAGCACCGAAGCGTTCTCGGTCGCAGGATCGCGCGGCATCTGCGTGTGCTGCGGCAACAGGATGCCGTCGATATCACGTACGTTGAGCGCCGCGTACACGCGGTAATACGCTTCGTACATGTTGTGCATTTGCGGCGCGCCTTGAGCGAGCTGCAACTGCATTTGCGCGAGCTGAATACGCTGCGCGGTGCTGAAAATGTTGGGGTCGGCGACCGGAAGCACCGACACCATCTTGTTAAAGTCGGCGCGCTTGATCTTTCGGCTCGCACCCGGCACTTCGTACGGGTACTCATCCGGCAGATACTCGCCAAAGCCTTCAAACAGCAGTCGGAACTCCATCGACTGCGCGTAGTGCAGTCGCTTGTGGATTGCCGACATGACCATCGAGCCACGTTCGAGCAATGCCAGCGTCGTTCCAACCTGCGCGTACTGATTGCCATCGCCAACCTGCATGTCCGCAGTGCTGGAGAGGCGCTTGCCGGCATCAACCAAGAACCCAAGCAGCGCAAACAGCACCTGACTCGGCTCTTTGTACGGCAGCGGCAAGAGTGACGACGAAAGTTCCGCGCCACCGGCGTCAATGTCACGCCATTCGCCCGGCTGGATCGGATCAGAATCGTCCGCGATTCGCGCGCCACGGGCTTTGAAACCAGCAGGCAGGTTTGCGAGCGTGCCGGCGTCAATTAATTGACGAAGTGCGGTCGTTGCAGACTTCGAAAGGCTGCCGACCAAGTGCACAAAGCCCAAACCGTACGCGCCGGGACCTTCCACGAGCACGTAGTGCACGTAATAGTTGCGACGACGCTTGAGCGGATCGTCTTCCTTCCAGTTTCGGCGCACACCAACAACACGAAGCGTGTCATCGGCCAGCGTAACGACGTACGGGAGCTTAATTTTGGTCGGATTGCCATTCTCGTCCAGGTCTTCAAAGCCCGGAATGTCCAAATCGACCAACATTTCCAACAAAAACACTTCGCCAGCGCTGTCTGTCGGCTGAACACCGACCACTTTGTCAATCGCAGCCTGAATTTGGCTCGGATCAACAGGCGTCGGCTCCAAATCCACCGGCACATCAAGGTATTCGCCAGCCAAAACACGCTTGCGGAACTCGTTGGAGTCCATCGCAATGCGATGGGTAAGGCGCGGGCACTGCGAAATGACACTCGACCCGTTGTACGGGATGTAAATGTCGTCGGCCAAGCACAGTTTGGACACCATTCGGCCCAACTGAGCGTCGTAATAGACCTTCTTGAACGTCGAACCACCGTATCCGGTGTAGTACAGGAGCTGATCGAACTCCGGTGTGTACTCTTCCATCACCGTGGTGATCTGATAATTCATGAAATCCTGCACGCGCGAGGCCTGCTGGAACTTGTCCACGGTCTCTTTGCCCAGAATTTGAGTGCGGACAGGGCCGCCAGCCGGCATTAGCTCACGGAAAGCCTGTGCCTGGAACTGAATGATCGCCTCTTGCAGCATCGGATGCGTCGCACCCGAGGCACCACGGAAAGGTTTCGTGCGCTCTTCCATGCGCAAGCCCAGCAGATCCAGCCCCTTGGCGTACATCTGCTCCCAATCCGAGCGCGATCCCTTGTCGGCCTCGAACATCGAGGCCACGTCGATCGAAATACGGGCCAAGGCTTCCGGCTCAAGGACCTCGGCCAGGTTCGCATAGAAGTCCACTTCCTGCGCTTCGGCCTCGCCAATCTCGATAACCGCGCTGCCATCGTCCTCAAGAACGATCTCAATGTCCGGGGCAGCCGCTTCCTCGTCCGCTACCACGATGATGTCCGTGGCAGGGGCTTGGTTAATAGCTTTATCAATTGGCATGTTGGTATCCTAGTTGATCGGAGTTGTTAAGACAACTCAAGTTAATCTTGGTCGCGGAACAGCCGACGAACAAATTCCATTAACTGCTGATTGTTCATTCCTTGCGCAAGGTTTTCGACGCCGGGTATGTCCTGCGGAGCCTGCGGCAGTTGGCCGATGCCCTGCTGCACTGCTGGAGGCTCAGGCCTGCCGATGGGCTGAGGAGCACCTATTCCGGCGCGAAGGCTAGATACCGGCTTAGTCCTGGCGGCTTCTTTGTATGCCAATGCTCTTGGCGGGAGGTGGTAATCACTTTCCTGAATCGCCGCCACGTCGAGTTTTTTGAACAAGTCAACCAATGCTGGGTCTACGTAATTAGTAGATAGCGCCAGCTCTTTATCGTCTAGGCTACTAAGCAATGCGTTGCCCGTAGCACGCCCAACACCCTTGACCTGCGTGACTGCTGATCCCAGACCGGGAATTTCTTTTACCTCTACGGTCGTGACAGGAAGACCTCTTGGATCCCGTAACGAATAGACCTTGATAGTTCCTGCGCGAAAGGCCTTTTTGTCCTCTGAAGGGTAGTTTCCGTCATCGGCATAGCCCCCTACAGAATGCTTAAGATACGCTCCCTCCAGTTCCGTCGCGTCCGGCTTTTCAAGCCTTCGCCACGTGTAGCCTTGAAGAGGACTTCCTTCTGGATAGGAAACTAACGGCGCGCTGACCCCCTCAAGGAACGGCTTGCCATCAACAGGTTTGTTATCGCGAATCCGGGACACTAACGCCTTTCGTTCTTTTCGTAGAGCCTGTAGTTTTACAGAACCACGAATAGCGTCTTCGTAACGCATGTTATTGATCTGGTTGACAGGAAGCGTGGCCAGGTAGTCAACCAAAGACTCTTCATCAAGGACTTTCTTAAGCGCTCCTTGGGGGTTTAAGTCATAAATCGGCTGCTTCTTTTCGATAGCGGTGCGAAGCTCTTTTGGCAAGAGCCTGGGGTTTGACAGGAGGAGCGCTCTCATGTCATCTGACGTGTTAAACTGACTGCTTAGGATGGGTTCCGTTGGAGAACTTCCTGGTTTAACAAAAGCGGGATTTCTATATCCCACGTAATCGATTCGTGGGTTTATTTCTTCGGGTCGAAGACGCTCACCAAGTAATCGATCCTTGGTAGCGTCCTTTAATCTTTGAAGTTCAGTCTTGGCTTGATCCGAAAGTAGGTTACCGTATTCGGGATCTCCGATCGTCTCTTGCGCAAGTACCGTACCTCGCATGCCCGTCATCTCGTCATAGATGGCGTTGATGTCTTGTATGGCTTCCTGGGCGTTTGGGCTTGGATAAAAACGCGATTCCCCCGTCTCTGGGTTTACGCGAGTCTTCCCTTCCTTTGCAACGTCCGCAAGGTATTTGCGTATGCCGCCTGGCCCCCCAAGTTCTTCGCTAGTCAGCTTGCCTTCACGAATAGCTTTGTAGATCGGATCGTCCTGCGTACCAAATTGTCTGGTGTAGTAGTTACGGACTTTTGTCTGTAAAAAGTTATTGATAGCCGATAGGTTGGCATCGGGCAGCGTGGAATGTTTCTTACCCAGTCGTTCCTGGGCTCTTAAAATAGCGCGTGGGACATAGCCTTTAGGTACACGGCCGGTGGTGGTGGCACTTGCGCCAGTTCCTGTAACCGTAAACGGAACAGGGGGCGCCTGCGGCGCATCGAGCACAATGCCTTCGCCTTTCGGCCGAACGATCTGCGAGACAGGACCTGTGCTCGGTACACGCGGAAGCGGTGTGAGGTTCTCCGCCAAAAATTTCGTCATGCCAGCGGGACTCGAGACGGCTTCTTTGCCGTACTCGGCCAAGGCCTTTGCCGCACTCTTTGCGGTCTTTACCGGCTCCTTCGCCGCACCTTCGAGTGCCAGCACTGCCGCATCGTACGCAGCAGTGTCATAAGGATCAGCCGTACCACGCAACCCTTCCGGGCTCTTCTGGCGCTGACGCTCCATGAAGCCGCGAAATACTTTGTAGACCTGCTCGGGCATCTGCGCGAGCCCTTCGTACACATCGACGATGGCCTCGCCACCGATCTGTGACAAGAACTCCGGATCATACTGACGCGGATCGCGCCACGTTCCCGCATTAGGATCAGCCGGCTGCGGCTTACCGCTCGCCGGTCTCGGGACGATCCTGCTCAGATCCTTGGCCATCACTTCTTCCTTTTAGTTTCAGGAGGCAACGTGATGTTAACCGGGCGATCCACTCCCTTGTAGTTGGCGTACTTGACGAACGGGTTGAATGTCTCCGCGACATCGCCAGTGTAGTCGTATCGATCCTTCACGACCAACGTGCCATCGGGCAACCGCTCGTACACAAACTGCCCAAGCGTGTTACGCAGATTGCCAGACTCACCGACGTTGAAGTCCGAGTCCAACATCGCCAGCGGCATTCCCGTCTTCGGATTGCGGCGACGGATCTGCTCGCGGTGATGCGCGTAGTCCACGACTCCCGGCAGCGGCTTACCCGTCTTCTCGCTCAACGCAGGATTGCTCTCCGCGATCGCGATCAGCTCACGCAGCTTCGCAAGTTCTTGCGCAGAGAAACTTCCTTCGGTCAACGGTGCGCGCTGTTTCCTAGGATCACGGACGGACTCAGCATACGTACGAACCTGCGCGGGAGCTCGCTCTAAAAACTGCTGAAGTGCCATTGCTATACCAGGAGCAACCGACTCTCCGCCTTTGGCAAAGCCAGGCACGTCCATGTTCAGACTTTGATCCCCGAGCCGTTCATCACGGACCATGCCACCCCCCTTTGGCATGTTGGTCATGTTATTCAGATAGCTCTGATAACGATTGCCCAACTCCATCGCAGCGACGGAATCCAACGTCGGACGCGAGTTGCCACTCGGAGCAAGCAGACCCGGACGAGGGCCCTTGGCCATGAGCTGCGACTGTATAACAGCGTCTTGATACGCATCGGGCAGATTGTCCGGATTATCCTTTGCCGTTCCATACAGCCGCTTCAATACGTCCAGCATATCTGGAGTGGTGAAGTATCCCGGTGGCGGCGGCTTGCCGCCGATACTTAGCGTTCTTTGCATTTGGCTAGGGCCTTTGACGCTATCTGGCGTAAAGCCACCGTAGTAACGCGACGCCTCGCCGCCATCGGCAAACCGACGCGCGACTAACGGGCCAGCACGATCGAGCGTCGAGCGAGTCAGGTTCTTGCGAGTGAGATTGCTCACGTCTTCCTTACGTCCCTTGAACTCTTCCATCAACGCAGCAAGCTGCTCACTGGCTGACCCTTGGTCCGTGGACCCTGATCCTTTGCCAGCGGCTAACGACTCAAGGCTCATGCTCATCGCCTTACCGCGATCGGTCGCAGCAGACTTCGTAGTGGTGCGCTTCACGCTACGGGCGTTCGGCGACACACGCACTTCCGTCGTCTCTTGCGCCGGCATGCTCGCGAGCAACCGCTCAAGCTCCGCCTTGGCAGAGTCGTCCTTGTCCGCTTCGCCGCCCTCGGAAAACATCAACGGCTGCACCATCGGGACGTACGGATTCTGACCCTGCGTGCGCTGCTGCGGACGCAACATGTCCATGTACGACTGGTACGTGCTGCCACCGAGCCCGGTGTACGGGGCGGAGGACTGTAACGTGTCGCCAATACGGAACGTCGAAGCAGGGCTCGCGAACACCGGGATGTCCTGCGTGCGCGTGCGGTACAGACTCTCCGTCGGAGCGATGCTCGGCTGGGAGGCCGGAGCCGCTTGAGCGGTAAAGCTCGCTTGCGGCATGGACGTCGCGGTGGGGCGAGACGGAGCAGCAGGAGCTGCCGGAGGCGGCGTGTATCCCTGGGCTGCTCGGGATTCCTGTAGCTGATCGTAGACCACTTCAGGATCCGGTGGTTTCGGCATGCCAGAGTAATCCACATATCCGCCCGGACGAACAACCACGCCCGAGTTCAAAAAGCCCACGCCGGGTCGGTTCTCGTTTTTGCCGTAGTTTGAGTAGTGCGTTGCCGCTTCCCACGGAGTGTCGATACCGGCCGCCGCTAAGTCAGGGTTGGCGGCGATGTACTCTTGCCACTTGAACTGATTGGCATAGATGTTCGGGTCGTACGCAAGATCCGCGCCCCAATCAAAGTTGGCGCTCTTGTCCCGATGGTACTGATAACCCGGATCATCCGGCTGGGCAGCGCCCTTATAGCCGGTGAGCTGCGCCGCTCTCGAGAACGACATGCCGGGGTTTTGGACGAGCACGGCTAACGTGTCGGTGAACGCCTTCTGCTGTTCACGAGCGAGCTTCATGCCCTCAAAGGACTGATCGTCAGTCAGCGCCGGTCCGCCATTGGCGAGCTTCTGCAAATCCGATCGCGCCTCACCGCCTTTAGCAAAACTCATCAACGCACCACCCGGTGCGAGAATGCGATTGCCAAGGCGATCCGTGTAGTAACCAAGCGCCTGCGGACCGCCCAAGACGGTCGGCGAGAGGTTCGGGTTACGCGCCAGCATCTGCCCGACCATCGGGCCTTGGTACGCCTGGATCGGGTTGTAGCTGAAGGGCAGTGTGCCGGGGAGCATGGCTCCTGGGACGTTGCCAAAGAACTGCGGCTGACCTGGAGTGAACGTGGTTCCCGGAACGCCCGGCAACGCCTGCGTCGGTCCAGTCGGACGAGTCACGTTCGTGACCGACCCCGGAGTAGACGCGATGGGCTGGGTCGTGCCAGTCGGAGTACCTGTGAACAGGCCCAGATCCACACGGCCACGGTCGCCACCGAACATGCGCTCATACGCCTGCATCAAGGACGACGGGGCAGGCGTCACCACACCCGGAGGAGTGGGAGGCGTCGTGGTTCTCGGCACGCACCGGCCGAGCACCGTACTAAACACCTGACCCTCCGGGCACGTCTGAGGTGGCGGGGGCGGAGGAGGAGGCGGGGGTGGGGGCGGCGGAGGCGCAGCTGGTTCGCACTTGCCCGTAACGCGATTGCGCACCGAACCTGCCGGACAATCGTCAAGCCTGACTGGACGGCAGTTGCCCGTTGCCGGGTCGCGCTCATAGCCAGGTCCGCAGTCCGTCGGCGGGGTCGTCACCGGCACGCATCGGCCGAGCACCGTGCTGTAGACCTCGCCTTCCTTACAGGTCTGAGGAGGCGGAGGTGGGGGCGGTGGAGGAGGCGGCGGGGGTGGGGGTGGCGGCGGAGGAGGTGGGCACTCGGCCGTCACCGGAATGATCCTGCCGTCCCAGCACGTTTTCATGGCCGGGGGCGGAGGAGGTGGGGGTGGAGGCGGAGGAGGAATTGGCTCGCACTTACCCGAAATCGAACTATACGCGCTACCCGGCGGACACTCTGTCGGGCCCATCGGCACGCACTCGCCCGTAACCGGCGAACGCTCGTATCCGGCAGGGCAATCCTTCGGTGGAGGAGGAGGCGGGGGTGGAGGAGGTGGCGGCGGAGGCGGCTCGTCCTTGTCCTTCGGCTTTGCGCAGCGACCGAGCTCGTAGTCAAACTCCATGCCCGGAGGGCACTCACGGTTCGGTTCACCGGTCGGTACGCATCGGCCTTGGTCAAAGTTGTAGGTGCTGCCCGGAGGGCAGGTTGGCGTTGCCGGACGCGTCGTCTCAGGGTTTACGCAAATGCCACGGATCGGATCGAACACCTCGCCTGCCGGGCAGATCTGATCCACCGGAGAGCCGACGTTCGGGATGCTCGTGAAGTCAAAATTCTGGTCGAAAAATACCGGGTTCACCTTGCCGTCCGGCAAGCGCATGTCGAAGAACGGGTTGTTCGGATCGCCAGTGAAGTTGATCGCCGGCTGGTCCTTGTATCCCGCATCACGGAACTGCGCGGCAATCGCGTCGAGATCCGCTTGCGTCACGCCTTCAGGCAACGTGAATGCTGGCGCTTGGCTCACGGGCGGTGGTTCGTTAAGCCCCCGTGTTGGCCCTTGGGCCGCGAGCAGTTCTTCTAGCGACGTCGGCGTCGACACCTCCGGCTGAACAGGGGTCTGCGCCAATTGAGCAAGCAGCTCCGCTGCCGTTTCGGGGGACTCGGCGGATCGAGGATCGTAAAACTCTCCGAGCATGTCGCTGCTCGAATACGGGAAGTTCGTTGCCATCAAGGCCCCCTGAAGGGTGTATGCCTTGACATTCTAGGCTTCAATAGTATTCAGGGGCAAGCGCTCGATTTGACGGCTCTCCTACTTCGTCAGTCTGCAAGTTCACGAAGTTCCCTTGACGGAAACGCATGATCGCCTGCGTCGTCGAGTCCACCATGTCGTCGTTATCACCATTCGGAAACGCCGCACACTCTTCGACAAGCTCTTCCGCCCAATCGGTATCCGGTGCCCACACGAGCCCCGCTTCGAACACCGGTGCTACCGCGTTCGCGCGACTGACCTTATCCGTGCCCGACCTGCGTCCACCCGGTGTGTACATGGTCACCGGAATGCCAAGCCTTCGAAGCTCCTGCTGCAACGTCACACCGGTCGCCTTCGCCTCGATCAGCACGTTGTCAGGGTTCCAATGCTTGTACTCGTCCTTGGCAATGCGCTTCAGTTCCGGGAAATCCCACCGCCCACGCTTGACGTCTAACAGGATGATGTTTGGCCCTGAGTCTTGGTCCGGGTAAAACACACCCCAGGTCGTGATCACCGAGAAGTCGGCCGTTTCCTTTTTGCTGTAGGCGGTGTCATAGCTCTGGATGATGTAGTTCACGATCGGCGGTTCGTCGTACTGCCACACGCGCCACCACTCACGCTTGAGGATTGCACCCTCGTCGTTCGTCGGCTGCTGCTGGTACATGGCGTTCCACTTCTGTACCGACAACGACGCCTTAACCGCCTCCAACTCCTCGAGTTTCCAGAACTCCGGCCACAGGGGCTTGCCACTTGGCAGGATCGCCGGGAACTCAATCACCTCCCACCGATCCGCCCCGCGACTGGACTGTGCCTTCAACAACCGCGCCGTCAGGTCCTTGGTCCCCCAACGGGTCATCACGAGCACAATCGCACCGCCCGGCTGCAAACGAGTACGCGGACCGCCCTGGTACCAGTCCCACGCGTTCTCCAAAGCCAGATCCGACAGGGCGTCTTGCTCCGAATGCGGATCGTCAATAATCAAAATATCGGCACCACGTCCCGTCACCGCACCGCCGACACCGACCGCAAAGTAACTCCCGCCGTGGTTCGTGTCCCACCGGCCAGCCGCCTTACTGTCCTGCTTCAACTGCACCTCGGGAAACAACTCCTTGTACCGGTCCGAGTCCATCAGATCACGCACCTTACGGCCGAATTTGACGGCTAACTCTGCGGTGTGGGTCGCTTCAAGGGCCTGGGTTCGCGGATCACGGCCCATGAGGTACGCCGGGAGCAGGTACGAGGCGAACTCGGACTTCGTGTGACGAGGCGGCATGTTCACGATCAGGCGCTTCAAGGTCCCATTGGCAATGCGATCGAACGCAGAAGCCATGCGCTTGTGGTGTTCACCAAGGATCGCGGACGGCCAGACGTAGCGCACGAAGTCGATGAAGTTAGCACGGGCCTTGTCTTGCGTCTCAAGGAGCATGAACCGGTATTCCAGCTTGGCACGCTCTATTTCGATTTCCTGGGGGACCGCGCTCATAGGGTCAAATTGCTTTTCATATGCGCAAAATTTTTGCACGAGTTGACAAGTTGATCAACCGGGGCCCTTTTTTCTACCGGGGTGGGGGTGCATCTCCATATGGCACGGACGACAAAGCCACATGACCTCCAGCGGACGGGAGTAATCAGGGTGGTGCATCTGTGAGCTAGTGGATTGGCACACGAAACACGGCTCGCGCTTGAGTTTCCCTCGGCGCAGATACGTATTCGCATATGCACGGGCGTTTGCACGTAGCTTGGCAACGGGGCCTAGCTCTGAGTGGGAGGGGCGCGTCTTGCGCATATACGCTGCATGGCAGGACTTGCAGTAACGCTGCGGAAGACGGTCGTTGATGCGGAAGCAGTTGGAACAAGTTGTTTTCATGGAACGTATTGTTCCACGGATACAAAACAGTTTCAAGCACTATCGGATGTATGAAATCGGGCATTTGCCCCTGCCTTTACCAAGCCGGCCGTTTTTTTGGAGCCGCCCCCCTCAAAGAATTCTGACCAGGACGAGAAGAAACGAACACGACCCGCGCGCCACGGCTCGCGGATCACGAACACCGAGCCACGGATCGAGGCCGATCGATCGCGCATCGAGGCCGACGCGCGCCAGCTCACGGATCGCGCACCACGGATCACGAACACCGGCCATCGACGACGACAACAGATCACCGATCCGAGATCCGCGCGCCACGGCTCCCGGATCACGACCCGAGGATCGAGGATCCCGGATCACATACAAAGCAGCACGAACCACGGAGCAGGGCGCGACCCCCTCGCGCCAAGCTTGACCGGAGACCAGCCCAGAAGGGCGAGCTTGAGACCGACGCTCGCGATCGAGATCGCACATCACCAGGCCGAGCTTGAGATCACATACCAACTCGCTCCAACGAGGCATACCTGGTCAACTCTCAACTCGACAACGAGCACCCGATCGCCCAAAAGAAAGGGCGCCACATGGGCGCCCTCTCTCGCTCGATGAGCTCGCGATCGATCAGTCAGTCACCCACGGATCGCGCAGATAGACGCCCGAGCTCGATGGCGGCTCGATGCCCTCGCCCTCGAACCAATCCGCAATCGTCTCGACGACGAGCTCCGGATCATTCCACGCGAGTTCGCCACTCGCGCCAGTGTTGTCGTCCTCGATTGCATTGATGAGCGCAGCAGCCTTCGACGGAGCATCGAGCACCCACTGGGTGAGTGTTCCCCGGATGTACGAATTGCGCGCCGCGCGCGTGATACGAGGCAACGACTCGCCCGACGGCATCGATCGCGACCGTGAGCTCGCGACATAGGGCTCGATGTCGTCGTCGTCCCACGTGTAGCCCGACCAGATGCGGCTCGACGTGTAGCGAGTGCTCACCGAGCGCGCGCCGACTCCGAACTTCTGCGCGCTCCACGCATACGTGTTCGACAACCACGCACCACGGAACTCGACACCGGCCGCGCGATTGATGATCACCGCCGACCCGCTCGCTGTCATCATCCCGAACTTGTTCGAGCTTCCGATCAGGCTACCGACGAACGATTGCCACGTCGGATCAAGCACGATCGACTCGTCAGCCTCGACGGCCGGCCGAATCACGTTTCGGATGAAGTGCCACGTGTCCGACTTTGATTTGTCCCACGCATTACCCGTCGAGAGAATCCCGTTATGTGCGAGCGCAACGCGAGACGTGACCCCGTACGGGTGACAATTTTCGAGATCGATGTCGCCGTGAGTCATCATCCGCGCGTGCCACACAGATTCGCGCCCCTCGATGTGCTCACGATAAAACGCGATGAACTGATCGACCGAGGCCGGCAGAGCCTTCACGACAACAAGCTGACCGCCGCTTGAATACATGACGCCGATGCCGTCCCGATTGCCCGAGTAGACGTCCGCTAGGAACTCATCCGAGAAGGTGGTGCTCGATGGCTGATGAACTAGTAAACACATGATGAAAACCTCCGAGGCCTGTTAGGCCGCTTCCGAGTGTTGAAAGAGACCCGCCGTACGATCCGCGACATAGGCGCGCATGACGCGCGTCTCCGCTTCAAGGTGAGTCGCACAGTAGGCCAAGAACGCGTGAGCATTGAGCGCGCTCGAGCTCGTCTCCGCTCGCGCGCAGTATTCGAGAATGGCATGGGAGAACTCGATGGCCGAGATCACAGCCTCGTATTTCAACGAACCGCGAAAGATCCGAAACTCGATCGTGTCGCGTCCGGTCAGGTTGATCGCCTCATACCGATCAGCCGAAAGGTGCGCAGTCTCGACATCCTTCTCGACGACCTTGCAGAACGACGTGGAATACCGCCGGGCGATCGCAGTAATGAAAGCATCATTCCCCGGATCGTTCACGAACGTGACCGCGCGCGCGATCGTGAGATTCGAGAGACCGGATCGGCTCACGTGAACATGGAGGCCGCACGTCGTCGTTCGATGGCTGCGAAGCCCTCGAACCAGAGCAGGATCACGCAAGAACGTAAAGAGCTCTCGATGTGCCGGCAGACTCTGCGGATGGGTAATCATCTCGAACCCGCTCGACAGACTGCCGTCACGCTCGAAAAAAACATGACGACCGAATGTGCCGCCATTCACTGACTGATGGATGGCGCGCGCCGCCTCTTCTGGATCGCGACTGTAACCCTCGACTTCGAGCTCGACGCCCATGTATCGATTGAACTGCCGACACCAGTCATCCGCTCGAAACTCGAACGCACCCTTCGAAGAGTGGTAGCCCTGAATAACTCGACGCTCTCGGATGTAATCGACGTGCATGTACATCTCGCGATCCTCGTCATACTCGAAGTCGTCCGCGTCCTGATGAATCAGGCAGCGGCTACCGTCCTGATCGATAGCGGGTCGGCTGCTGTCACAGTGCACCCATGCGTCGTGATACTCCGACCACGTGTAGCTGTCGTCCCGGCATGATTCACAGACGAGCTCGCCGCCGTACGCGTCCGCGAGATCACCTATCGGGAACGACTCGCCGCAGCACTCGCACCCAGAGAAGGAGCCCCACTCGGACAGGCGATCGACCGCATAACTGCGATCGTCCTCGACGAACTCCCAACGATGGAACAGGCGCGACGACTCTCGATCACTGACCACGTAATCGAGAGACGCCAGATGCCACTCAAGAGACGGCGAGAAAACATCCTCATCAGCGGTAAGCCTCGCCACCTGCGAGACGAGAGACCACGGGCTAGCGTCATCACAACGACGAGCCGCCTCACACAGCCCGGCGAACCACTGCATGCGCTGCCGGAATTGACGGTAGCCGCCGAGAGTATTCAACGGCTTAACGAGCCGATCAGCGATCCGCTGCGCAAGTGCCTCCCGACGATCCGGATCGGCGAAAACGGCTTGGAAATAGGGCAATTCGAAAATGTTCGACATTTTGAACCTCTTTCTATCTTTCTAGGGGCAAGTCGCCCCGCTGCCGATCATAGCAAAAAGAAGGGGCGAGACAACAGCCCCGCCCCCTCTTTTCTTCGAACGCCTCGATGCCTGGTCAAACTACATCGAGCAGAGCTCCCGCCGTCTCCTCGAACTGGACGCGCTCGGCCGTCCACGGGATCGAGCGCGCATAAGCTGTCGCACCAGTCACCGCATCGAACACCGATTCGATTGGCCGTCCCTCCTCTTCAAGATGTACCGCCGCGATCCGCTCGCCGATACGAGCCCCGAACCGACCCGCCAAAAACTGCTCGACCTTATCCAGCTTCGACGACTGTGCAGATCGCAGCACTGTTGTGATGTTCGACGAACTCGCGCGCGAGTATTCAAGCAGTGCAGGAGCCGCCTCCTCGATGAACCGATCCGGAGCACTGGCAGTGTGGCGAATCGAAATGCTTTCGAGCTCATGCGCGCCCCAGACGATCCGATTTTTGCAAACGTAATCGAACAAGAATGTTTTGATTTTCAGAGCACCCGCGCCGACTTCCGAATTTGTGACAAAGAACCCACGCGCGAGCGCGCCCGTTTTGCCGTCACGCCTGTTAGGTAACTCGATCCGATTCTGCTCATCGGCAAGGAACACGAACATATCGCGATCGCTCGCGAACAACGTCGTGTTGTCTCGCGTGACCTCTGCAAGGCCTTTTCCAAATTCTCCCGGCACTCGAAAGTCACCCGTCACGCCATCCCCGAACCGATCCTCGAGGGCGCGCACTACATCCGAGTTCCAGATGCGACCATAGCGCGCACCAGTGGCCGCGCGGACTTCGAGGGCTTTTTGGTTTTCGCCCGTGTACAACATCCCAACATCGGCCGCATCTCGCTCAACCTTCAAACCATAGTTGAGGCAATCGGCAACAAGCGGAGCCGGTAACGTCCGCAGATAACTAGCCGGTGCTCCCGACAGGCTCGCCAACTGGCCGAACGCCCAATTTGACGGAGCCGCCGTCCTGCCGTTGGAGTCTTGAATCAAAATGCCGCGAGAGTATCCGCGCTCATCGTTGACAGGTACGGCCGTGAGACTGCGAGAGCTCACAACCGAGGCATGCGACAACTCGCGCACCTGTTCGAGCATGGCGCGCATGGCCGGTAATGACGTAAACCGCTCTTCTGGTGGACGTGTTGCCCACTGCCGCGAGGCATCTAGTAACGTCGCCATTTTATTTGTC
>Ga0105097_10000319_pt1 | contig 21333 bp, 53 predicted proteins | sample PPLLak12cMay2015_FD_87035 | JGI IMG/M metagenome (GOLD analysis project Ga0105097, IMG submission 87035) | Freshwater sediment microbial communities from Prairie Pothole Lake near Jamestown, North Dakota, USA - PPLs Lake P7 Core (1) Depth... | ecosystem: Environmental > Aquatic > Freshwater >...
AAGCATTATCTGATTTAATGGAGGTAACTAACTATTTTCGTAAAGGTCAGAGAGTTAGAACCGTTAAGTTGCGAGGAGTATACTCTGAGTGTTTATTGATCCCATTTAAGTTTTTAGCCCCAAAAGCGTTAGAGAACAATGTCAGTGAAGGTCACGATATGATGGGAATACTTGGTATTACCAAATACGAACCACCAGTAAAACAAATACAATTGGCGAGTGGTAGAAAATTCAAGTATCATCAAAACCCGAACTTCAAAGTATATTACAAATTTCCAAATATGAAGAATGTTCCGAATATGTTTAATGAGGAAGATGAGGTTGTCATTACCCGTAAATTACACGGAACTAATTCAAGATTCGGAATAGTTAGAAAGAAAAAACTATCTTTATGGGATAAAGTTAGATCGTTCTTTGGAAGTCAGTGGGTTGGATTTGAATTTGTTTATGGGTCGCACAACGTTGAGAAGGGTTCTGACTCTCAAGGGTTTTATGATGTTGATGTATGGGGTAGTATTGATAAGAAATACGAAATTCGTGAATCACTTTGGAAACACGTTAAGGATACTTATTTCCCAGAACAATTAAATTCAGGTTTAATCATTTATGGTGAGATCTACGGATCTGGAATTCAAAAGAATTATGACTATGGTTTAACTAATATTAGTTTTGCTGGTTTTGATGTTGAGTTGGATGGAGAATACCAACCATATAATGAGGAGTGTGCTCACTTTGAATGTTTGGGGTTACCTGTGGTTGAAAAGTTATATTGGGGTCAATGGTCACAAGAAGAACAGGACAAACACGTATTCAAAAATAACATTCTTGGAACCAAAGTACCGCATGAGGGTATTGTTGTTAAATCCATTGATGGTAATAGACATAAGATTGCGAAAGTTATTAACCCTGACTATTTAATTTATGGTGAAAAAAATGATGTAGGTGATTCCCATTAACTTGATGGGATCACTTTTTTTGTTTATAATTTAAAAAATATTAATATGGAAAGACAAATTATATTTGGTGTATATGAAAAGATGGATAAATGTGATCAGTATGTTGCATTTTTCAGATATGAGGATGATGCCAAGAAAGAACTGAAATCACAAATGAATAGGTTGAAAGAGGAATTAGGTATTGAGGATTTAATTCTTAAACAAGAGAGAGTAGTTAAAATTGATGGGAGAGAAGAAGAGATATTTTTTATTATTCATCCAATTATGTTAAGATAAAGTTATGGGAGTAAAACAATTAAAAGAGCAAAATCCAGATTTAAATATCAATATTATTGATATTTTATCTAATATTGATAACACAAAGACAAAAAAATTAATACCATTCCTTATTAAGTTATTTAAGAATAAAAATAAGGAGATTGGAGATGATAACCATTATCTTGATTTGGATCGACGACCTTACGTTAAGGAAATGTCTCTTGGATTATGTGATACTCAGAAATCAATCATATTGTGGATACTTGATTGGTATATTGGATTTGATGATATTGAAAATATACCTATCTTTGTTGATTATTTAGATAGAGGTTTAATTGATAATAAAGATATTTCAACTTATCAGACGATGGATGATATGGTTCTTGAGATTGGGAAAGCATCAACAAAAGAAATGTTAAGTAAGGACAGAAAAAACATTATGATTGTACACGATGATGATGAGTGGATGTTCTTTAAACCATTAACTTATAATGCTTCTGTAACATATGGGTATGGTACTAAATGGTGTACGTCAATGAAGAATGAATCTGAGTATTTTTATAGATATTCTAGACAAGGTGTTCTTATATATGTGATTAATAAAATTACTGGTAAAAAATTTGGGATCCATAGTAATAATGATGTAAGGATGGGAATATATGATGAGACGGACAAACAAATTGATTCGTTTGAAACAGATATCCCAAAGGATCTTATGATGAAGTTGTTTGGTCTTTTGGACTTAAAAAATAACCAAAAAAATTATGAGTTATTTTCTGATGAGGAAAAGGATAAATGTGATAAACTAAATAGTTTTGAGCGATTTATGGGTGAACCTGATCTTAATATTCCTCTTCCGATGGAGGAGGTAATGAATGAGGAAACGCCTATGCCGGATTTTCTTCCACTTTATCCTCAAAGAAGAATGGTTAATCATATGCCGGATCCTCTTCCACTTTACCCAAATCTTCGTATTAGACGTGAGGAGGTTGTTAATCGTTGGGTTCCTGAACTTGATCCAAACCTCCATGATCCTACAGACGATCATAATTATATTGTTAGGGATCTTATACAACAACAAATTAGTGATATGATGTTCAAAGGAGATAGTGCAATTGATGATTTACCATAAAAGTTATTGTTAGTTTAAAAAATAATAACTACATTTGTTCTAATGAAAGTAGGAAATATAAAATATCGTATGGTTTTGGGTGAAACAAATAGTGAGAGGTTCATTATTGAAAAACGCAAAACATTTTCATTTCGTAAGAGGTGGTGTAGAGATTATTTGTCTGGTAATATTAAATATTACTATTCGGATGATAGAAACTCGGCACGTAAAATTGTTAACATTTTAAATGGGTATGATCACCTTGTTGATCAATAATAAAAATATAAAAAATGGCAGAAACATTAAATTTAATAAATCCAGATAATGTACTATCTTGTAAATATGAGATAAGTAGATTTCCTGACGGACAACAATCAATCAAAATAGTTGAACATAATTATGATGGTTTTTATAGTATGAGATACCAAACAACACCAATCATAATTAAATCAAGATTAAACACATTTCAGGATCTTGAACTTATAATTTGTGCAAACCAAGCATTAAAAGAGATTGGTGTTAAATCTATTAAACTTTATATTCCATATTGTATTGGAGGTAGAAGTGATAGAAAGTTCCAAGAAGGTGGAATAAACTACATTAAAACGGTAATTGCTCCAATCCTTAACTCACAAAATTTTGATGAAGTTAGAGTTATGGATCCACACTCGGATGTGTTAGAAGCTTGTATCAACAATTTTGTTAAACTAAATAATACTCAGTTAGTAAAATTTGCGTTAAGTAATGTTGATAACAAGGATTATGCTCAAGATAGAATTTGTTTAGTGTCGCCTGATGCTGGAGCATATAAAAAGATATATGATGTTGGAAAATTATTTGGTATTAAAGAAATAATCACCGCAAGTAAGGTTAGAGATTTGGATACGGGAAAGATTTTAAAAACCGTTGTTCCCTCACTTGAATCTCATAATGATATGAAATATGTTATTGTTGATGATATTTGTGATGGTGGGAGAACATTCATTGAACTTGCAAAAGTTATTAAAGAAGAAAAACCAAATGCGGAAATTTACTTAATCGTTACTCACGGAATATTTAGTTCGGGGTTTGATTTACTATCGGAGTATTTTGATGGAATTTACACGACAAATAGTATTAAAGACATACAAGATGGGGTTATTGAGAATCCCTTTAGAAATTCTTCAGGTAAGGTATTAGTTAAACAATTAAACATATTTTAATATGAGAAATAAGATATCATATCATAAAGATTTTTTCATAAACCGTTTAGTTAAAGAATGGTTGAGTCACGAAAGGTTAATAATTGCTTGTGACTTGGATGATACGATCATTCCTTATAATCACGAACTTTGGGAAAGTTGTGAAGAAACGGTTGAACTTATTAAGGAATGTCAAACGGAAGGAATATGGTTTATTATTAACACTGCAAGACAAGATTACAAACTTGAGGATGGTAAGACACAAGTTGAGAGTTTAGGCATTGAGGTTCATTCGGTTAATAAAATGCCATTTACGTGGAATTTACCTTATGGTCTGAGTGGTAAGGTTTATGCCAACATCTTCTTGGATGACCGAGGAGGTATTGAATGTGCCCGACATCAACTAAGAAAGGCATATAATATTGTAAAACAACATAGAGAACAAATAAAAATACAACAAGAATTATGAATCCATTATTTTTAACCGATGGTTATAAAACATCACACAACAAGCAGTATCCGGAAGATACAACATTAGTTTATTCAAATTTTACACCAAGATCTAACAAGTACGCACCTAATGGATGTAAAGAGGTAGTGGTATTTGGATCACAAATGGTTATGATGCAACTACACGAAATGTTTCAAAAAGATTTCTTTGATAAATCAAAAGATGAAGTGTGTCGTGAAATGAAAGAAGAATTATCAATGTATTTAGGAACGGATTATGATGTTTCACACTTTGAAGCATTGCATGATTTGGGGTATCTTCCAATCAGAGTTAAATCATTACCTGAAGGATCTAAAGCGCCGATTAAAGTTCCGGTATTTACTATTGTTAATACTCACCCTGATTTCTATTGGGTTACGAACTACCTTGAGACAATTCTTTCCAACTTGTTATGGAAGCCAATCACATCTGCAACCATTGCACATCAATACCGAAAAGTCTTAACTGAATGGATGCTAAAAACAGATAAGACAAATCATCAATTTATTGATTGGCAAGGACACGACTTCTCAATGAGAGGAATGGATAGTGTTGAGGCGGTTATTAGTTCAGGTCTTGGACATTTGACATCATTCTGGGGTACCGATTCATTACCAACAATCTATGGTGCTCGTAAGTACTACGGAGCGGAAGGTTTCTTTTGTGCGTCAGTTCCCGCAACCGAACACTCAGTAATGTGTGCTGGTGGAAAAGAAGATGAGGTGGAAACATTCCGAAGATTATTAGATACATATCCGACAGGTATTTTATCGGTTGTATCTGATACTTGGGATTTGTGGAAAGTGTGTACTCAACACATTGTAACATTGAAAGAAGAGATCCTATCTCGTAATGGTAAGTTGGTTATTCGTCCTGACTCAGGAGATCCTGTGGAGATTCTTTGTGGTATTAACGATTATAAAGAAGATGGGGATGGTACGATGTATAAAGCACATTACACAAGTGGTATGTTTAGAGATAGAGGTCGTAAGATTACAGTTGCAGAACAAAAAGGTGTTGTTGAACTTCTTTGGGATGTATTCGGTGGAACTGTTAACGAACAAGGTTATAAAGTTCTTGATCCACACATCGGAGCAATCTATGGTGACTCAATTACAATTGATAGAGCCGATGAAATCTGTGCAAGATTAGAGGCAAAAGGATTTGCATCAACCAATGTCGTGTTAGGAATCGGATCATTCACTTATCAGTACAACACACGTGATACCTTTGGTTTCGCAATGAAAGCAACATATGTTGAAGTGAATGGGGAGGGTAGAGAAATCTTCAAAGATCCAATCACAGATGACGGTACTAAAAAGTCTGCGACTGGATTGTTACACGTATCAAAAATATTGAATGAGTATTTTTTAGTTGATAAAGTAACTTGGGGTGAAGAAGAAGGTGGTGAATTACAAATAATTTATAATGATGGTGAGTTCTTTAACCAAACAACACTTACTGAAATCAGACAAAAATTGAAATAAAAAAAATTATTACTTGACACATTAAAATAAAATACTTAATCTTTCACATAACAAATATATAACTATGAACATTAGACAAGCCCTTAAGGAAAAAAATAAAATCGTAAAAGATATTTCCGATAACACAAAAAAACTTCAAACATACAACTCTGTTGAGGTTGGTAATAAAAGACCATATTCGCCAGTAACTTTATGTGGTGATATTGAAAGATTAACCGCAAGTTTGATTGAATTAAAATCTAAAATACACAGAGCAAATTTACCTGTGTTTGAATTAATTTTTGAAATGTCGGAATTAAAATCAAACGCTAAAGCATTGGCGAAAATGGATTGTACGGAAGGTAAATCAAATAAAGATCGTTACCGTATGGATAGTGAATTAGTTATGGAAAGTGAAATCTCAATTAGAGAGAGAGATGAAATGATTAAGGATCTTGAAGGTAGAATTGAGTTAATCCAAGATAAGTTGGATGTACATAATGCAATGACTGAAATTTGATTTGAGGATAAGTTTGATTGAGAATCTATTTACTTGTTCAGAAGCTGACTGGCTCGATACCTGATATTGATAATGAAAGTCCCAAACTCAAATATTCAACTGTAGAACAATCATAACTTTTTAACCTTTAAAAATCTTTTAAACTTTAGATACTGAATCTACTTTGAATCAAATCATAGAACCCCAATTCTGTAAAAAGTTTTGGGGTTTGTTTTTTTAATATATTTTTTGTATATTTGTTGTATGGAAAAGAAAATAGAATGGATCTTAGATCAACATAGAAATACGAATCATCAATACGACACATATTTGCCGTATGAATTTCACTTGAGAATGGTTGTAAATATTGCAGATAAGTTTATGGGTTTGATGGTAAATGAAACTAATTTACATCCTGGTAATCCTGATGTTATTAATCTTAGGTTAGCAGCATTTGCTCACGACACTATTGAGGATACAAGAGTTTCGTATAATGACGTGAGATATGAGCTTGGTGAGGTGGTTGCAGATATTGTTTATGCGGTGAGTAATGAGAAGGGTAAGACCCGTAAAGAACGTGCTAACGACAAATACTATGAAGGAATTAGAAATACGCATGGTGCGGTATTTGTTAAACTTTGTGATCGTATTGCGAACGTACAATATTCAAAGATGACGGGTAGTCGTATGTTTGAGATGTATAAAAAAGAGAATGATGAGTTCATCGTTCAGTTAGGTTGGGATGATACAAATACTCATCCTTACTTTAAAATGTTTAGTTATTTACAAGATTTATTTAAGGACTAATGAAAGCAATATTTTTAGATATTGATGGAGTATTGAACGTATATTGTGAAAGTAGAGATGAATATGGTTGTGTCTTTCACGACCATTTAGTTGATAATTTAAGATGGGTTATTGATCAAACAGGGGCTAAGATTGTAATTAGTAGTACTTGGAGAAGAGATGGTTTAGATGTGATGAAAAACCTTTGGAAAGACAGAAACTTACCTGGTGAGGTAATTGATATAACACCTACAGAAGTTGATGTTGTTGATTATGGAACTTGTGAGTTTTATGATTTGGTTGATAGAGGTCATGAGATTCAACAGTGGATTAACGATAATAATATAACAAGTTATGTTATATTTGATGATGATAATGATATGTTACCATCTCAGATGAATAATTTTGTTAGAACTGCAAATAATCAAGACCATCCTGATTCGGTTGATATTGGTTATGGGTTAACTAAAATATGTGCCGAGAAGGCGATTGAAATTTTAAACAGAGATTAATATGAAAGTTTTATTTTTAGATAACGACGGGGTAATTTGCCTTTCCAACAATTGGGGAGGACGAACAAAGAAATGGGCAAAGTACCGTAGTGCAAATCCCGAGTCAAGTAATGAAAAAAAAGATGCGCCTGTATTTGTCCGATTTGATGACTTTGATACAAAGGCGGTTAAGATTCTTAACGAGATTATTAAAGAAACAGGATGTGAGATTGTTGTAAGTTCTGATTGGAAATTATATGCAACACTTGAAGAACTTGGTGATTATTACGAAAGTCAGGGGATCATCAAACGACCAATTGCTTTGACACCAAACATAGAGAATTGTAAGGATCACGATGATAATTTTATGTGGTCACCACGATGGGAGTCGGAACAAATACGAAGTATTGAGATTAAACAATACTTACACGACCATCCTGAAGTAACACATTGGGTTTCTGTTGATGATTTGAATATGGGTAAAAATGGTGAACCATGGAAAGATGGGTGGGCAATTGATAATTTTGTCTTAACACCAAAATCAAATGAGGGGATCAAACAATCTGGTGTTAAGGAAAAGATTTTAAAGTTTTTAAGTAATGACTAAAGAAGAAATGAATGAATACCTTGAGTCCATATGTGGACTTGAGAATGGGTATTACACAGAAAGACCCCCTATTACAAAATGTGGTTTCTTTGGTGTTGATAGTGGTTGGTATCCATTAATTAAAGAATTAATTGAGGATTTAATTAAACTTGGGTGGAACAAACAGGTATGTCAGGTTAAAGAAAAGTTTGGTGGTCTTAGATTTTATATTAATGAAGGTTCTAACGAGATTTATGAAAGAATTGTTAAAGCTGAAAAAGATAGTTATGAGATCTGTGAAACCTGTGGTGAAAATGGTAATATGAGAACAGATATTGGTTGGTATAGAACATTATGTAATAAGCACTATGAAGAGCGTAAGTCAAATCTTTAAAGGTAACGAACATTTGATGGATCTAAGTCCTGTTGCGGAATTAATTGAATATACTCAAGAACTTGAGGGTAGGGTATTTGAAACTAATATTCAAGACAACTACGATAAGGAACATATGTTAAGATCAATGTTACAGGACATACTACGAAGTTGTACTGATATGGAAGAAACAAATCTACTTGCAGAAAGATACCCTGGTATGTATGAAAGAAGTGATTCGGAATCTTTAGTTAAGAATTTAAAAAAATACATTTCGGAAATGAATTATAAAAATAAGTTAGGGTTATGAATAAACAAGATATAATCATAAAGTGGTTAAACAAAAAGTTTGGTGATCTTACTTTGGCGGTTGTTGGTGATAAAACATTTTATGTTGATAAGGACCGAAAACCGTTATTTTACTATTACCAGGATTCAAAAAATGGGTATGTTTATATAAATTACTATAGAATTTGGGTATTTTTTGAATCCATTTTTGGTCTGAATTCCTTACAAACAAAGGAAATACTGAAGGTGTGGTTGGAACAGACCTATAATTTGAGGGGAGTCACACCAGACGATAATTTTATAACAAATCACCTCTTCAGTTGGAACAGACCTATAATTTGAGGGGAGTCACACCCCAATTAGATTTGTGGATGATGATTTGGGGTTGTTGGAACAGACCTATAATTTGAGGGGAGTCACACCTCAACTATTCGCGTGTAATCAAAACAATGTCCACCGTTGGAACAGACCTATAATATAAAAAAATATGAAAGAAATTAAATTAATTGAAAGTTGTTTTGGACCTGATGTGATTATAGATGATGAATCTATATTTATCCACGAATATGATAATAGGGATCCGAAGTTTGTTGAAGGGTTGAGGAAAAAACTATTGGATAAATTAATTGATATTCAAGATCAACTTGATATGAGTGATTGGACGGATATCTGTGAGGTCATAATTAAACATTATGGGTTTGAATTGGATTATGATAACTCAAAATATAGTAAGAGTTGTGATCAGTGCGGAAACTATAATCACACACACATTTATAATAAATTGGAAGATGAAAAAGAACTATAAAACAATAACAATTAGTATTGATTTAACCTCATTTGATGATCTTAGTGAGGTTACAAGTGAAGTAATACAGAATATAACCAAAGAGACCATTAGAACGGTTAAGAATCAAAAAAAAATGTTTAAAGAAAATAAAATCAAACTGGAGAATATTAATGTTCGTCAGTTTCCAATAATTTAAAATATGGTAATAATTGAGCAAGTACTACATATGGTAGCAATAGGTAGTGTGGTAATGATAGTTTTAAGTCAGGTAATATATGATAAGTGGATTAGGAAAAATTAATCAGGTAAAACTTTTTGGGGTTAGAATATTTTATATGTGGAGAAACGGAGACAGAGGATGGTTCCGGTTATTTGGATATGGGTTAAGTTGGGATACTAAACTTAAATTCTCACAACGATACGGGTATAAAAAATATTTCAAAGTGGGCAAATATATGATTGAATATATAAAATAATTCAACTACATTTTAATAAAATAAATTATGTTAGAAGAAATTGTTGAGTATTACCCAGATGAAGAAATCCTGAAGGCGGATGGTTTTGATGATGCGGTTATTGGAATTGAGGAAGGAACTATGAGATTAATATATTCTGTTAGAAGATGTATTGAAATATTAATCACAGATGAAGAAATGACTTTGGAGGACGCATTAGAACATTTTAGTTATAATGTAAGTGGATCTTATGTTGGAGAAAAAACGCCAATATGGTGTGAGGATATGTTTGAGTATTAAAATTTTTATTATATTTGTGTTATGAACTACTTAAAAATTAATACACCCAATGGTATTGGAGAATTAGAAAACATATATGTTTCCGAATTGGGGTATCTAATGGTTAAACTTTGTTTTAATGGTAAGACATTTATAACTTACAATTTAGGGAAACACGAAGAAGATAATAATATATTCACCAATAAAATATTAGAAAATGTCAAATAAACCATATGTAATTAGTCAGGACTTTCAACTTACATTTACTCAAGATGTTGATTGTTGTTCAAGTGAGGATCAGTTCATTACCATAAAAACACAAAATGGTGGTGGTGGTGATTACTTTGTTATTGAGACCGATAGATGGGCGTTTGATTGTATTGAGGATCTTGTAAGGGTTTTATATGAGTTCAAACATAAACACGATATGATTAAAAATAAAGAAAAATGTTAAAGTCGAATAAAAAGGATTTTATCTATGAGTATCTTAGTCCGACAATTAAATATTTAAAAGATAAAAAGTTTATTGAAAATTTAAAAATGTTTCTTTTAACAATTTTAGGTGGAAATGTCATTAAAAATGTGATAAGAGTGTTCAGGGTTCATAATTGGGAATATTGGGAGGTTAGTGCTGACATTTATTTTGATTGTGAATACCATTCAAGGATGAATATGGACAATATGGTTTTTATGAATCGTAAATGTAAATGGGATAGGACAGAACAATATAAATTATCGGGTGGAATTTACGGAGGACTCTTTGAGACTAAACCTTGGTTGAATGGGAATATCAAACATAATTCAAAAATAAAAATGAACACATTCAACTGTAAGAACTGTGGTATAAATAAAGAAAAATTAAGAAAAAATGACTGAAAAAGAATTGCAAATATTAGGGTTTGAAAAAGAAAATATGGAGGATGATTTTTATTATTATGCTTACGATATTGTTGATGGTTTATCTTTAATCTCTAGTGAGATTGATCCAACAAACAAAGAAGATGATTTGTATGTTGAGGTGTTTAATACCGATCCTGCAATTAGATTTTATAAGATGGAAAAAGTTCAGGCACTTATAAACACATTGGTAAATGGTAAAGTAAAATAATTAAAAAAGAAATAAAATAATGGAAGAAAATGTAATTGAAGTATGTGTTGGGGTTGGTATGGATCAATTCACACCTGAATATATAAAAATTGTGATCCCAAGGGATGTGGCCCAAAATGAGTATGAAACTAAAGATACCTTACCAAATTAATTATGAAAAAATTAGGGTTAATTAATTACGAGGGTGATTGTTTGGTTGCAATTAAAAGTGATAATGGGATTACCATTAAAGATCAGTATGGGGTGGAATTACAAACAATGACTGTACCTGAATTATACGGGTTTATTGATGGTTTAATTGATATTGTGGATAGTAAGGAAATATCTTGGAATTATCCAAGGGCGAGTAAAGATTCCAAACCATCTTATTCTATGATCTATCATTTTGTTAAAGATATAAAATAATTAACTAATGAACGCACAAGAAGCAAGAAAATTAACCGAGGAGTTTGAATGGACTCCTGAGATTGACGAATGTATTGAGTTGATAAAGAAATCGGTAAATAGAGGGGAGTTCTCAACTACTACAGACAGGATGAAACCAACAACACAAAAGTATCTTGAAAGAGAAGGATATAAAGTGCAATGGTACGATGTTCAAAGAGATGGGTATTGGAAAATTAGTTGGTAATTATGCGAAAAATTTATATATTTTTTTGGTGGTTATGGAACTATCCCGGTATTGTATGGATGAAATTTAAATCGTATTTTAAAAGATGACGGACGAAGAAAAAGATATTAGAATAAAAGAACTTGAGGAATTTATTGAAGATGTTATTGAACATCCTTATATTTTTGGATCACCAATATGGAAAAAAGGTTGTAAGTTATTAAACAAAGATGAAGATGAGTAAAGAAGAATTTAATGTTAAGGTTGGTGATAAGGTAATTGCTAACGATGAATTTCATTGGTTTGGTTTTATTGATGGGGAAGTTATTGAGGTCATACCATATAAAGATGGGACTAGAATGTCTAACGAACCAAGTTTTAATGATAATAACTTTGGTGTAACTATACTAGGTAGATTTAAAGGTAGAGATTCTATGACTGATGTAGAGTACGAATATACTCGTAGAGTTTATACTTGTGACTTCAAAATTAACCCAAAGTTTGATGTTAGTGTTGAATGGACTGGTTATGGTAGTTATGCTAAAGCATTGTTTTTCACTTCTGAAAAAACAAAGGATGAATTCAATGAAATGATTAGAAATCAAAAAATGAAATACCACCTTAGTAGAGCTAAAGCATATGGATATGAAGAAAATTAAAAGATGAGTAAATTGGAAATCAAAAAATGTGTTTTAGAAATTTTAGATACATTATATGTTAGAAACGACGGATTTGATGATTGGTGGGATAATTTAAGTGATGGTATTGAAAATGAAATAACTGTAGAACTTGAATCTATAATTGAAAGGAGATTAAATAAAAACAAAGATGAGTAGTCAATACAGAAAAATAAAATACGAAACTGAAGGACCATACGGATCAACAGAAGACCAATATCTATATGTTTGGTCTCACGATACTGTGGATATTGTTCACATATTTGATAATGATGGTGAAGAATTATTTTCATTTTCTGAAACAGGATTTAATATGGGTGACGCTTTAGCCGTTGTATTTACTAATTGGAAAGACGATAGGATGGAACAACTAACTCCCGAAGATAGAAAATTAATAGGTAAATGACAAATTGGTCTAACTATGGGAATTGGAGGCATCCACAACACCCTAAAATAAAAGAAAAAATGAGTAAAGAATTATTGGATGAGGCTTATAAGAATTATATGTACAACCCAGATTATAAAGCTGAAGGTGTTGCTGATTTAATGGGATCACAAGCTGGTCAATTAGTTATATGCCCCACCATAGAAGATTTTATCAACAAATGTAAAACAGATCCTGAGTTCTCTGAAAAGTGGGGATTAAAGATTGAAGAACGAGAGTTGAGTTTATTTGAGAAAACAACTTTATATTCTACTAAAACAGGACAAAAGGATTGGAAAGAAAGAGTGGAAACTACAATTGGGAACCTAGGGGAAGAAATTCTAAATAAAGAGTTTGAAAAACATAACATCCCAACCAGGCTAATCACAGTAACATACAACGATAAAACAATTGAAAGTTATGAGTAAAGAAGTTGATACCCTAAAAGGTTCAGATGGTAATAAAATCATATTCCCAAAATCAGAATATATCAGATACCTTAATCAGTTATTAGAAAGGGAAATGAATAATGAAAATTATGAAATGTGTTCTAATATAAGAGACATATTAATAGATTTAAATAAAAACAAAGATGAGTAAAGAACAGATTATTGATAATGTGTATGAGGGATAATAAAAAGTCGTTTTGGGATTCATCTTTTAAATTAATGAGTGATAAAGGACGAGAGATAATATCAAACCCCGAACTAAGTAAAAAATTAATTGAAGAGGTTAGGAAACAACGAAAAAATAGAAAGTCATGAGTAAAGAACAACAAGAATTGGTGTATGAGGCTTATGATAGATATTGCAATACTTCGTCAATGTATTTTCCAATATGGTCGCAAGAACAATTCATCAACAAATGTAAAACTAATACTGAGTTCTCTGAAAAGTGGAAACTAACCATTGAAGAAAGAGAGTTGAGTATGGATGAGAGGATGAAATTATATGAAGGTGAGTTTACACCTGGTATAGAGGTTACAAATGACCATTGGTTAAATTCAAAATTAACTACAAGAAACATCCCAACTAAACTAATCACAATAACATACAACGATAAAACAATAATAAGTTATGAATAAAGAAGAATATAAACTTGCGGTGGGTATGTATCAACAATACCAAAAAGATGTGATGGTAGTAGGAGAATCTATGAACATTTATCAGGTAAAAACACTACAACTACTTGAAAAAAACTTTAGAGAAAAATATACAATAAAACCGAAATGGTATCAAAAATTGGTAGGGGCATTTAAAAATAGAAAGTTATGAGTAAAGAAAGTCATAAACTTAATGATCTATTGGAAAAACTAAAAGATCCTGAGTTTGCGGAACAATATAAAAAAGATTGGGATTTTTCACACTATAAAACAATGACATTCGATTGTGATAAAAAAGAATGGGTTGTAGAACTAGATCCAATAATGGATGAGTTTGATAAGACATTAAAAATGTTGCACGAATCAACTCACGATGAAAAAATTAGAGAATCCATATTGTTGGTACAAAGATATAAAACAGAATACTTAGATAATTCAAAATAACTATGAGTGATAAAAAAATATCAAAAGAAGAAATTGAAGATATTGAATACTTACAACGAAATTTATTTAGATCTCTTAAAATTCCTTTACATTTACACGGATTAAAAGAAGATGACGTTGTGGGTGTTGAATCATTAAAAATAAAAAAACAAAACAAAGATGATAAATAATATTTTACATTGGATATTCAAGATATCCGCAATATTGCTATTGATAATTCCATTTATTTTGGGTATTCCTGGATTTGTGATATACCTGATATCAGAAGAATTTGATGGAGAAACATTTTATAAAAAAATGAATAACGATATAAAACAAAGATGAGTAATATTTTAGACACGACTGATATAGTCAATGCAATTATAACAATTGAAAAAGATTGTGAACAAGAGGATGGATTTGGGAAAATGCCAGAACCTGATTATAAAAAATTCTATAATAGAGTAAAAGGTTTAATGACACTAGTAGAAGAGAACGCCCAACCTAAAAAAGGTGGTGGTCCTATAACAGGTTAAAAATTTGAAAGTGATGAATAAGATTAAATTAATAATAGATTTCTTCCGACTATGGATACTTTGGGGTAATAGGAAAGAGGCTTGGCAAGACGCAAAGATCAATAACGACCCAACCTTCCAAGAAGAGATGCAAGAATTTGATGCTGATTATTTTGAAGAGCCATTTATATCCAAAGAATTTATAGAACGACAAGAACTATTGGATGAAGCATATAATAATTATGAATCACAACAAACCGATTACTATATACCAATCTATCCAAAAGATGAGTTTATCAACAAATGTAAAACGGATCTTGAGTTCTCTGAAAAGTGGGGATTAAAGATTGAAGAACGAGAGTTGGATTTAGATGAACGATCTAAACTCCACCCAAATCCTGAAAATTTCTATGATATTCACGGGACATTTTCAATTAGTGATAGTATTGAAGATAGTAACTTTCCAGATAAAGATTGGTTACACGAACAATTTGATAACGGTGGAATATCAACCAAACTAATCACAATAACATACAACGATAAAACAATAGAAAGTTATGAGTAAAGAAGAAGCAAAAGATGAGTTAATCAAAGTATTGTACTCGCAAGTAGTAGACCTAACAATGATGTCTAAGATAGAATTAGGTGATGATGTAATTGAAGAAATTAAACGATTAAAAGAAATTATCAATGAGTAAAGAAGTTAAGAAATGTGTTTTAGAAATCTTGGATATATTATATGTTAGAAACGATGGATTTGATGATTGGTGGGATAACTTGGGTGAGGAATTAGAAAGTGAAATTACTACAGAATTAGAAAAAATAGTTAAACGTAGATTTGAAAAGATAGAAAATGAATAAAGCTGATAAATATTATATTCAAAACCTACAAAAGATTATATCAGAAGGATCTTGGGATGAAAACCCAAGACCAAAATATTCTGATGGAACGCCAGCATATTCAAAGTTTATAACGCAAGTGTTTGAAGAGTATAATATTTTAAAAGGTGAGTTTCCAATTACAACATTAAGGAATACTGCAATCAAAACAGGAATTAAAGAAATCTTATGGATATATCAAAAACAAACCTCATCACTTGATGTTGCTCGTGAAATGGGTATTAACTGGTGGGATGAATGGAATATTGGAGATAATAGTATTGGTCAGAGATATGGTGCAACAATCAAAAGATATAATTTGATGAATAAACTACTTGATGGGTTAGTTAAGGATCCATTTGGTAGAAGACATATTATTAGTATGTATCAATATGTTGATTTAGAAGAAACAAACGGTTTATTTCCTTGTGCTTATGAAATCCTTTGTTCTGTTAGAAAAGTTGGTAAAGATAAGGTTTTGGATATGACATTGGTTCAACGATCTTCAGACTATTTGACGGCAAACACAATTAATAAGGGGCAATATCTTGCGTTACAGATGATGGTTGCGGGACATTGTGGTTATAAGGTAGGTAAGTTCTGTCATTTAGTCCAAAATCTACACATATATGATAGACATTTTGATTATGTTTCTGAATTGTTAAAAAACGAAATTACAAAAATTAATCCCCATTTTAAATTAAATGGTAATAAGAATTTTTATGATTATACCCTTGATGATTTTGAGTTTTTTGATTTTGATAAATTAAAACCATTGAGTGGTAAGTTAGAACTTGCAATTTAAATTTTTTTTTGGGGAATATATTAAGATTTTTTGATGAATAATATGAAAAATACCTTGAACCTCCAATTTAAATTACCTATATTTTATTAAACAAATAAAGACAAAAAATATGAAAAAATTAATTTTAACAATTGCGTTAATGGTATCGTCATTCGCATTAAACGCACAACAAGGTGTTGTGACCGTAGATAATGGTAAATCTGATGTTCCTTTGGAGCAATGGTATGTTGTTAGAGACAAAGAATATAACAACATGGAATTTTTCTATGGTGATAAAGAATTGGTTTTGGAGGAATTAAAAACTCTTTTACATAGAGACGATCAAACAATAGATTTCCCAAAAGGTATTGAAGGTGAAGATGAATATTGGATCATATTAAGTGAAAATGAATTTGTTTCTTACATCTATTTAACTAAATTTAAATCAGATGAGAAGTTGGCGTTAATAACAATTCTTATTAAATAAATTATGTATAAGATACTTGTTTCTGGTGTTGATAGTATACCCCAACTTGTGTCAAACTATTTTGAGTTTGTAACGGATAGTGGTCGTAATATTTCATTAGTTTTACAAAATGAATCTCAAATTTATGGAGATCTTAAACAGGAGATGATGGCAAAAGGGGTTCCAATTATTGGGACATCTAGATTTAATAAGATTGAACAGACTCAGATACTTGATAGGTTCGGGATTAATTATCCCGAATCTTATTATGATGTTAACACTAATGGGTGTCTTAATAGTATTGATAAATTAAATGCTTATTGTGATTTAAATGAGTTTGTTGTAAAACCCATTCTTGGTGCTAGAGGTGTTGGTGTTAAGTTAATTAAAAGAAATGAATTTAAAGATTGTTTATATAGTGAAAAAACAATTAATAAAGTTTTTAGTAAAGAGATTGAGGATACGAAATCTGAGGATATTGATGTTAAGGGTTACATATCAAACAATATTGGGTGTATGTTGATTCAAAAACCTATTAAAGTAAAAAGAGAGTTTAGGGTATTATATTTTGCTCCTGATTATATTTTAACATATGAGAGAGAACTATTGGAGGGTCAATTTTGTGGTAATTTAAGTCACGGATCAAGACCAAAAGAGGTTGAGGATAAATTTTTATCGGAAGATTTGAAACCATTTGTTAATCAATTCAAACCAATAATGGATGAATTTAAATATCCTTGGATCTCAATAGATGTTTATGAGGATATGGACGGAAAATTGGGGGTGTTTGAATTTCAAATGGAGTTTGCTTATGAGGGGTTTAACCATAAATTGGTAAGGGAAAGAATGAAAGAATCTTTGGAACATTATATGATGTTAAAAAAAAATTACACCATTGAAGATTTAAGATACAATAAAATAAAATAATGAAACAATTTCTTAAATACACTTTGATATGGATTTCTGAAAATTTATCAATACCATTTTGGATGGTTGGTCACGTTCATCTTATGACGACGATATATCAGGACATTCAAGAGATTATTGCATCGTTTGGTATGAATATCATTGTGTTTTTTGGGTTTTGGGTGAGTTGGAAAGATCATAAAAAGGAGATAAAGAAAGATGGAAGTAACGGTAAATGAGCACGGAACGATTGTATTGGGTAAAGTATTTGCACCAATCAAATTAAGGACTGATGATGGTGAAACTATGATAATTACAATGAGGGATAGTGGTTTTGAGTTTGTTTATGAAAACGAATTTTATTTCGCAAAACAAGGGTTTGTGGGTAAGGCATCTGAAGAACATAAATTATTAAGATAAAAATTATGGCAACATTAAGAACACAATATGAAAATTACTTATTTGTAAATCAAGAACCACATATAAGTTTTGAAGAGTGGGAGAGAAGAATATATACACCCAAAATTGAGTCATTTATAAAAATATGGGAACGAGAGGAAACCATAAAAAAATGGGAAGATACTGGATTATTAGATGGGTTAGATAAAGATATGACTATCAAAACACAAAAGGTAAATTTATCAGGATTAATGGAAAGTGATATGCCAATCAGACAACAGAACGCACTTAAAAATACATTTCCTGACATTGAAATACAAAAGGAAGTTGAACCACAATCACAACTTGACGAACTAAACGATTACTTGAAAATGTTATCAGATATGGATAAGATTGGTATTAGAAGAAAGATCGTATTACTTGAAGGATATATAAATAAGATTAAAAATAATATAAAATAATATGAAACATTTTGATGATTTAAAATTTATTGATTATGTGATTAAATTCACCAATCAAACTGATAGAACAAATGAATTAATGTTGGTTTGTTTAAATCTAATGAAAGATGATTCAACATTAACCATACGTGAAGTTGTTGATAAAGGATTAATTGGGTTAGACATACAATTAGATAACTCATTACTAAATTAAAAAACATAAATTATGGAAAATAGAAACATAGATGACCTAATAAAAAAAGGTGAAGAATTGGCAAAAGAACACGAGTCAATAAGAAATGAATTACCCCAAGAGATAAAAGATAAAATGGGTGAATTTACATTTCAGGATGATAGTATTGTTACTGATATAATGCAAAAAATAAAAACATCATTTGATGATAATGAATTGGATGTTATCATAACACCAATAATGTATAATCCTGAAAACTTTATGCCAGTCTTGGGAGTGTTGGTTAAAACAGAAACAGGTGCTTACCATAAAAAATACACAATATCAATATCTGAATAATATGAAAACAAAAGTATATTCAGCATTTCCTGGTGTAGGGAAGACAACTTATTTTAACACCACAGATAAAAACGTATTGGATAGTGATAGTTCAAAGTTTGATAAGAAGAACTTTCCTGCGAACTACATTGATCACATTGAAAAAAACATACAAGATCCGAAGGTGGATAAGATTTTAGTTTCATCACATAAAGATGTGAGAGACGCATTACTTAAAAAAGGAATACCTTATGTGTTGGTTTATCCAAATAGAGACATCAAGGACGAATATATCCAACGATATAAAGATAGAGGTAATAACGATGCGTTTGTTGACTTATTGGATAAAAATTGGGATAATTGGATGGATGAGATGGATAACCAAGAAGGTTGTCATAAAGTAAAGATAGAGTCAGGACAATACTTGGCTGATGTAATTGATTAAAACTATGGATGGAGAAGTAAAAGTATCAATTTTGCAGTGGGAGAACCTACGTAAAGAGATAGGTGAATTAACAGAAGAAAACGCCCGATTAAAAAATCAACAAGGACAAGTTAAATTGACGTTGGTTGATAAGGAATATGGTGGTAGTTTTAAGTATAATCGGTTCAGTGGGAGAAATGAGTTTGTTCCTGAAGGTAAGGATGTTGAAACGACTCAGTATGTGAATATGGATGGTATCATTAAAGTTCTTAGAGAAGAGGCTCAAGATAGTGTTTCCTCGGATATTGAAAAATTCAAACAAGATATATATCGTTTGAAACAAGACAACTCTAATTTAATTGGGGAACAAGAGGATTATGTTGTTAAATTAGAAAAGGAACATAAAACTAAGATTGAGAAATTAAAAGAACAATCCAAGAAAGAAATGGGTGAATTTAAGGATCGATCTAAGTTGGAAAAGATAACACTTCAAGATAAAATTGATGGGTTACAACGAGTTATTGACGGATCACCATTAACAGAAAAAGAAATGATTGTTAAGTTGGAAGAAAAAATTAAACAACTTGAAAAGTCAAATACCATTTTAAAGGATAAACTACCATTCTGGAAAAGATAATGAGTTATTTTAACTCTAATCCGCAAGACAACGAGTTATTAGGGTTATTAAGAAATAAAGATGGGTTTGACTATGATTTTAAGCGTCAATATGGTAAAATTATTAATGATTTGGTAATTGAAGGATTGGAAAAACATAATGTTCATTTGGTTAAAGGTCAAGAATTTGTTATTGAACAAAACAAAATCGGAATAAAATTGGAAAGGGGTTTTGGATCTAACTTTATTGAGTATATTGTATCAAAAATTATTGAAGATGTATTGTACCATTGTGATGATCAGGTTGTGATGTTTTGGGATTTCTTCAATGGTATGAGTTTCTATGAAAATCATTACACAACATCTTTTAATGATATGGGTAGGAATAATATAGTGATTAATTGTGGTTATAGGTTTATTGATAAGAACCACACGTCAATAACACCACCAAAAAATATGGTTAAAATGTATATGAATTATGAAAAAAATAAGTTTTGATTTTGATGGGACGATTAACGACCATTTTGATGGGAGTTTAAACCCTTTTAAGGTTGATGTTCAGAATATGATTAAACGTCTTGTAAATGAGGGATATGATGTCCATATCATAACAAGAAGATACCTTGATCCAAGGTTTAGAGAGAATCAAATAGTGTTTGATATTGCCGATAATGTGGGGATAAATAAGGAAAACATTCATTTCACAGATAGAAAATGGAAGTTTAATATGGTTAATGATTTGGGAATTAATTTCCATATTGATGATGATGAGTCGGACATTAAATTTATTGATTTACATTGCAAAGATTGTGTTGGGTTTCATTTAAATAAGAAAGGTCCTGAAGGATTTTATAAGTTAATAACAGAATGAAAACAAGGATCCACGTAAACCAACATCACATTAGATCCAACAAGACCAAAGATACGGATCTTCCTGTGATAACTATTAAACAAGGTAGGAAAAATACCTATTGTAATGAGGTAGAAATACTTGGACCTAGTAGAATTGTTTATTGTGGAAGTGGGGATAAGAAACCGATCCTT
>Ga0105097_10000324_pt1 | contig 21204 bp, 17 predicted proteins | sample PPLLak12cMay2015_FD_87035 | JGI IMG/M metagenome (GOLD analysis project Ga0105097, IMG submission 87035) | Freshwater sediment microbial communities from Prairie Pothole Lake near Jamestown, North Dakota, USA - PPLs Lake P7 Core (1) Depth... | ecosystem: Environmental > Aquatic > Freshwater >...
CCTTCGATCTCCCGACACAATTCGTCGCCGCGGAATATACGCAAATGGCCCCCCGGTGTCCGGTGGTAGCCTTCGCTCAGCACCCAGCAGATTTTTTCCGGCCAGCGCCGCGGCACACTGGCGCAAAACAAGCCGCCGGGCTTGAGCACCCGTTCGACCTCCCGCAACGCAGCCCGGTAGTCCGGGATATGCTCCAGCACCTCGCTGCAGATGACCCTGTCGAAGGTGTCGTCGGCGAACGGCAGTGCCAGGGCGCTGGCACTGGAAAGACTGAACGACTTCGCAGTGTTACCCGGCTCGTCGAAGTCGCTGAATTTCTCGCGGGTGGTCTTCAGGTCTTCAAGCGACAGGTCCACGCCTACCGAGTGCACGTCGGCCGCCACATAGGCCGAGATCACATGGCGGCCCTCGCCGCAGCCGAGATCCAGCACCAGGTCGCCGCGCCGGAGGGGGAAATAATTGAACTCAACGGTCTGCACGCAGCACCTGGCGGTAGTAATCGAGCATCTGGCGGGCGCAGACATCCCAGCAAAACTCATCGAGGATGCGCTCCCGGCCCCGCGCCCCCAGCTCTTCGCGGCGCCGGGGATCCCGCAGCAGGGCATTGATGGCCGCGGCGAGGGCGTCCACATTGCGTGCAGGTACGATAACGCCCGCATCGCCCACGACTTCCGGCAGGGCACCGCCATCGGTGGAGACAACCGGCACGGCACAGGCCATGGCCTCACCCGCCGGCAAGCCGAAGCCCTCATAGACTGACGGCACCACCGCGATCGCAGCCTCGGCATAGTACTGCACCATCTGTTGCGTGGTGATGCCGCTGACGAAGCGCACCTTGTCGGCGATGCCCAGTTGCTGCACGAGCCCTTCCGTCTCGCCGCCGGGACGCGGCTTGCTCACCACCAGCAGTTCCAGGCCCGGATGCTGCGGCAACAGGCGGGCATAGGCCTGCAACAGGTAGCGCAGGCCCTTGAGCGGCGCATCGGCGGAGCAGGTGGCCATCAGGCGCAGCGGGTTGCGCTCGACCGTGGGCAACGGCTGGAACACCGCGGTATCAATACCGTTGTGCACCAGGCCGATACCCGCCGGCTGCAGGCCGAAATCGCGGGCGATATCCTGGCGCGAACATTCCGAGACGGTAACCACATGGTGCAGCTGCCGGATGACTTTTTTCTGCATGCCCAGGAAGGAGTGCCAGCGTCGGATCAGCAGGCGCTCGGACCAGCCGCGGGCCGCCCCGAGGGCAATCCGCAGGTCGCTGGTAATGGGGTGGTGCACGGTGGTCACCAGTGGCAGACCCATGGCCTGGATCGCAAGCATGCCGTAACTCAGGCTCTGGTTATCGTGGATGAGGTCGTATCCGTGGCCGTGCCGGCCCAGGTAGCGCGCCGCGCGGCGGCCGAAGGTGTAGGGTTCGGCGAAACCGCCGGTGAGCTTGCTGCACCACTCGATGATATCCGTCAGGGACTTCAGGTGGCGCGGGCGCAGCGACAGCAGGCCGTTCTCGAACAGGTCGAGGCTGGGCAGCTGGATCAGTCGCACCCGCGGGTCGAGCTGCGGGTAGGGCGGCCCGGAAATCACATCGACCCGGTGCCCGGCTTCCACCAACGCCTTGCTGAGGTAGCGCAGGTAAACCCCCTGGCCGCCGGCGAAAGGCTGGCTGCGGTAGCCCAGCAGCGCAATGCGCAGGGGTTTGGGTGGCGCAGGCACGACATCGGCTGCAGCCACCGATGGCGCCGGCCGGGAATCGAGCTGCAATACATCCAGGTGCCTGATGACGGCTTCCCTCAAGGTTTCTTGCCGGAAATGGGTACACGAACCGGGCGCTGGCAGGCAGGCGACGTGGCGTCATGCACAAATGGCATTCCGCATGCCGAAAGAGCTCACATTTTAGTCAGCCCCTGCCCAAAAATCCACCCCTTCCTGGGCGCACAGGGGCCCCGCAGGGCCCGCTATGGGCCAGGGCGTCCCGGTCGCAATGGCCTTTGTTTAGCCGCTATAATGCCGCCATTCCAAAGGACTGCATCCCATGGCCACCACTTCCTACAAAGGTATCATCCTGGCCGGCGGGTCGGGCACCCGCCTTCACCCCCTGACCAGCACCGTCAGCAAACAGCTGATGCCGGTCTACGACAAACCGATGATCTATTATCCCCTGGCCACCCTGATGCTGGCCGGGATCCGGGATATCCTGGTCATCACCACCCCGCGCGACCAGGCCGCTTTCAGCGACCTGCTGGGGGATGGCGGGCAGTGGGGAATCAGCATCAGCTATACCGTGCAACCCAGCCCCGACGGCCTGGCCCAGGCCTTTATCCTGGGGGCGGATTTCATCGGCAACTCACCTGCCAGCCTGGTGCTGGGAGACAACATTTTCTACGGCGGCGGCTTCACCAAAAAGCTGAGGCACGCGGCCGCCAACGACCGCGGCGCCTCCGTGTTCGCCTATTATGTGCAGGACCCCGAGCGCTACGGGGTGGTGAGCTTCGACGCTGCGGGCGTGGCCCAGGACATCGAGGAAAAGCCGGCCAGGCCGCGCTCACACTATGCGGTGACGGGCCTGTATTTCTACGATAACGACGTGGTGGATATCGCCCGCAGCATCCGCCCCTCCCCCCGGGGCGAACTGGAAATCACCGATGTCAACAAGGCCTACCTGGAGCGGGGGGACCTGCGGGTCGAGGTCATGAGTCGCGGCACCGCGTGGCTCGACACGGGCACCCACAACTCCCTGCTGGACGCCGCCAATTTCATCCGCGTGGTAGAGGAGCGCCAGGGCCTGAAAATCGCCTGCCCGGAAGAGGTGGCCTACCGCATGGGCTATATCGACGCCGAGCAATTGCTGGCACTGGCGGCGCCCCTGCAGAAAAGCGGCTACGGCCTCTACCTGCAAAAGCTGCTCAGCGATGACGGCGTGGTGTTCGATGAGGTTTGATGCAACGCCCTTGCAGGGCGTTTACCTGCTGAAGCCCCGCGTATTCGGCGACCCCCGCGGTTTCTTCCTGGAAAGCTGGAATGCTGAAACGTTCCGCAGCGCCGGCTTCGACCTGAACTTCGTGCAGGACAACCACAGCCGCTCCGCCCGCGGCATCCTGCGGGGCATGCATTACCAGACCGAGCACACCCAGGGCAAACTGGTGCGGGTGACATCGGGCGAGGTGTTCGACGTGGTGGTGGACCTGCGGCGGTCGTCCCCGACCCTGGGTCAGTGGTACGGCGAGTACCTGAATGCGGACAACCACCACATGCTGTGGATTCCTCCCGGTTTCGCCCATGGCTTCTACGTCACGTCGGAATTCGCCGATTTCCAGTACAAGTGCACCGACATCTACCACCCCGCCAGCGAAATTTGCCTGGCCTGGAACGACCCCACCGTCGGCATCGACTGGCCTGTGCCAGAAGGCGAAGCGCCGCAGCTCTCGGCCAAGGATGCCAACGGGCTGGCGTGGGGTGATGTGCCGCTGTTTGATTAGTGTCTGCTCTCCCGATGTCAAACCCAACTTACTGATTCTGCTCAGTTCAGTTGTCGGCCGGAATCCGGGTATGTCCTGGCTCCACGGCTGCGGCCCCCCGCCGCGAATGAAACAGCACGTCACCCAACCAACAACGGCCGCCACCAGTCCTCGTTGGCCAGGAACCAGTCCAGCGTCCGCTCCAGGCCGGTCTCGAAGCTTTCACGCGGCTGGTAGCCCAGCTCAGAGCTGATGCGGCGCGCATCGATGGCGTAGCGCCAGTCGTGGCCAGCGCGGTCTTCCACAAACGTAATCAGCTCCCGGGCACTGGCGCCGGCGGCGCCGGGTGCGGCGGGAAAACGCTGCGCGAGCGTCGGGTCACCGGCAAAGCGCGCGTCCAGCGAGTCACACAGGCGCTCGACGATAGCGAGGTTGCGCCACTCGTTGTTGCCGCCGATATTGTAGGTTTCTCCCACCGCGCCCCGCTGCAGCACCAGCTCGATACCGTGGCAGTGATCCTCCACATAGAGCCAGTCGCGGATATTGCTGCCGTCGCCGTACACCGGCAGGGGCAGGCCCCGCAGGATATTGGTGATGCACAGGGGTATGAGTTTTTCCGGGAAGTGGAAAGGCCCGTAGTTGTTGGAGCAATTGCTGGTGGTCACCTGCAGGCCATAGGTGTGATGGTAAGCGCGGACCAGGTGGTCGGAGGCCGCCTTGCTCGCGGAATAGGGTGAGTTTGGCTCGTATTTATGCTGCTCGGTAAACGCGGGCGCGGTAGCGCTGAGAGAGCCGTAGACTTCATCGGTGGAGACGTGGTGAAAGCGGTGGGGCAGGGCGCCGCCGGCCCCCAGCCAGATTTCGCGGGCGGCCTTTAGCAGACTGTGGGTGCCCACCACATTGGTCTCGATGAAAGCGTCCGGGCCGCTGATCGAGCGATCGACATGACTCTCAGCGGCAAAGTGCACCACCGTGTCCACGGCGTGCTCCCGCATGGTTTGCAGCACGCGGCCGTGATCGCAGATGTCGGCGTGGACAAAGCTGAAATTCGGCTGCCCCTGTAATCCGTCCAGGCTGGCCAGGTTGCCCGCGTAGGTGAGGGCATCGTAGGCAACGATTCGGTCAGTGGGGTAGCGCCGCGCCCAGTAGTGTACGAAGTTAGCGCCGATAAAACCCGCAGCCCCCGTTACCAGCAGTGATCTACTCATCCTGCGACTCCTTCAAATCCGCCAGCATGCAGCGCAGCTGCGTGCGCCAGGGCACCGCGGGCTGACCCAGGTCGCGCCAGCTGGCGGTCTTGTCCAATACACTGTAGGCCGGGCGCCGCGCGGCCGTTGGGTAGTCACTGCTGGGGATGGGGCGGATCTGCACCGGCTTTGCCAGCAGGCCCAGGTCCATGGCCTCTTCGCAGATAGCCACGGCAAATTGATACCAGCTGCACGCACCCTCGTCGCTCCAGTGGTAGATGCCACTCAGCGTGGGGCGCGCCGCCGCTGCCCACAGTGCGCTCGCCAGGCCACGGGCCCAGGTGGGCGTGCCGACCTGATCCGCCACTACCGCCAACTGCTCCCGCTCGGCCATCAGGCGCAGCATGGTTTTTACAAAGTTATTGCCGAAGCGCGAATACACCCAGCCGCTGCGCAGCACCAGGGCCTGCGGGCACAACTCCAGCACAGCGCGCTCTCCCGCCAGCTTGCTGCGGCCGTATTCCCCCAGCGGGGCAGTGGCGGCAGCGGGCACATAGGGCTCGGACGCCAACCCGTCGAAAACGAAATCGGTAGAGACGTGCACCAGGCGAATGCCCAGTTCGCGGCAGCTTCGTGCCAGGTTGGCGGGCCCCTGCGCATTGGCGCGATGGGCCGCCGCGGCATTGTCCTCGGCGGCGTCGACCGCGGTGTAGGCGGCGGCATTGATGACCGCCACCGGCGCCTGCGCGGACAGGCAGTGCGCCACTGCCGCCGCATCGCCAATATCCAGTTCCTGGCGCGCCAGCGCCACACATTCTATCTCCGGGCGCACAGTGTGAAGCAGCTCCATGCCCAGCTGCCCGCCAGCGCCCAGCACCAGTATTTTCCGCTTCAATTGCACTCCTTACTGCCCGGGACGCAGGATCGCGCTCGCCCCCAATCGGGGCGCTATCTTATACTGAGGCCGTACCGATGCCTACACGCGGCCTGAATCACAGGAGCAAGACCTGCTTGAGCGCCAGCCCGGAAGATCCTGAGCAATTGCACCAGTGCGCGCTGCAACTGGCGGCGGGAGAACTGCCTGCGGGCTGGGATATCGTGCCCAGCGCATCGGGTGCCCGGGTGGCGGTCAACTCGCAGCTGCAGGTGTACTACAAGGAATTCCCGTCCGGCAGCCCCCTGCAGCGCCTGCAGGGAATGCTGCAGGGAAGCCGCGTCACCCGGGCGCGGCGGGGCAACGATGCCCTGCTGTACGCGGGCATAGAAGCGCCCACCAGCTTGGCCTGGGGCACGCTGCCGGGCGGCGGTGAATACCTGTTCACGCGGGCAGGTGCGGGCCGGGACCTGGGCAGGTGGCTGACGCAAACCCTGGTCGACAGAACCGGGGAGGCGCTGGCCACGCGGCGGCGCCTGCTCGAGTCCCTCGGTATATTCGTGGGCCGGCTGCATGCGACCGGCTTTATCCCGGGAGAACTCAAGCCCGGCGATGTGCTGGCGGAACTGCAAGAAGACCGCTTCCAGTTCACCCTGATCAACAACGAGCACACGGTGAAAATGCTGCCTCCGCCGGGGCGGATGCTGCTGCAAAACCTGATGGAGCTGAACCTGTTGCCGCCCTCGGCCCTGAGCCGCACCGACCGCATGCGGGTCTTCGTCGGCTGGCGCCGGCAGCTGCGCGAACTGTCCCCGATCGAGACCAAGGTGGTGGCGGTGGAAGCGTTCCACCAGGCGATGCGCCTGATGTACGAACGGGGCCAGTTGTAGTCCGCGGCTGCCGCCATTGGCGCCTTTCAGCCGCTTCTGCTAACTTCAACGGGGTTGGCAGCTTCACACCCGGCACTAAAATCTGACGAGGATGCGCTTTTGATATTCACCCCCAGCACCATGGAAGAACTGAACCTCCTGTTGCAGTTTGACAGCTCCACCCTGGACCGCGGCATCAAGGTGCACTCGAATGCCCGCCGCGAAGTCATCGCCGCCTGCAAGGCCCTGTTCGAGCGCGGTTTGGTGGACCAACCCGATGGCGGCTACCTGACCGACGCGGGTATCGAGGCCCTGGCCCATGCACAATCCCTCGCCGGCCTGTTGAATGCGAACGCGCCGGCCAGGGCCGGCTGATGCGGCCCGCCCTGAAGCTTCTGCAGCAATTTATGCCGGATTTCAGCTAACCCGGCCGCTTCCGTATTTTCTCGCGTGGCGCCGCCGGATCGCACTGGCTGGTTCCTCGATGGCATTCAGTAAATCTTCGCGGGCACAACTCATGCGCTGGGCGTAGCGTTGCAGGAAGACCTCGTATTGTTGCGGCGTGGCGCCCAGTTCCTCGGCGTCCACGGTGAAGCGGGCCAGGTCGCGCAACTGGCGAGGCGGCAGCCCTGCAGCGGGGCGCGCTTTCACCTGGCGTGCCGCGTCCAGGTCTACCAGGAGGAAGCGCTCACCGCACCACAACAGGTTGCTCCACTTGCCATCCCCATGGGCAAAGCCCGCATGGTGGAGCGCGGCCAGGGTGTCTGCCGCACTGCGCATGAGCAACTCAGCCCGTGCGGGCTCGGGCTGTTCCAGCCAGAGCGCGCGCAGGTCGCGCCCGTCCGCAATGCCCTGCGTCAGCAGCAGCATTCCCTGCTCCACCTGCACACAGGCCCTCGGGGCGGGGACCGGCAGACCCAGGCCTGCCAACGCCAGCGCCATATCGAAGCTGCGCAAGGCGCGGCTGTAGCCGAGGCGAAAGGCGAGTCGCTGCCAGGGTGACTTGACCAGGTAGAGCTTGAGTAGGCAGGCCTCGTCCCGCAGCTCCAGCAAACCGACCCTGCTGTAGGTATCGCTTTTCAGCAGGCGGGTGCGCTGTTCCATCCAGGCCGCGGTGTTGGCCGGCCCCTGGGCGAGGCACTCCATGAGTGCCTGCGCCCACAGGGAACCGCGCAGGGTCCTGCCCGCTCGCGCCACCCTAGTGTACCCGCGCCCGCAGGGCCGGCGGCTCGCGGCCATGGGCTTTGCGGTAGAGTTTGCCGGCCTGCCGCTCCACCTCGCGCCACAGGCGCTCGTCGCCCGCCAGCGCTACCCTCAGCTTGCAACCGCTGTAGTGCCGGATGAAACGCAGCAGGTCGCGCCGCCCGAGCCCGCAGTCCATGGCCGAGAAGTACAGTCCCGCCAGATCCTTGACCCGCCAGCGGCGCGGGGTGTGCTTGCGAACCTGGGCCCGGTGCAGGTCGATCAGGTAACAGCGCGTTTGCGGCTGCTGCAGGCTGGACTCGTCGAGGTGAAAGTGGCAGAGATAGAAATCGCGGTGGTTGATACCCAGCTCATGCATCTGCCTGGCGCTGTGCGCCAGGGTGCGGATCAGGCGCATCCGCACCGCGGGCGCAGGCGCCTGCATCGCCCAGTTGGCGCAGTAGTGTTCGAGGCTGACGGTGCCGCTCAGCTCCGCGCTGACGATCATCGAGCGCACCCGCGCCGGGTTCCACCCCCGGCGCGCGTAGGCGGCGATGTCCAGGGTGGGAACACCCGCCCGCCGCAGGGCGAGCACCGCGCGATACTCGTTGCGCGCCGATATCACCGGCAGCCGCAGTTGCAGCAGGTTTTTGCACACCTCCGCCCAGCCGACGCCCGTGTGCAGCTTGAGGAACCAGGCGTTGCCGGCGTACTCGAAGCGCAGGGTTTTGCGGCCCTCCTTGTCGCGGTAGATATCCGTCGGCCGTGCCTGCGCGGCGATGTCCCGGGCCCAGGCAAGCAACTCGCCGGCGCTATCGGCGCGCGCCAGCTCGCCCCGGGCAAATCCGCTCGCCAGGTAATAGTCAGCCATCGCCGCGGCCCTGCTTGCGCCGCAGGAGCTGCTCGATGAGGTCCGCGCCCGCGCTGTGCAGCGAGTACAGGTCCGCTCTGGCGGCGTAGGCCAGGCCGCCCTCCCGGCATTGGTCGCGAAAGCCGCTATCGAGCATCTGGGCCAGGGCGGCGTCGAGCGCCTCCTGGCGGAAAGGCTCGGCCAATATGAGCCCGGCGCCCGCCGCCTCGATATGGTGGGCGTAGCCGCAGGCCGCGGTCGCCACTACCGGCAGCCCGGCGACCAGCGCCTCCAGCAGCACGATGCCCGCCGCCTCGTTGCGCGCGGGATGCACCAGCACGTCCGCCGCCAGCATCAGGTCGGGGATATCATCGCGCCCGCCCAGGAAGCTCACCTGGTTCTGCACCTGCTCGCGCCGGGCCAGCAGGCCGAAGCGGCCAATGGGCGCCTGGCCGACCACCAACAGTTGCAGCCGCAGCTCCGGCCGCGCCACCCGCAGCTTGCCCAGGGCGCGAATTGCCCTGTCCAGCCCCTTGGTGATCAAGCCTGAGCCCACAAACAGCAGGGTGTAGACGTCATAGGTCAGGCCCAGGCGATGGCGGGCGCCGGCGCGCCTGGAAACCGCGTCGGGTGGCCGGCGTCGATCGGGCGCGACACCCGGTGGCAACAGGTGCATGCGGGCCGGTGGCGTGCGGTAGTGCTGCTCAAACTTGCGCTGCTCGCTGGCGGAAATCAGCAGTATCTGCGTGGCGGCGGCGGGATCGAACACCGCCCGCTCCCAGGCGGCAAAGTGGCGGAAGCGCCAGCCCATGCGGTACCACAGGCTTCGCTCCCGCAGGGCCCGGTCGAGAAAGCAGGTGTCGGCGGCGTAGTAGATATCCAGCCCCGGCATCTTGTTGAAGCCGACCACGCCGTCCACCGGGTTCGCCGCCAGTTCAGCCTGCACCCACTTGAAGAAACGTTCATCGCGCCGCACGTTGCTGCCGGTGAAGGCCGGCGCCAGCTGCAGGTCGACACCGGGCAGGCGCTCGCCCTGCCAGGACCCGCAATAGATCCGGCAGTCGTGCCCGCGCTGCTGCAATTCAAGCACGAACCGGGCGCAGTCCCGCTGCAGGCCGCCATAGGGAAAATACTTGAAGAGCAGGAAGGCGAGCCGCATCTCAGCCGGCCCCCGCCAGGGCAGCCTGCAGCGCCTGCCAGGCCGCCGCCGGGGAGATGGCGCGCATCAGCGCGGCGGGATCGGCAGCAGCGCCTCCCGCCAGGGGCGACTGCAATTGCACCTGGTTGCGGCCACAGGTTCCCACCAGGCGGGTGCTGGTCGGCCCGTAAAGCGAGACGGCGGGAACGCCCAGCGCGGCGCAGAGATGGCCCAGCCCGGTATCCACCGCCACCGCCCCGCGCGCCCCGCGCAGCAGCCCCGCCAGGGCCTTCAGGTCAAGGCGGGGCAATACCTCGGCGCCGGCGCAGGCAGCGGCAATTCGCCGGGCCCGCTGCTCTTCCGTCGCATCGCCCCAGGGCAGGCATACCCGGTAACCCGCTGCAACGGCCAGCGCCGCCAGCGCCACCCAGTGCGACTCGGGCCACAGCTTTTCAGCGCGCGCGCTGCCGTGCAAAAACAGCAGGGCGGGCGGCGGATCCGTCGCCGCCGTGATCGCAGTGCCGATGCCATAATCGGCCGGGGTTGCGGGCAGGGGATAGCCAAGCGCGCGGGCGAACAGCAGCCTGCTGCGCTGCACCGCGTGCATATCGCGCGGCACCGCAAGGGGATGGTCGTAGGCCAGGGCCGCGAGTCGCTCGCGCGCGCTCGCCCGGTCCATGCCGTAGCGCGGCGCCGCCACCAGCCGGGCGATAACGGCGCTCTTGATCAGGCCCTGGGCATCGATGACCGCATCGTAGCGTTGCGCCCCCAGGGCCGCGCGGGCGCGGCGCCACTCGGGGCCGGTGACAGCCTGCAGCGGTCGCTTGCGCCAGCGCCGCAGGGCCACGGGGATTACCCGGTCCACGGCGCCATGCCAGGCGGGAATCTCCGCAAACGCCTCCTCCACGACCCAGTCGAAGCGGATACCGGGCAGGGCCGCCGCGGCATCGCCCAGCGCCGGCAGGGTGTGGATGACATCCCCGAGGGAGGACAGCTTTACCACCAGCACCTTCACCGCGGCCCTGCCCCGGCCAGCAGCGCATCCAGCGCGCCAGCCACCCGCTCCACCGGGGTATCGCGCATACAGCGGTGGTGACCCAGCGGGCACTCGCGCTGGAAACAGGGGGCGCAGTCGATGGCGCTGGCCAGGATCGCGGCATTGGCATTGAGGGGCGGGGTAAACCCCGGCGAAGTGGCGCCGTAGATCACCACCAGCGGCCGCGCCAGGGCGGCGGCGATGTGCATCAGCCCCGAATCATTGCTCACTACCGCCGCTGCCAGCGACAGCAGGTCCACCGCCTCCGCCAGCCGGGTGCGCCCCGCCAGGTCGAAGCAGAGGTCATGCCCTGCGGCGCTCTGCCGCACCTCGGCGGTCACCGCCCGGTCGTTGGCGGAACCGAACAGGGCCACCTGCCAACCCTGCGCGAGGTAGCGCCGTGCCAGCTCCCCGTAACTGGCAGCCGGCCAGCGCTTGGCGCCGCCAAATTCCGCCCCGGGGCACAGCGCCAGCAGGGGGCGATCGGGCGCCAGCCCCAGCTGTTCGCGGCAGCGCCGGGCCTGGTCCGCGTCGACGCTCAGCCGGGGTGCGGGCAATGGCGACGGCAGGGCCGCGCCGGCATCAAGGGCCAGGGCGACAAAGCGCTGCACCATCAACGGCAGGGCCTGCTCGTCGAGCAGGCGCAGGTCATTCACCAGGCCGTAGCGCAACTCGCCGCGCCAGCCGGTGCGGCGCGGGATACCGGCGATCAGCGGCACCAGGGCGGATTTGAGGGAATTGGGCAGCAGCAGGGCCTGGTCGTAGTGGCGCGACCTGAGGGCGCGGCCCAGGCGCCAGCGCCGGCCCAGCCCCAGCTCGCCGTGGCCAACCGGCAGGGGGATGGCGCTGCGCACTTCGGGCATACGCTGCAGCAGGGGTTCGCTCCAGGCGGGCGCCAGCACGTCGATGGTCACGCCCGGGCGGGTCTGTTGCAGGTAGGCATAGAGCGCCTGTGACATCACCATATCGCCGACCCAGGCAGGGCCGACAACCAGGATGTTCCGGGCGTTGGCGGCCACCCGGACCGGCCTCAGGCCGAACCGCAGCGGCGGGGAGTGATCAGGCCACCGGCTCCAGCCACTGGCTGTTCTGGCTGCGCTTGCCGCGCACGGTGTCGAAGTACATGGCCTGCAGCTTCGTGGTAAGGGGTCCGCGGCTGCCACTGCCGATAGCGCGGCCATCCAGCGAACGGATCGGCACCACCTCGGCGGCGGTTCCGGTGAAGAACGCCTCGTCGGCGATATAGACTTCATCCCGGGTGATGCGCTTTTCGCGCACGGTATAGCCCAGCTCCGCCGCCAGCGTAAAGATCGACGCCCGGGTGATGCCGGCAAGACAGGAGGTCAGCTCGGGAGTGGAGATGATGTTGTCGTGGATCACGAACACGTTCTCGCCGCTGCCCTCAGCCACGTAGCCCTCGTTGTCCAGCAACAGCGCTTCCTCGGCGCCACAATCCAGCGCCTCCCGCAGTGCCAGCATCGAGTTGATGTAGTTGCCATTGGCCTTCGCCTTGCACATGGAGATGTTCACATGGTGCCGGGTGAAGGAGGAGGTGCGCACCTTGATGCCGCGGTCCCGCGCCTCCGGGTCCATGTAGGACGGCCAGGGCCAGGCGGCGACCATCACGTGGGTCAGCAGGTTGTCGGCCCGCAGGCCCATCCCCTCGGAGCCGTAGAAACACATGGGGCGCAGGTAGCCCTCTTCCAGGCCGTTCTCCCGCACCACGTCCTTCTGCGCCCGGTTGAGGGTGGCCTTGTCGAAGGGCATGGGCATGCCCAGGATATGGGCGGAGTCGAACAGCCGGTCGGTGTGGTCCTGCAGGCGAAAAATACAGGTGCCGCGGGGCGTGTTATAGGCCCGCACGCCCTCGAAGACGCCCAGGCCGTAATGGAATGTATGCGTCAGCACGTGCACCTTGGCTTCGCGCCAGGGCACCATTTCCCCATCCATCCAGATCAGACCATCGCGATCGGCCAGACTCATCACACTACTCCTGTCAATTCACTGGCACATTAGCTGTGCCCAATCATTCATTCGGCGCCGCGGGTGAAAACAGCGCACGCCATGCGCTGGTGACAGCGGCGCGCAAGTCAACAAAACGCTCCGCCGGCACAATGCCCGGCTGCTGTTGCAAGGAAAGTTGGTGGGCAGCGGACCGGTAAGCGATATAGGCCTCGGTAAGCGCCTTGCACTGCTGCTGCTCGAATAATCCTTCCCGACCCAGGGTCTCGAGAATGCGCACATTGTCGGACCAGCGCGCCAGCCCTGGCAGGCGGTGAGACCACGCCAGCACGGCATATTGCACCATAAATTCAATATCGACGATACCACCCTCGCCCTGTTTCAGGTCAAATTCCCCAGCGTGGGATGGACCCGCCGGCAGCAGGTGATCGCGCATGCGCTCGCGCATCTGCTGCACTTCCTGCGCCAGTGTCGCCAGCTCCCGGGGCCGGCACAGGGTTGCGACTCGCACCGCTTCCACCCGGCCGGCCAGCTCCGGGTCCCCCGCCACGAAGCGCGCCCGCACCAGGGCCTGGTGCTCCCAGGTCCAGGCGGAGTCCTGCTGGTAGCCGGCAAAACCCTGCAGGGTAGAGACCAGCATGCCCGAGTTGCCCGAGGGTCGCAGGCGCATGTCCACCTCGTACAACTGACCCAGGTTGGTGCGGGTTTCGAGTATGTGGATCATGCGCTGCCCGAGGCGGGTGTAGAACACCGTGTTGTCGATACTGCGCTCGCCATCGGTCATGCCCTGGTCGGTGCTATCCGAGACGAACACCAGGTCGAGATCGGAACCGTAGCCCAGCTCGATACCCCCCAGCTTGCCGTAGCCGAATACCGCGAAGCCGTAGCCCTCGCGATCCCGCTGCGGCACGCCATGTTTCTTGGTCAGGTCGGCCCAGGCAACCGCCAGCACCTGCTCGATGATCACCTCGGCAATCCAGGTCAGCTTGTCGCTGACCTGCATCAGCGGCAGGCGGCCCACCAGTTCGCTGGCTGCCACCCGCAGCACATGGGCGGCCTTGAAGTAGCGCAGCGCCTCCATCTGCGCCTCGAGGTCATCCGGCGCCAGCCTGGCCACCTGCTGGCGCAACTCGGCGTCGAGCCGGCTCTTGTCCGGCGCGGTGTAAAGGCTGGCCCGGTCCAGCAGTTCGTCCAGCAGCACGGGGTGCCGCGCCAGCTGCTCGGCAATCCAGGGGCTGGCTGCGCACAGGGCCACCAGGTCCGCCATGGCGGGGCGGTTTTCCAGCAACAGCACCAGGTAGGCGCTGCGCCGCACCACCGCCACCACCAGCGGCAGCAGGCGCGCCAGGGCCAGGTCCGGATCATCCGCCTCGGCGCAGGCGTGCAGCAGTTGCGGCATGAATTGCTCCAGCCGCTCACGCCCCTCCGGCTGCAGGGTGAGCACGCGGCCGCTCTGCTGCAGTTCCAGCAGGGCCTGCAGGGATTGCTCCGGCTGCCGGTAACCCAGGGCGGCAAGGGTGCCCGCCGCCAGGCCTTCGCCCCATAGGGCGGGCTCATCCGCCGCCGCGGACTGTTCCCCGGGGGCGGCGATCAGGTCGTTGAAGTGGGTCGCGACCACCCGGCGATGGCTGTCGAGGGCCGCCAGATAATCGTCCCAGCAGGCAAAGCCCATCACCGCGGCCAGGGCCTGACGCGCCAGGTCTTCCCGCGGCAGGGTTTGGGTCTGCTTGTCCTGGTAGCCCTGGATGGCGTGTTCACTGTCGCGCAGGAACAGGTAGGCAGTGCTCAGGCCCGCCACCGCCTCCCCCGGCAGGCAACCGAGCTGGGCACACTCCTGCAACACCGCCAGCAATTCCCTCTGCTGCAGGCCGAGATCGCGGCCGCCGCGAATCAACTGGAAGCACTGGGCGATAAATTCAACCTCGCGGATACCGCCGTGGCCCAGCTTCACATTATCCTGCAGGCCACGGCGCCGCACCTCGGCGCTGATCATCTGCTTCATGCCGCGCAGGCTCTCGATCACCCCGAAGTCGATGTAGCGGCGGAACACGAAGGGCCGCAGGGCCGCCATCAACTCCGCTGCCCGGGCCGGGTCCCCCGTGACCGGGCGCGCCTTGATCAGGGCATAGCGCTCCCAGTCGCGGCCCTGGTCCTGGTAATAGCCCTCCAGCGCCGCAAAGTTGTGGACCAGCGCGCCGCTGTCCCCGTAGGGTCGCAGGCGCATATCCACCCGGAACACGAAGCCCTCCGCGGTCACCTGGTCGAGGGCGGCGATAAGCGCCCGACCCACCCGGGTAAAAAACTCCTCGTTGCTGATGGACCTGGCCTGGCCGCCGGCCGCGCCAGCGGTCTCACCGGCCTCCGGAAAGGCAAATATCAGGTCGATATCCGAGGACACATTGAGCTCCCCCGCGCCCAGCTTGCCCATCGCCAGCACGATGAGCTGCTGCGGCCGTCCGCTGTCGCGACCGCGGGGCACGCCAAAGCGCGCCTCCAGGGCCGCCTGGCTGACCTGAAGCGCCTCGGCGATGCAGGCCTCCGCCAGCAGGGAGGTGTCGCGCACGGTTTCACGGGTATCGGCCAGCCGGCAGAAGTCGCGCCAGATAATGCGCAGCATGTGCCGCTGGCGGTAGCGCCGCAGAACGATCCCGGCCTCGGTATCCGCGGCGGCGAGCTGACGCCGCAGGTCATCGCGGAACGCGAACTCCGGCAGCGACGCCTGCAACTGCCCGCCGGCGAGCAGGTCCAGCAGCAGCTCGGGCCGGCGTCGGCACACATCAGCAGCGAAAGGGCTGCAGGCCAGCACCCGAGGCAGCTGGGCGGAAACAGGGGCGCCCGCCACCGCAGCCTCCAGCGCCGCGACCAGCTCCTTTGGTGCGCGTTCCAGGATCTGCTGCCAGGCCGTCCGCGCGGCAGCAGCCAGGGCGGGCGGCAATTCGGCGCTGTAGGCTTGCTCGATAGTCATTTTCCGGATGGGGCTCAGGCGTCCAGCAGGGGTGCGACCCGCATGACCTCTTCGATGGTCGTCTCGCCCCGGGCCACCCGGCTGGCGCCGCTCAGGCGCAGGGTATGCATGCCCTCAGCCATGGCCGCCGCCCGGACTTTCGCGGTATCCAGCTGCGGGACGATGTGGGGCTGGACCCCCGGGCTGTTCACCAGGACCTCATAAATGCCCTGGCGGCCCATGTAGCCGGTGTTGCGACAGAGTTTGCAGCCCACCGGCCGCGCCACCTGCCGCGGCGGCTCCATCTGCCAGGGCAGGGTGAGCTCGCGCCAGGCCTCCGGGTCGAGCGGGGTAAAGGTTTTACAGCTCGAGCACAGGATCCGCACCAGGCGCTGGGACATCACGCCGCGCACGGTGGCCTTGATAAGGTAAGCCGGCACTCCCAGCTCGAGCAGGCGCGAGATGGACGAGGGTGAATCATTGGTGTGCAGGGTCGAGAGCACCAGGTGCCCGGTGAGCGCCGCCTGCACGGCCATGTTGGCGGTTTCCAGGTCGCGAATTTCCCCCACCATGATGATATCCGGGTCCTGCCGCATCAGGGCGCGCACGCCCGCGGAGAAATCCAGGTTGATGGAGTGGTTCACCTGCATCTGGTTGAAGGCGCCCTCCACCATCTCGATCGGGTCCTCGATGGTGCAGACGTTGACCTCCGGGGTGGCCAGCTGGCGCAGGGTGGAATACAGGGTCGTGGTCTTGCCCGAGCCGGTGGGCCCGGTCACCAGTACGATGCCGTTGCCCTGCCCCGTCATGCGATGCCAGCGCGCCAGGTCGTCGTCGGCCAGCCCCAGTTGCTCGAACGTCTTTTGCAATACGTCCGGGTCGAAGATGCGCATGACCAGTTTCTCGCCGAAGGCGGTGGGCAGGGTGGCCAGGCGCAGCTCCACCTCGTTGCCTTCGGGGGAGCGGGTTTTCAGGCGGCCATCCTGCGGCCGGCGCTTTTCCGCCACGTCCATGCGACCCAGGATCTTGATGCGGCTGGTCACCGCCGCGCACACCTGTTGCGGCAATTCATAGACGCCGTGCAACACACCGTCGATCCGGAACCTGACCTTGCCCACATCGCGCCGCGGCTCGATGTGGATATCGCTGGCGCGCTGTTCGAACGCGTACTGCAACAGCCAGTCCACGATATTGACGATGTGCTGGTCGTTGGCGTCCGGCTCCTTCATGGAGCCCAGTTCCAGCATCTGCTCCAGGTTGCTTACCCCGGCGCTGCCCTCGGGCCGGTCGGCACCGCGGGCGCGGCTCACCGAACCGGCCATGGTGTAAAACTCCGCCGTGTGCCTGGCGATCAGCCGGGGGTCGGTGAGGACCCGGCGCACACGTTTGCGCAACACATGCTCGAGGTTGCTCTCCCAGCCCTTGATGTAGGGCTCGGCGCTGGCGATCACTACCTCCTTGTCCGTCACCTCCACGGCCAGGATACGGTGGCGCTCGGCGAACGCCCGGGACATCACCTCGGCGACGGCCGTGACATTGATCTTCAGCGGGTCGATCTGGTACACCTGCTGGCCCGACTTCCCGCCCAGCCAGGCCAGCAGGGTGTCCATATCGAGCACCCAACCCGGGTTGCCGGCATCGGCCAGCTTTTGTTCGGCCAGGAACACCAGCGGGTGTACCCTGACCATCGGCGTTTTCACCACCCTGGCCATATCCGCCGCGCTGAGCCTGCCGGCTGCATTCAGCTCCCGGGCCAGGGTAATCAGGTCGAGGCGGTGTTCCATCAGTTGGTCGCCAAAATTGGTCGCCATAGTTCAGCTCACGGGGTGAATATCCGGATGAAATCATGCTAACACACACCCGACCTGTCTCCATTTCGATTTCAGTCAGTACCGCGACAAACCCCGGGGTAAAAGACCTGCGACCGCTTTATGACAATTGCCGGCTTTGCTCCTACACTGGCCCCCTGTTGATCATCGAAAATTTCAGGACTATTTTCGCGTTTCCAGGAGCCCGATGCCCCATTCCAGCAAAGTGATCATCGAGCAGCTGCGGCAGCTGGTGGCAACGCCCTCGGTCAGTTCCACCGATCCGCGCTGGGACCAGGGCAACCGCGCGGTGATCGACCTGCTGGCCGGCTGGTTGGAAGACCTGGGCTTCAGCACCCGGATACAGGCGGTGTCCGCGGACGGCAGCAAGGCGAACCTGATCGCCACGCGCGGCAGCGGCCCCGGCGGGCTGGTGCTGGCGGGCCACACCGACACGGTGCCTTTCGACGAGGGCCGCTGGCAGAGCGACCCGCTCGGACTGAGCGAGCGCGACCACCGGCTCTACGGCCTTGGCAGCACCGACATGAAAGGGTTTTTCCCGCTGGCAATCGCCGCGGCGGCGGCCTTCCGCGACACCGCGCTCAAGCAACCGCTGATCCTGCTGGCCACCGCCGACGAGGAGAGCTCGATGAACGGCGCCCGCGCCCTGGCGGCCGCCGGACAGCCGAAGGCCCGGGCCGCGATCATCGGCGAGCCGACCTCCCTGGTGCCGGTGCGCATGCACAAGGGCATCATGATGGAGGCCGTGCGCATCACCGGCCGCGCGGGCCACTCCTCCAACCCCGAACTGGGCAACAGCGCGCTGGAGGGCATGCACGCGGTGATGGGAGACCTCATAGCCTACCGCGCGCAGCTGCGCGAGCGCTTCAGCAATGACTTCTTCAGCGTGGCCTGGCCTACCCTGAACCTGGGTTGCGTGCATGGCGGCGACAGCCCCAACCGCATCTGCGGCCAGGCGGAGTTGCATTTCGACCTGCGCATAACCCCCGGGGCTGACAACCAGGCCCTGCGCGAGGAAATCGCCGCGAGGCTGGCGAACATCGCGCGGCAGCGCTCACTCCAGATCGAGCTGCGCTCCCTGGTCCGGGATATCGCGCCGTTCGAGCAAGCTGCGGACAGCGAACTGGTGCGCCTGGCCGAGCGCCTCACGGGGCACCGCGCCGAGGCTGTGGCCTTCGCCACCGAGGCGCCCTTCCTGCAGGCGCTGGGCATGGAGACCATTGTCATGGGCCCCGGCTCCATCGACCGGGCACACCAGCCTGACGAGTACCTGGAGCTGGACCAGATCCAGCCCTGCATCGCGCTGCTGCAACAGTGCATTCGCCACTACTGTCTGTAGGAGGCCGCTGCGGCCTGTGCATTATTGCCATTAGGTAATCGGCCACGGTTTCGGTAACCTTACCGACAGACCATTAATAATTCACTATTAATCAATAGCTTGGATCATATTGTGACAACGCCGGGCCGGGCCCATATTCGCTGGTTGAGGAACACCGCACCCTATATCAACGCGCACCGGGGCAAGACCTTCGTGCTGATGCTCGGGGGCGAGGTTGCCCTGCACGAGAACTTCGCGGTCATCTTTCACGATATCGCCCTGCTCAACAGCCTGGGCGTGCGCCTGGTGTTGATCCACGGCTCGCGGCCGCAGATCGCCGAACGCCTGGAGCGGGCGGGACTGGCGACGAGCTTCCACGACGGCATGCGTATTACCGACAGCGCCGCGCTGGAACATGTGAAGGATGCCGCCGGCTCCCTGCGGGCGCAGATCGAAGCCCTGCTGTCCATGGGGCTGCCGAACTCCCCCATGCAGGGCGCGCGCATCCGGGTGTGTTCGGGCAATTTCGTCACCGCGCGGCCCATCGGGGTGGTCGACGGTATCGACTTCCACCATACCGGCAAGGTGCGCAGGATCGACGTTGCGGGGATCCGCCGCCAGCTCGAGGACGGGTCCATCGTGCTGCTGTCGCCCCTGGGCTATTCCCCCACCGGGGAGATCTTCAGCCTCGCCCTGGAGGATATCGCCGTGCAGTGCGCCGCCGCCATCGGCGCCGACAAGCTGATCATGTTCAGCGACACGGAGGGGGTGTGTGACGACGCGGGCAAACTCATCCGCCAATGCACCGTCGGCGATATCGAACGGCTCGAAATCTCCGATCCCGACCATGGCTCACTGCTGCACGCCGCCCGCAGCGCCTGCCTGGCCGGCGTAGCGCGCAGCCACATCATCAGCTACAACAACGACTGCGCCCTGCTCGAGGAACTGTTCACCCACGACGGCAGCGGCACCCTGGTTGCCAACGACAGTTACGAACAGGCCAGGGAGGCCAACATCGACGACGTCGGCGGCATCATCGAACTGATCCAGCCGCTGGAACAGCAGGGCGTGCTGGTAAAGCGCTCCCGCGAATTGCTGGAAACCGAGATCAGGCGCTTCCGCCTGCTGGAGCGCGACCACCGGATCATCGCCTGCGCCGCACTGTATCCCTTCGCCGAGGAGGCCTGCGGGGAAATCGCCTGCATCGTCTCCCATCCCGACTACCGCGGCGGCCAGCGCGGCCAGCGCCTGCTCGAGGAACTGGAAACCGAGGCCAGGCGCCAGGGGCTCGACCGCGTGTTCGTGCTCACCACACAGACCGCGCACTGGTTCATCGAGCAGGGCTTCGTCGAGGGCAGCCGCGACGCGCTGCCCGAGCGGAAGCAGGCGCTGTATAACCTGCAGCGCAATTCCAAGGTGTTTTTCAAGGCGCTGTAGGGCTTTCAGGTTCCGCGTTTTATACGGTCCATCCCCAGGGCGACGCTTGCGCCGTCCGTATGGTAATCACCTTCTTTCATGCCGCGGCGGGCAGCACCTCGAACAGCGTCACTTCACCCCGGCTGCCCAGGCGCATTACCGGGCCCCAGGTGCCGGTGCCCGGCGATACATACAACTGCGTCTGGCCGTGGCTGAACAGGCCCACGATCTGCTCGAACACCCGGCCCACCACCAGGTTGAACGGCACGATCTGCCCGTTGTGGGTATGGCCCGATAGCATCAGGTCCACGCCCGCTCGCGCCGCGTCGGGCAGTCCGCGCGGGCGGTGGTAGAGCAGCAGCACGAAGCGCTCGGTGTCGACAGTCAATTTCGCCAGTTCCCGTTGCACCTGGGCCGGGTTCTCGCTGTCGTCTATGCCGATCAACTGCACGGCGCCGTGCAGGGCGGACTCGGTGCGCAGCACGGTGACGCCGAGTCGCGCCAGCCGTTGCAAAATCGCGTCGAGATCCTCATAGCGCTCATGGTTGCCAATGCTGAAGTAAATCGGCACCCGGCAGTCGCGCAGCACTGACAGCTCTTGCTCGGTGATGCCGGGGGCGTCGATGAAATCGCCGGTGATGCAAAGGAACTGCGCATCCGTGCCGTTCACCTGTGCGATCACCCGCGCCAGGAATGCGCTGCTGCGCGAGCCGATGTGCACATCGGTGATCTGGGCGAACCGCAATGGGGCGGCCAGCTTGTGGCTGCGCAGCGGCACTTTCACTACCGAGGGCGAGTAGGCATTCGCCACGCTGTAGGCCAGCAGCGCGGCGCTTATGCCGAGCAGCGAATATGCCGCGGTCGGCGCCGCGATCCAGCCCAGGCCAACCGGAAGCTCTGCCACCAGCAGCATGCCCAGCAGCAGGGGGCTGACGCCCAGCCACAAATCCGCGCCGCGGCGCAGCCAGAACACCAGGCCGTAGTTGGCGTGACGAAGGTAGAGCCGGGCCGCGATCTGGCTGAAGAACAGGGGCACGAAGATCGCGCTTGTGGTCCAGCCGTCAAGGCCCAGCCAGTCGCACAGGCGCAGGATGGGGTAGGCGAACAGCGGCAGGTGCAGCAGCAGCACGACAAGCAGGAATGTGCC
>Ga0105097_10000325_pt1 | contig 21203 bp, 26 predicted proteins | sample PPLLak12cMay2015_FD_87035 | JGI IMG/M metagenome (GOLD analysis project Ga0105097, IMG submission 87035) | Freshwater sediment microbial communities from Prairie Pothole Lake near Jamestown, North Dakota, USA - PPLs Lake P7 Core (1) Depth... | ecosystem: Environmental > Aquatic > Freshwater >...
ACGCATGCTGCCACTGCGAAAGAATTGCTGAATAAAGCGTCTCCGATGCGCAAGCGTATGGAGAAAATCTTCGCCGACGTAGCGCCGAAGCTTGGTAAGCTAAACGGGCAGAAGAACATCTTCGAGTTTGTTGCTGATGCTTTCTCCGACCCGCAGTTCCAGAGCGAACTGGCCCGCCTGTATCCTGATGGTAAACCTATCTCCACACTCGGGCGGTTCCTGCACGAGGTGACGAACTTCGTGCGTCGGTTGCTTGGCATGCCTCCAAAAGCGCTCGGCAGCGCGCTCGATGTCACCGACCAGATGGTCATGGAGATGCTGGACTACCCGATCAGCGCAACGCAGTTTTCCTTCCCGCAAGAGGAAGCGGTGCTACTCAACCGCATCGCGCAGGTTGACGGCTCCTTCCCGGGCCGCACCAAGGAGTTCGCCCAGCAGTTCGGCGACGATACATCACGGGTGCTGGACGGCGCATCTTACAACGCGAAGCGTGCTGTCCTCGGCTTTTTTAATAGTCAGTCGATGGCTGACGTGGCGCAATATTATGGGATCGCAGGCGCACGCGATCTGCAAAACGCTATCGACCAACATGACGCCGCGGCTATTAAATCTGATAGCGAAGTAGATGTTGTTTTGGACATCGGTAATAAGTGGGTGAAGAACAACCCCAACCTTAAGCCACTGCTTGACCGCGTCGTTCACCAGTCTACGGTTAATCAAGCTGACCCGTCCATACCGCGCGACAAGGCCATCAAAAAGTACGGCGCTGATTCGGAAAAAATGGGCACGTATGATACGCTGCAGAAGAACTGGGCGGCTATCGGCAAGGACGGGCGTGACCTCTACAACAACATGCGCCAGCTGTATCGCAAGCAGTACGAGCGCCTGCGTGCAGCAATTTCGGGTAAGATAGACTTCATCCTCAAGGACAATCCCGAGCTGGCCGCCGAAGTAAAAGCGAGCATTTACACCAAGTTCTTCGATATGAACAAGATCGAGCCATACTTCCCATTGGCTCGTAAGGGCGACTTTTGGCTGGAGTACAGTGCGTTCGACCCCGAAACCGGTACCACAGAACCTGTGCGCGAAACCTATGATAGCCCCAATGCACGTACCCGTGCCATCGCGGAGCTAAACTCTGTCCCGGGGGTGGTGAAGGGGCCGGACGGCAACCCGATCACCGCAACCTACACGACACTCGACTTCGTGCAGCAGGGACGCACGCCGGACGCTCTGTTTGTGCGCGACACGCTGTCTATCGTCAAGAACAACCTTGCCAACACCAACATAGATGCCGCTACGGCGCAAAGCATTCAACAGGAGCTGACTAAGCTCTTTGTAGATGCCCTACCGGAGACGTCGTTTGCTAAGTCCCTACAGCGTCGTAAGAACACGCGTGGCTATATGGAGGATTCGCTAGAAGCTCTCAAGACCAAGGGCTACAGCCTCGGGCGTCAGGGCGTGCGCTATGCTTACAGCAACAAGATCAGGGCTATAGCTGATGCCATTGCTGAGCAGGGGAAGAATATTGACAACCAGAGCAAAAGTGCTGTTGTCGCGGAACTCGTAGCGCGGGCCAATTTCGCTACCAACCCACCCTCGGGTACGTTTGAGCGCATGGTGCAGACAGTTAACCGGTTCGCCTTTACTTTCACCCTCGGCCTTAACGTGTCGTCGGCGCTTGTGAACTTATCTTCTATTCCGGTTGTGCTGTACCCGTATCTGGCTGGACGCTACGGGGGTAAGTCGGCTGCGCGTGCAATCGGTAACGCCTATAAGCTGTTCCTAAACAGTGGCCTTAGCCGCGAAATCGAACTGCCGTCGGAGTTTCAAGGGAAAAAGACGGCTAAGGTTAAGGCGATGCCCTCCATCGACAATTACTTCGTGCTCCAAGAGAAGCGGACGCTAGACGCTAATGGCAAAGAAGTAGTCACCCAAGAGTATGTCATACGTGACGACATTGCGCCGGAACTTCGTCCGATGTTGCAGGAGCTTGCCCCACTTGTGGATGTTGCGGCTAAGAACGGCCAGCTAAATCGCTCGATCTTCTACGATAGCATCGGTGCCGAGAATGTTGGACGCGCGCGGAATTTCGGGGATCGTTTCTCGGCCATATCTGGTGCTATGTTCCACCAAGTCGAACGGGCCAACCGGCAGGTTGCCCTTGTCGCGGCCTATAACCTCGAGCTTGCCCGGCTGCGCAACAAGCCAACCCCAGCAGAGCGTAGCCTGTCCGAAACTGAGCGGCGCACCCGTGCCGCCGAACGAGCCGTGTATCAAGCGACTGAAACAGGTGGTGGTGCCACCCTTGCAGCGGCGCCTCGCTGGGCCCAGCAGGGCGTAGGGCGCATGGCTTTGATGTTTAAGAACTTCGGGCTTTCCCTATTCTACTTGCAGATGAAGCTATTGAAGCAGCTGACGTTGGGCAGCAATGATCCAGACTTCACACCGGAGGATCGTAAAGTTGCCTTCAAGCAGCTCGTTGGTTTGCAGCTGTCGTCCTTCGCGTTTGCCGGTATCGCTGGCGTGCCGCTCTATGGGCTTGTGTCCACCGTGGCAGATGCGTTCCTTGGGGACGACGAAGAAGATGCAGACATGCTAACCCGCCGCTACATCGGCGAAGGGTTCTACAAGGGCTTCCTGTCTGAAATCTCTGGACTCGACATCTCGTCGCGTATCGGTCTGACCGGGCTTCTAATCCGCGAGAACCGCTATAACACCGACCCGTCTGCGGAAGAGACCCTTGTAGCCAACCTCGGCGGTCCGGCATGGTCTACCGCCACGCAGCTTGGTCGCGGTGTGTCGGAGCTCTACAATGCCATGACTGGCGAAGAGGGCGACATGGTGCGCGGTATTGAGAACATGGTGCCGGCAGCTGTCCGCAACTTCATCAAGGCAGGGCGCTATCTGTCCGATGGCGCTTCCATCGAAACGCGCCGCAAGGACGTTATCACCGGTGATCTTGGGGCCAGCGACTTGCTTGGGCAGGCACTTGGCTTCACCCCCATGAAGGCTACGCTGCAGCAGGACATTAACCAACTCAAGGTTAAGATCAGTAACTCGGTATCCAAGAAGCGTTCGGACCTGTCCAAGCTCTACTACATCGCCCTGCGCGAAGGTGATATCGAAGGGGCCCGCGAAGTTCTGGAAGACATCCGTGCATTCAACGAGGACGTTAAGGGCCGGTTCCCCAAGGCAGTGATCGACGACGAGTACGTAAGAGATTCCCTGAAGCGCCACCAAGGCACGTCGGAAGAAATGTCCAGCGGCGTATCGCTTAACCCGGCAGTGCGCGAAGGCCTGTCTGACCTGCAGGCGATGTACAATAAGGGCTTCCAGCTCTTCTAAGAAAAAAGGCCCCAGCGCGAAGCTGGGGCCAGTGTGGAGAACGACAGTAGGCAAGCTGGCGGCGCGCTCTTCTGTCATGCACACAATATCATGTGGTTCTCCATATACGCAACCCCAAGTGTTGTGCTTCGATTCGCTGCCTGCACGTTAGGCGTATCCCTAACCTTGCCGCTACACGTTGAACCTGCCTCTCGCAGCATTCTGTGTCGATGCAGGGGACAAAGAGTGAGCCCCCTACAGGCAGTTCTCGCCACGGGACGATTATACGCACACCGTCGGGGTCTAGATCATTTACCTTCTTCGCCATTCGGATCGCCTAGGACAATCGGGATTTCAATGGTATCGGCGACGGGCATCTGCAGTTTCGTGCCTTTGGTCAGGCGGACCTTCGACTTCTTGGCGCTATACTTGGTTTTAAGCTCGGCGAGAACAGAGTTGTAGTTGACCTGCTGCTCGGCCAGCCACGCCTTAAACGGCGCCGGTATGAGGTACAGCACGTGCAGGTCTGTCTCGTAACGCCCAATGATGTCGGCGGTCTTGGGCTGCTGATCTGGCACAACGAGGTCGTCAATGCCGTTGTCATTCCCCTTGCTACGGCGGTCGACAGTGGACTTGATCTGCAGGATGCGACCCAAGTTTTGGTAGGTGTAGGCAATCACAAGGTCCATCGGATCGAGGGACATATCGGCGCTGACCGCCTTGTTCGCCTTGAGGATGTTCTTGATGATGTAGTCGCGTAGCGTGGGGATGTCGTAGTCCAAGAGCTCGAGGTGCTTACAGATCACTGCAGCGGCAAGCGATGTAGCGACAGCAGCAGACCAGAAGCGGTTTTCAGGGCCAAGGTCCGCGGCCTCGTCGATTTTGCGCTGCAGCGTCTCCACAAGCAGTTTGGTCTCGGCGCGGTTGGCCATCACATACTGGACAAACAGGATACCTGCGTGCCCGTAGTTGTTCTGTATCTGTGTACTGAACGCGTCTGTCTGGCGCTTGTCGGCCTTCTCGGTGAATAGCTTGCTCGTCTCGATCTCCAGCACCCTCTGGGCTTCTGCTTTCGGCATTGCCTTGGCCATGGATACCTTGTCGATCAGGCTGCAGTTTGCCGACGTCACGAACAGTAGGTTCCAAGGATCGCCGCGGTAGCGTTCGGTGTTGCCTGTCGAAGCCAAGCGGTTGCGCTGCTGACCACCGGTGATCTGGTAGATCATATCGGACGCGTCTTGCGGCTTGATGTTGGTAATCTCGTCCATGCAGACTGGTAGGCTGTGCATCACATCGGCACGGTTCATACGAGAGTTATGGGTATCGCGCTCTTGCAGCAGCAGCTTACGTGGATCGCCCCACGCCGAAAGCGCCGCGTACTGGGCGTGCGTCTTACCGAAACCGGAGTCCTTTGACCAGATGTGCAGTAGCGCTGCGTTGATGGGCAGGAACTTCATCAGCACCGAGCCGAAACCGGCGCAGGTGATAAACTGGTGCAGTTCGAAGCCGGGCCGATTGTAGAAGTTGACCGCCTCGCGCCACCCATCAAGGGTGCCTGCTGGCTCAAAGAACTCGATCATGCCGCGCGTTGCGGCTGACGGCGCGTTGAACTCGACGCGGTCTTCGTAGATGACCTTGTCCCCAAGGATGAAGCCCTTGAAGTCGGCCAGCCAGCCAAACTGGCGGTGTGCATTGTCTGCCTGTGTGGTGATCTGCAGGTCTTTAACCATGCTTTGCGTAAAACTCATTATCGCATCCACTTCTTTGTTGATAGCTATGACGCCATTGGTGGCGAGAACTTTCCGAAACTCTTCTTTCGACGTAACGACGTATAGCGGCACCACGAAGGACCTAACCCCGTCCCTTGGTAGGTGGTGCCGCATCTCAACGATTTCACCCTGCTCAGGGTCATACAGGCGACGCACGACATAGAGATCGTGGTGCCACACAATCCGCTCACTAACCTCACCCTCGTCGTCAATGATACGGATGAATACACCGCCGTCTTTGCCGCGGAAGTAGGGGCTCGGATAGGTGGGTATTTCGTAAACCCGTGGCGGTGCCTCCGGTTCTTCTGGGTCCGCTACGGTGATGATGTTGTCTTCGGGTGCAGCCTCAGTGAACTGCTGACCGAGAACGATGGGCGACTTGATCTTGTTCCAGTTGGGGCAGCCTTGGCACCCGCCCGGGTTGTACTCCTCGAAGCGTGCACACAGATACGGCCCCTTGATGAGGCTGGCTTTGTACAGCGCCGCATCTTCATCGTAGTCAGTGTGCCCCATGGAGACAGCCTTCACAGCCTTGGGCATATCGGTGCAGTGCTTGGCGATAGACAACGCCGCGCGCCACATAGGCTCAGCCAGCTCGGCCCTGTGCTCGATACAGTAGGCCAGCTGGGCGCAGCCCTTACCGGCCACGGTCTTCTGCATGATGGCTTTGAATGATGCTTCACGTTTGCCGATCAAGGCGTCCATCATTGCGCTGTTCGTTACTGCAGGGGAGTAGCGCCGCGCGGGCATGTTAGTCGGCAGACTAACGGCAACTGCATCAAGCCGAGCGATAAAATCAAAGAACTCCACGGGGGTGGGCTCGGCTATGCCAAAGAAGGTCACGGGCTTAGGGTCATCACCCTTGTAGTTATGTGTCCCCGGTACCCGCAGTACCCGTGCAGCGTCGGCGGTAACGGCTTCGTCGGCCTTAAACCCCTGCGCCTTAGCAAGCGCCTTGAGCTTCTCAGCCACAGGCACCCACGTCATGAAATCCACCGGCGCAGTCAGCGGCCAGTACACGTGCACACCGTAGCCTGAGTTGACTAGGAACGGCTTAGGCAGCCTATTGGTCTTTACAAACTCCTTGAGCGCCAAGATGGCGGCGTGCTGGTCAGGGAAGTCTTTGGGCTTGCCAGTCTTTAGGTTAACACCACAGTCGAGGTCCATGAAGAACGCCCGCATCTGCTTGACGTTATCGGCTTCGCGAGAACCAGCCTCTTCAAAAGTACCAAGGGCGTAGTAAGCATCGAAGCCATTCTCATCAAAGTTGACGGCAGCGTGCTCAAGCTGCTCGATGGTGTCATAGAATTTCTGAATGCGCCGGCCATCACTAAGCGCAAGAACGCAGTAGGAGCCTGCAGTTCCAAGGACGGACTGCAAAAACTTAGTTGTATCCATTACCGCCACTCTACCTGTTGGGATACCGCGATGGGGTGAGATTATTTTTATCCCCCATCGCGGCAAGCCTGTTAAGGATTACTCGTCGTCCCACTCTGCTACAAGGGCCGAGATATTCGCCTTGGGCTCAGCGCTGACGGTAGTGGCCTTCTTGGCCTCGACCTTCTTAGGTTCTTCTACTGCGTCACCCTCGTCAATTTCAATCTTGTCCTTGGCGGGGTTGAAAGCCTTGGTCCCAGCAGGTGAGTCCTTCTTCTTGCCGCCATCGGTCTGTGCAACGGTCAGCGTGATGGCCTTGGTGGCATCTTCACTATCCTTGGCGGTGACAGCAACCTGCAGTTCTTCTTCCGTCAACGAACGCACAGGTTTGAAAAACAACTTCGGGGTTTCCGAGTTTTCGTCCAGCGTCATCTGGGTCATGACCGCAATGATCGGCGTGTTGTGCGCGTCAAGGAACTTGGCATATGCCTGCATGGGCATCTTGCCATTCTTGCCGTCACCAAACAGCGACGTGGCAGGAAGCTGGAGCTGATAAACCTCGTCCGGTTTGCCTTCGAGCGTGATGGCCAGACGCTGGTTATAGCGGCATGCACGGCTGTCGCCCTGCCCCGAGCCCTTGACGTTCATCGGGCAGTCAGCGCAACGCGAAGCCTTCTTCTGCTCTGCAGGGACTTCTGCCGCAGGGGTGCGGGTATCCGTGGACCAGCAGGTCGGTCCCGAGGTGTTGTTCGGGTCGTAGGCGCCCTCGTAGTAGGTGCGTGAGATCGCAGCGGCGTTAACCACCACGATGTTCAGGTGGTCTTCCTTGGACACGGAGACCTGCTCACCGTCGACGAAAAGGCGGAACTTGTTGCCCTTGATCGAGATGCGCTTGCCACCGCCACCACTGCCGCCCGCGAGGGTCTTGTTCATATCACGCAGCGACTTAAAGAGCTCGCTGTTAACCAGCGGATTGCTGCCGCCGAATAGGGTCATTTCACTCATGTCGTTCTCCTTAGTTATCGTTGTCGAAGTTCATTTCCAACTGCACCGGTTCTTTTGGTGCGTTGACTAGGGCGTCTGCCACTTCGGGCAGATTGAACCGGTAGGTGTTGCCCACCTTGAGGTAGGTGTGCTTCGGGATGGTGCCGTTACGCAGCCATGTACGTACAGTCGCAACTGATACGACGAAGTACTTTGCGACGTCTTCAATGGTGGCGAAAGGTGTATCGGCCATTATTTTTTCCTTATCGTTATGGCGTACTCGCTGTCGGAGTTCAGGCCGGGCGGTAGCACGTCAGGGTTTTCTTCAAGGAACTGCTTCACCACGGTCTGGTTGAGGCGCTTCTCGTAAAACTGTGGGACTTCGTTTTCCAAGATGAACCTGTTCATCGAGTCCCAATCGTTGGTCCAATAGCGCGTCTTCATCGTGCGGTAGAACGTCCCCGCTGGGGTGCGAACGCTGTCGATACCCTGCGTCTTGCAGTAGTCGAGTAGCTCCGACTTGATCGTGTTGAGCTGCATCTCCAGAACCTCATCCTTCTGCTCGAACTCAGCCTTGAGCTCTGCCCGCTTGTCACGGATTTTGATGTAGGTCTTGGTCAGCATCTCGGGGGTAAGGGCGGTATCGCCCACAGTTTCGACGGTCATAGTGGTTCTCCTGCACTACTAGAGGTTTATATCTAATGCTATCCGATGCACTAGTCAAGCAATTCTTTATAAAGATCGACGACCTTTGTGTGCACGTCAATCTTCTCGTCCAGCATCTTATAGACCCGACGCTCCACGCCAGAGCCCTGCAGCTGAACCACGGTACACTTGTTGGCTTGCCCCTTACGGTGCACCCGCGCATTAGCCTGTGCATAGGTCTCGAGCGACGATGTCGGTGCCCACCACACAACTGTATTTGCCGCTGTAAGCGTAACGCCGTGCGCCGCGGCCTGTGGCTGGATGACTAGCACCTTGGGGTCGGGCTGGGTTTGGAACTGCTTAAAGATTTCAGTCCGGTCTCCAGCCTTTACGTCGCCGTTGATGACAGCGTTGGTGATACCATCCTTGGTAAGCTGCGCGGTCAGCATCGCGATGACGTGCTTGAAGGGCACAAAGATAAGTACCTTGTGAGTGCTTTCGGCGATGACCTCCTTGAGGACATTGTAGCGGTTGTTGATGTCGAACTGCACGGTGTCGCCGGATTCAGTATAGCTTGCGCCCGCCGAAATCTGCAGCAGCTTGTTCATCATCACTGCAGCGTTCACCGCCGTGATTTGCGTGCCGGCCACTTCCATAACCATTTGGGTCTTGAGGCGGTTGTAGTAGAGTTCTTGCTGCTTGGTCAGCGCCACATCCCGCTTGACGTAGACCATGTCCGGTAGGTCGAGGCATTCTTCTTTGGTGAACCGGATCGCAGGTTGTAGAACGCGGTGCACGCTGCGTTCAGAATGCTCTTTAGGCTTCCAGCGATATTGCGAGACCTTGTACATCACCATGTCCTTCCAAGCGTTGAAGAACTTAGGCACACCGGCAGGGTTGACCAGCTTTGCCAAGCCGAAAGCGTCCTCGGGCCCCTGCGCTGCCGGCGTACCGGTCATCATCCACAGCCACGTCTCGGGCTTCACCAGCGAGTTCAACACCTTCCAGCGCTTGCTCTGCGCGTTCTTGTAGTGGCTCGCCTCGTCCACAATAATCAGGTCGTAGCCCGCTGCGGCGATGTCTTCTTTGACGATCTCGACGCCATCATAGTTGATGATAAGGAAGTCGGGCTTTCCAGCGATGATCTTCTTGCGTTTAGCCGAGGTGCCGTAGGCGATATCGACAGTCCGGTGCATAGCAAACGTAAACAGGTCCGCACGCCACGCGCTGTCCATGATCGAGAGTGGGCATATCACCAAGACGCGTTTGATGATGCCCTGCTTCATGAGAAAGTCCGCGGCCCAGATCGCGCTGGCTGTTTTCCCAGTCCCCGCCTCGTTGAAGCAGAACGCCTTGGGGTTCATGGTAAGGAAGGATGCCGTCGTGCGCTGGTGCGACATCGGAGCAAACTTGCCCGTCCAGCTATACCGACCTTCAATCGGCGACGGCACCTTGATGTTCAACCCACGTAGAGTGTGCATCTCCTGCACGCCCCAGTTAACAACGACCTCGTGTTCGCTTACGGCCCTGCTTTTTGGGATGATCGTAGTGACTTGTTTTGGATTGCGCAGCTTGAGAAGCAGCGCCTTATTGTCGATGATCTGCATATTGTTCTCCGAGACGTTAGGGTTTTCCCTAACTTTTTTTCTCACCGGGCTTATGGCCGTTCCGGCTACGGTTCTTTGCGGGGCTCTCTAATTTGTAGCCGTCAGCGTTGCTGCCCCCCTTGGCTAACGCCTTCTTGTGGCTCACATCCTTGCCAGTGCGATCCACGCCCTTCTTGTCTAGCGCCCGACGTGCACGCTGCCGCTCCATGCGGTCTGGGTGCTCTCCGCGCGCCTTCTGCTTTTCGTATTCGTCCTTATAGGGTCGCGGCGACTTCGTGTATGGCATGGCGATTACCTTCCGTTATGGGGGCATTCTACCACAGGACAGTACTTTCGGCATAGCCCTGATGGTCTAGGATTCCACACGTTTGTTTCGTGCGCCTTTTCTAAAGCCGCGTATTTCATAACCCACGGCTTCCATAGTACACTCTCGTCGGTCACAGCGTAGTCTTGCTTCACGATGTCGTTAGCGATGGTGAAGAGCAATGCGCCCTTCACCTTCTGAACCTGCGGAAAGTGTTTGAACACCGACAGTGCCATCAGTTGCAGTTGCCCAACATCGGCATACTTCGCATTCTTACCGGTCTTGTAGTCCACGACACGGGCCTTATCGCCGTCAATAATCAGCAGGTCCACGATACCGCGGAACCACACGTTCTTATCAAAGAAGCCGCAGGTCTCAAGATCAGCGGTTAGGCCCATCTTGAGTTCGCAGTGCTTCTCCCCCGGCATAGCCGCAAGCCGCTCCATGGTGCCATTCATAAACGAGAACTGCGGGGGTAGTGGCTTGTCGTCGCGGATATACTCTTCGCATGCCTTGTGAAAGTCGGTGCCATAGCGGGTCGCTTCGGTCTCTTGGAACGGGAACTGCTTAAGGACGTTCACGTGGTAATACTGCTTCGGACACGTCTCAAACGCCTTCATCCGACTAAAGGACCACGCACCTGCGCTGCTCATTTGGTTTGGCTTTCGGCGTTAAACACGTCACGCGTAAGGCGCTTCATACGCTTTGTCCTAAAAAACCCGATGTGTTTCGGGTTTCGAACCATATACAGCCTAGCGAACAGGGCTATAAAGTCGTTCGATATTTTGTAGTCGTTCCCGCTTGTCACGATGCTGGTCTCCCAACGCACCCTGTTAGCTATGAGCCACCCGCTCAAATTCTTGTGCCCCCTGCGTAGTGCTTCGACGGTAAACCGTTCAAACAACGTAAAGAACTCAGGGTTAGCTTTGTGCCACACAACCCACGCACGCCCCAACGCGCTCTCACGCATAACGGCGTAAAATTCTTCCTCGGTGCAGGTGATCTCTACTGCCGTCATTCTGTCTCTCCATAATTCTTGCCAATTCCCGCTTCACAGTCGACGGGCAGGCCTTCGGCCCAAGCAGGAACCCAGCGCATACACTCTTCGACGTAGGACTTGCAGGTTTCGGCTTCATCGTCAGGCACACAGCATACGATACTGTCATGCACAGTCAACACTACACGGTATTTCTTACCGATTCGCAGCATTTGCTCGCCGATGATAAGTCTAGCGAGTGCTTGCGTGACGTTCTCGACCACCTTCCCGCCGTATATACGGGTGCGGCCCATGCGAGTCTTGTAAGAATACTCGGTGCCGCCCTTCTCGTTCTCAGCCTCTTCCAGTTCGTCATAGCGGATCAGCAGCCCATTGGGCAGCTTGATACCGGGGGCATAGGTATCCACACCTAGAACTCCGTCCTTGCCAAAAGGCATAGAGTCGCCACGCACCATATAGCGCAGCGTGGTGCCGGCCTGCTTCCACATGTTTGAGATCATGTCGTTGGTTTCGCGGTAGATGCCGATGATCTTGGCCGCTTCGCCCTTGGTGATCTCCACACCAGAGTTCTTGAGAGCCAGCTGGAACTTCTCACCGCCCATGCCATACCCCGCGCCCAAAACTGTTGTTTTACCTACAAATCGCTGGTCCTTGGTTACGTCGCTCTCGTCCACGTTATAGATCGCAGAGGCCATCTTCTTGTAGACGTCGCCCTTAGACGCGAAGGTCTGCACCACGTCGTCCTGCCCAGCCAGCCACGCAAGCATACGCGCTTCGATCTGTGACGAGTCAGCTTCGACGATGCTATGGCCCTCTGGCGCCACGATGCACTTCTTAAGCGCCTTGGCGTTAGGCCCCCGACTAGGAAGGTTCTGCAGGTTAATCTTGTCGTCCCCGCCCCAGCGGCCAGTGTGAGCCGCGTAGTAACGCACAGGGACGGGCAGCATGCCGCGCCCAGAGATGTCTATGAACCGCTGTGTGCGGGTCTCCTCGAGCGTAGACTTCACCCCAAGCCGTGCGGCGGCCAGCGCCTGCACCTGAGGGTCGTCATGCTCCAGCAAGTCTTTCATACCCTGATCGGTCTTGGCCAGCGCATAGGTCATGTTGCCCGTGGTTGGGCTGATCTTCATGGGGCACGGGGCGCCGAACGTGCCAAGCAGGGCGGCAAACTTCGGGTTCGACATGAGGTCGGCCTTATCCTCGACGCCGGCAACCTTAAGCAGGTCTCCCTTCATCAGCTGCGTCTTTTCGAGGTGCTTCTCGAGACGTGCTCGGTCTAGCCCTAGTGTCGGCTCGGTAAACATACGCAGGGTCAGGTCGATCAGCTTGAGCTCGGACTTCGGGAAGCCACGGGACATCATGATATTGAAGATGTTGTAGGTCAGCTCCACGTCGTTGATACAGTAGCCCCCATAGGCCGCTAGCTCCTCCGGTGTGAAGTCAGCCCGGCGCTTACCCTTGGCGTCTAGCACCTCGGTGCCTTTCTCCCCCACCGCGTAGTTTTCGGCGAGGGCCTTTAGGCTGGCGCTCTTCTCGACGCCGTGAATAGCACGGGCCATGCACAGTGTATCGAACAGCACCTTTGGACGAATATCAAACCGCCACGACATGATCGCACCGTCGAACATCATATTGTGTGCCAGCACCGCAGAGTTAGCCCAGTCATACTGGGCCAAGAACTCCTTGATGCGTCCGTGCGTACCGCTGAACCACTCGGTCTTGCCGTCGTTGACCTTCACCCCCACCCCAATGACTTGGAAGCGGGGGTCACGCACGTATTCTTCTGTGGTGATCTTGGACAGGGAATAGTCCTTGTCGTAATAGGTCTCTAGGTCAAGTGTGATGATATCCATGTCTTACTCCTCATCGCCAAGCGGGGCGTCAAGGTGGTCGTAGAGCACATCAACGTCCTCGGCATAGTAAACTGCACTGGCGCTTTTCTGGTCGCCGCGGGCGTAGACCTTTAGCGCAGCGATAGCCCCCGTTTGGTGCTGTCTGTACAACCTGTTCGAGACCCGTTGCGCGAGATCACCATGGGTAAACTTAGGAGATTTCAACGCAGTGATAGCATCAGTGAGTTGTTTAACTGTCCACGGGCGGTCTTCTTTTAGGAAGGTATCGAACACATCAATGAAGTCAGCGGAAGGCGCGATTACAGACGCGACAGGAGCAGGATCGACTTTGTCCTCACCACCCCATGTGTCCAGCAACACGCTTAGATCGTCTGCTGTGTTAGGCGTGGAACTAACAACGTCGGCCACCCGGCTAACGATTTCAACGCGCACCGCGCGCCAACGCGACGGGTAGTGCTCTGTATGCGGCGAGGCGTAGTTGTCCGTGGCCCAGACACGTATGGCGTCTCCGACGTCAAGTTTAAGGCGCTCCACGTCTCGCGCGCTGATGAATACCTGCTCGTTGCTTGCACTGATGGCGAAGCCCAAGCCCGCACGGGCGGTATAATTATAGGTAGCATCAAGTTGTTTTAGGTCAGCCGGTGTGAAGTAGTTCATGGTTATTCCTTACCTTCTTTGATTAAGTATTTGGTCGGTCGTCGTTACCCGCAGTGCGGGCCTTGATGTATTCTTGTGCCAACGGCAGTAGGTGGCCCCGAGTTTCTATGGCTCCGAGCATTGTATTGCACCCGGGGCACAGTAGGCCCCGAACGACATTAGTTGTGTGGCAGTGGTCTATGTATAGTAGCCCTGCTTCTCCGCATATCGCGCACTTGTTACCCTGCTTATCGCGCAGGCTTTCTATGTATTCCTGTGTAACTCCGTACCTATACTTGGTAGTGTACTTACGATGCCCCTTATCCACGGTACGCTTGGTATTTGCAGAGGCGCGACGGGTTACAGCAGAAGCTATGGCACGTTGTTTCTTTTCCTCCTTAGCTTGTTCGACAATGGTATCTAGCCAGTCACATTCGTGAGGGGCGCTGGGGCGCACCCCGTTCTTCCACGCTTTATGTTTCTGGTAGTGCGTGCTGCACAGCCCCAAAGCCAGATGCGGAGCATCAGGGCAGCAAAGGGCGTTTCGTACTCGTCGGTCTGTCATCGCTTCCAACCTCCCGTTGCTCATAGGCTACTAGAAACATAAGACAAGCACAAGCGTGCCATAAGTGGCTCATGCCTGTTTCAGGGTCTGCTCGTTCCCCCCGCCACCACGCCCACATATGGCGCATCAGGGCAGAGAAGGGACGGCTCCAATTCATGCCTTGCTCCCAGTTACGCTCCGCGTATTTCGCGGCCCCAAACTGCAGGACTTGAGCGGTAGCATCTAGGAACTCGGGGGCGATTAGATGGTATGGGGCTTTGCCGCGGTCATCCTTATGACCTGTTGTAAGGGGGCTCTGGACCAGCTCTGCCTCAAACACCTCACGCGGTGTGCCAATGCGGTCGATGCACTGCTGCGCAAACTTTAAGGATACAGCACATTCAGCCGCTACATCGGCGGCTTCGGCAGTAGGATTACCTAGTAGGTACTCCCATGCACGTTCTTCTTTCTTCGATAGTACACCCATGATCATTTCCATTCTTTGTACGTATTGAGCTTACTTAGTATTGTTTATCGTAGATTGCAACTGTTTAGCGCGTTGAATTTTGTCAAGCGCCCGCTTAATTGCATCAGGGCTTGCCGACCACACGGCCTTCGGATTTTTTCTCGGCGTAGCTGATGCCAGTGCTGTGTAGTCAGTGCCTCGGTTGGGCAGCTCGATACCAAACCGATCACAGGCGTCGTTAATAATGTTCCTGTGCACGCCGTAGTGTTGGGCGGTCTGGATGTCGTTCCATCCCTCTCGCTCCGCGGCCTCGATCATATCACGCGTTAGTCTCTTTGCACGGCTCATACCGCTCTCCTTTTTGTTTATATATGTAAACGGCAACGCGGATACGCTCCATGCCGATAGTGCTGTTCGTGGCGATGACCTTCTGGATGTAGCCTCGCTGAAATCCAAGTGCTCTGCCTGCGTCGCTCAGTGACGCAAACTTCAACCCGAACAAGTTTACAGGCTTGCGCTGTGTGTTGCCCAGACCGAGACTGTCCATAGTCCCACGGCGTAGTGCGCTGTATACGGCAGCTATGGATACGCCCAAAACCTCTGACGTATGGCGGACGCTGCGATAGGTTACGCCCCTGACCTTAATCAACATTCTTCGCCTCACTTTGTTTGTAAATAAAGTCGATGTGTTCCTCGACCTTGTCCCACGCTTCTTGGATTGCTGGTGTGCCTTCTTGCCTGATGGCTTTCCGCAACGCGTTTATCTGGTTGAACATCTTGATGATGGTTCGGTTTCCGTAGCGGGCGGTCATTGGCCCTCCAGTTCAGCCAGCGCCTTATGATAAACAGCGGCAGCTTCTGCGGTAGATACGGAAAACCCTTCAGCGCCTTCGTGCATCTCAAGATCATCAATGTAGACTTTTGCCGCTTGCAGCGCCTCCACCGCCTTGGCGAGATTTGCTTGTAGGTCGGCCATTATTGCGTTGTGTATTGACCACGCAAAGTTTGGTTCGCCATACTTAGCAATGTTTACTTCACTGACAAGTTTTGCGTTCTCACGCTCCAACTGTTCGATGCGGTCGCGCATTTGCTGGGCCATGTGTTCGACTTCACCCATGACCGAACCCATGCTTTCGACGTATTCGTCCCATTGCTTGATCAGATCGTCACTCATTCCTTGGCCTCCAGTTCAGCCAGCACTCTGCGGGCGGCGGTAGGAATAGCTGCCTTGATTGCGTTTGCGTCATGGTCTTTGAACTCTGGATCAAGGCCGCATTGATCAACCAACCATTCTGCGTCAGACATACAGGCATCAGACCAGCGACCACCGTATTCAACACCGATATTGTAGGCATTCCATAGGTTTGCTTCACGCTCGGCAATTAGCGCAACCACTGCCTTTGCCAGATCACGCCCCAACTCTTCGATGAAGTCAGCAGCTTCGTCTAACGTCTTGATGCTCATGCTGTCACCGTCCATACCACGCAGCCGCTTGATCAGATCGTCACTCATTTCATCCACTTGGTCAAACGTTGGCATATCGTAAACATCACTCATTCTTTCGCCTCCACATATTTAACTGCGATGCGGGTAACGCCTCCTAATGCGTATCGTTTTGCTTGTTCTTCGTTTAAGAAGCCATGCCAAGCATCATCTGCTTTGTACTCATTCACCCAGATCGTCTTAGGTTCGGCGTAGACCTCGGTTACTTGGAAGCACACGATGTCCCCGCCCGTGTCACGATGACCCCACCAAAGCTGCCTAGCGGAACTATCAAAATATGCAGACTTGCCTCGCAACCACACGTTTACTTTACTTTCAGGATGGACAGGGCATTTGCCGCCGTTCCAGCCCCAGATTTCGCCGTTGTTATAGTCAGTCATTTCTCGCACTCCCCATTCCACGCCCATTGCCCATTGTCAGGGCAATACATAGCCAGACCACGTTCCACCGTGTCGGCTTTCCAAAGGCCGTCTGTCACACCCCAAGAAATTATCGCAACCATCAACCCCAGCCATAAACCAACAAAAGCCTCAATCATTTCTTCACCCACTTCACCCCAAAGCACAGCGACTGCATCCACCGATGGAACCAGTTTGGTTCAAGGCCCTTTGCCGGCCTGAATATGACGCTTCCCCCTATGTTCGGCCCACCAAACAGATAGCAGGACCAATTTGATTCTTCGGGTTGGTGCGCAATCCTAAGCACCTCTCTCGGCTCAGTCATTTCTTGCCCTCCAAGGATTTGATACGGTTATCGTGGTCCGACCATTTTCTTTCGGCGTCCAACCATCTTCTTTCGACGGGATCAAAGCTACGCGGATTTCGCGCCCATTCCTCCATCATGTTCTGTTCGGCCTTGTCCCATGCCAGCCTCCCTAGCCGGTTGGACAGCTCCTCCAAATCAGCATAGCTCACGTCCTTTTTGTCAGCCAACGCCGTGTAGATCGCGTTGCAAGCGGCCTGTGAGGGTATGGCACGCACCGCATCCATCAGGATAACCGCAGCGGAGCGCGTGGAGTGGGTATTGAGGTTAGGCAACGGCCTAACGGGTTGGGTCTTATTCCAGAAGGCCATGTGCATTCTCCAAGATTGTTTTGACTTCATTCATGTTGTGTTCGTCGATGACGAGGGCGATGCCGCCCGCGTCGTTGATCTTGTCGATGTTCAGCCGTTGCAGTGCCGTGGGCTTATTGCCGTTGGCCTTGCACTCGAGCCCGAAGAACCGACCCCTGTAGCAGACGATGATGTCAGGCACACCGCTTGCGCCGTAGCCACCCGTCACTGGGTAGAAGTAGTAGGCCCCCAGCATTTTCAGCTGGGTGACCACCTTGGCTTTGACTTTCTTCTCCGGTGTAGCTGCCACGTCACTCTCCCCTAAGCACCCAGTAAACGCTCTCGTCGACGCGCATACCGACGCCCTCTATCTTAGTCTGCGGCGGGTCCACCTTCATCATAGACAGCACAGCTAGGCGCTCCTGCATCCACGTTGGCAGCTCGGACGTAGAGTTATATACACCCTCGACAGATGCGTCGATATCCATACCTAGGCCCATGACCTCGATAGTCGGCCCGACTACCACTCGGTAGACGTTGTCCATATCGCCCGTCCACTTAGCGCGTAACGCCCTTCCAGCCGCTGATAGGTCATGGTTTATGACACCAGCGATGGCCCACAATTTTTTCACTCTACTCGTCATTCATTCTCACCCCCTATGGTATAGAACACTTTATCATCCAGCCTTACGCCAACACCCCGCACGTAGGTTTCAGGCGCCACCATCTGCAGCACCGATATGCGGCCCTGTGCCCACTCAGGAAGCTCCGTGGCCGGTATGCGCGTAGGCACGGTGATCTCAGGGGTTATGCCATACCCCATCTTACAGCGCGCTATATCTGCCACCAGTTGGCCATAGTTGTCAGATAGGCCAATGAAGTGCACTGGGCTGCTGTAAAGCTCCTTTGCCCCACGCCATGCGTCCACAGCCGTGTAGAACTCGGCTACCGTATGGTTCAGTTCCGCCGACGCGAAGGTGATGCTACGCAGCTCCCGAAAGAGCATCGTATTGAACTGATTGCCGTAGCCAGAATCACCGACAAGGGTACGGAAGTGTCTGCGCGCCGTGGTGTTTAAATCTCCTATGTCCCCTTCAAGGGGCCTCACTGCGGCTTCCAGCGTCAGCTTGAGTGATGCCAGTGCTGTTGTAGGCTTGATATACTCCACGGCAAGCTTGACAGCGTTCCGCATAGACGCAGTTGAGATCATGGAGTGCCGCCACCCAGACTTATACTTTGGGTTCGCGATGGTGCGCGACCGGACGTAGTATTGGTTTACAGCAGCGCCAGATACCTTGATCCGTATGTCCTTGAAACCGATCTCGGCCATCGCGTGGATGTCGCCCGGTCGATAGATCATGGCGGTATCATGGTCTTTATTTTGGTAACTTACCCCACCAAGCGCCTTACACACGGCTTCGACAAACTCGGTCATCTCCTTAGTGCGGTAATAAGCCTGTTCGTAGTATTCGTGCGATTCACGTGCACGGGGTGTGGTGCATTCTGAGACAAGCGTGGGCTTATACATCGGTTCGGTATCCATTTTATTTCTCCTCACGAGTGGTCACAGTGAAGCCACCCAATTTGCTGATCCACCGGTTGAAGGTGGTGCGGATTGATTTATTGCATAGGTCGTCTAGGTGTTCTGTCGGTAGGTGCTTGCCTTCAAGGTATCTCCTGTTGTTTTCATATTTCCGCACCACATGTGCTATCTCGAGCATTGCCGCGAGGTTCAAGCCATGACGCATCGGGTGGGCTGGGTCTTTCAGGATATCCCGCACCAACTCAGGTCTAGCCATATTGAAAGGGGTAGAATTGTATTCCCCATACAGCGCTTCCAGCCCATGCTTATGGGCAATCGCTTCGAGCTCTATTGCTGTCTCCCGTGCAAACGTCCAACTATTTTTCATTTGTTCGGCCATCAAAGGGTAGAGGGCCGTGGCACTCGTAAACAGCTCGGCGATGTCGGCCTTGGAGCCGGACTTCAAGTCCTTGTTCATGCGGGTGCGGTCCACCATGACCTTGGGCGCTTCACCAACCAGCGTGAATATGCCGTTCTCATCACGCTTGAACGTGATGCTAAGCCCGTCGTCGCCCTCGGTGTATACGCTTAGCCAGCGCTTAGCATAGTCGCTGGCCCCCGGCTGGCTTGCCTTATATTTGTAATCTTCCGTGACGTGGCGCGGCGCGCTGGTGGTCTTGGGCAGGTGCACGTCCTGCCCCTTCGCGCGGTTATAGACAAACTGCTTGCCGTGCTGCGTCTGCTTGAACCACAGTTCCCGCGGTAGCGCCCGCTCGATGAACGAGTATCTGCTGTTGTGGTTCCACTCGCCCGCACCGTTACGCACGGTGATGGTTTCGGTGCCGTCCTCATGCTTGCGCCAGACGATAGGGGACAGCCTAACAACTTCCTCTTCCGTGAGCGGGTATTGATCGCGGAACTTAGTCTGGCCCGACCCCCAGTTGTATACTGTATCGGCGTGGCCACCGCAGACCAGCACGTAGGTGCTGTCATTCACCTTGGCGATACGCTCCCAATCACGACGGCGATCACCCAGAGGACGCACGTCGTCGGCCTTACGCTTACCGCGCATGGGCTTGGTGTCGTTGTAGCGCTGCTCAGCTTCGGCGAAGCTGTTGATTTTATTGATATAAGTCATTCCATTTCTCCTTAGAAGTCGGTTTCGATTTCACGCCGGATGTTTAGGCGGTCGTAAAGTTCATCTGCTAGGCTCCCGCCGCCCGCCTCGTTTGTTTGGATTTCGTTGTCCTCGATCTCCTCTCCGAGCCTGACCATGCGGAAAGCATATGGGAACAAGTGCACGATCTCCTGCTTGCCGTTCTCGTCTGTCTCTCCCACGTCCGCGCCCCGCTCATCGGCAAAGGTAGCCACCACGTCTTGCATGTGCTCTAGTCCCTGCACATCCTCGTAGCTGTCATACCATTCCACGCTATCTTGTTGGTGGGTAAGACCCCACATGCCGTCCCAATCGTGAACTTTCCAGCACTTGGTCAGGTCGTGTTTCTGCACCAGCGGGTGCATCTGATAGACGGCTAGCACCTCGTCGATCTGCTCTCGCGTCTTAAACGCGAAGGCTATGGCTACGTCGCTGTGGTATCCCATTATGCTCCCTCACTCGTCATCTTGGTTATCTTCACCGCCGCTATGCGGTCGGCCTTCACGATTAGGCTCTCGGTGTCGTTGTAGAGGTATAGATACCCCGTGCTTGCCATCTCCTTTGTTAGGTGCGGGCCTAACGTAGGCCCTGCGGTGATCGTCATGGCGAAGACCTCGCCGTTGGTTAGCTGCACTTCGGCTAGGCTATAAACCTTGGTCATTGCCCTTGGGCCCCCCTGTAGTTGCGACCCCTGCAACCCTACTTTGCCAGCCGTCAGCGTGGCAGTTATCTTCTGTACTTCTTCTTGTTCCACTCTCACATCTCCCGTTGCTTGATGTGCACGGCCTTGCCCGCGTCGGGCACGGCGTTCCTGTTGTCGAGGATGACCCAGAGCAGCGGGTGGTGCCACTCACCCCACGAGCCGCCCAGATAGCCGTCGGTCAGCACGATGACGCACTGGGCCTTGATCTGCTGGTCCTGCAGATACTGCGGCACGCACTCGACCGTTGTGCCCCCGCCACCCTTGGGCTTGGTGGACTTGGTTAGGTTGGCCACCTCCTCGCCCTTGTAGGTCTCGTCGCCGCACACCTTGGTGTCCCAGTAGAGCAAGCGGATAGCCTCTGGGTGGACGGTTTCGGCGATGCTGCCCACCTCAGACAGGAAGGCAGATAGCTGCGGCCCACCGATGGAACCTGACGTGTCGATAGCCACCACGATCTCGCCGATCTGTTCAGAGATACCGCTTGGCATATACAGGCCGGCCCCGATGTAACGACGATTAGGCTTGCGCCACGTGGAGTAATCGGACCCAGCACAGGTGCTGGTGATGAAGTCCCGTAGCACCTCACGCCAATCCACCTGTGGCTCGAGCAGAGCGGCCAAGTCCCGATCCCCACCAGAGCCTACTTTGCCAGCCATCAGTGCGCCCTGACGGATTGCTTCGTCAATCTCACGTGCCAGCTCGTCGCGCTCTTGGACCGTCATTTCCTTGGCGTCGTCCCAGCCGTGCTCATCGAAGCC
>Ga0105097_10000327_pt1 | contig 21177 bp, 18 predicted proteins | sample PPLLak12cMay2015_FD_87035 | JGI IMG/M metagenome (GOLD analysis project Ga0105097, IMG submission 87035) | Freshwater sediment microbial communities from Prairie Pothole Lake near Jamestown, North Dakota, USA - PPLs Lake P7 Core (1) Depth... | ecosystem: Environmental > Aquatic > Freshwater >...
AATGTCGGAAGGGACGGCGGCCGCTTTGATCCGGCGCAGCTCTTCCATCAGGGCCTCGTCGACGTGCAGACGCCCGGCGGTGTCCAGCAGCAGGGTGTCGCACCCGGCCTGGTGCGCGGCCGAGCGCGCCTCCCGGCAGATATCGACGGGGTCCATGTCGGTGCGTGACGGAAACACCGGCACCGACAGCTGCGCCCCCAGCCGCTGAAGCTGTTCAATGGCCGCCGGCCGGTAGACATCCGCCGGCACGAGGTAGGGCTTCCGGCCGATTTTGCGTAAAAAAACAGCCAGTTTCCCGGCCGTGGTGGTTTTACCCGAGCCCTGCAGGCCCACCAGCATCACGGCAGCCGGCTGGGTGCCGTCCAGACTCAGCTCCTGATGCCGCCCGCCCATCAGCGCGGTCAATTCGTCGTTGACGATTTTGACCACCTGCTGGCCGGGCGTCAGGCTGGCCAGGACCTCCTGCCCAAGGGCCCTCCCTCTTATATCCGAAATAAATTTTTTTACAACTTTGTAATGCACGTCGGCTTCCAGAAGCGCCATCCGGACTTCCCGCAGGCCGTCCTCGATGTTCTTTTCCGTCAGCTTGCCGTGGCCTTTGAGCTTCTTGAAAACCGAATTGAGTTTGTCGCTCAGGTTGTCCAGCATGTAACCCCGCCATCGACCAAATATAAACGTAACGCCGTTACTGCAAATAATAAAATGTTGAAAATAGTATGGAAGCGTTGTAATGTCAAGTAAAATAACCATTTAGCGCTGCCGAAAACCCCGCTGCCACCCCCGGCGGCCATACCCCGCCCCCACAGGACCCCATGCACGCCATCGACCCAAGACCCAACATCATCGATTTTTCGCGCCACGAAATCGCCGCCTGGCTCGCAGCCCGGGGGATTGCGGCCTACCGCGCAAGCCAGATCTTCCAATGGATCCACCTGCACCAGTGCGATGGTTTCGACCAGATGACGGACCTCGCCAAAACCATCCGGGAAGAGCTCTCAGCCCATTTCCGCATCAGCCGGCTGCACCTGGAAAAGGTGCAAACCTCCACCGACGGCTCCCGCAAAGCACTCTACCGGCTTGAAGACGGAGAGCACATCGAAAGCGTCCTGATCCCCGAAAAAGACCACTACACCCTGTGTATTTCCAGCCAGGTGGGCTGCGCCCAGGGCTGTCAGTTCTGCCTGACCGCCCAGGGCGGGCTGGTCAGAAACCTCAGCCGTGGGGAGATTATCGCCCAGGTCCGGGACGCCCTGCACGATCTTCAAGACGACCGCTCCACGCCGCGGGGCCTCACCAATATCGTTTGCATGGGGATGGGGGAACCCCTGGACAACTACGCCAATCTCATCGGGGCGATTGAAACCCTGACCGACAACGATTTCGGGCTGAGGTTTGCAAGCCGCCGCGTTACCGTCTCCACCGCCGGGCTGGTGCCGCGCCTGGCGGACCTGGGCCGCGACACCCGGGTCAACCTGGCGGTTTCCCTGAATGCCACCGAAAACCAGACCCGCAGCCGCTTGATGCCCATCAACCGCCGTTACCCGCTCGAGGAGCTGCTGGCGGCCTGCGCCCGCTACCCGCTGGCGCCCGGCCGCATGATCACCTTCGAGTACATTCTGATCGAAGGCATCAACGACAGCCTGGCCGATGCCCGCCGCCTGGCCCGGCTGCTGCGCCCGATACGCGCCAAAATCAACCTGATCCCCTTCAATCAAAATCCTTTCAGCCGCTTCCGACGGCCGTCTGAAAAGGCGATCAGCGAATTCCGCGAATTGCTTTGCGACGCCCACTACACGGCCCTGGTGCGCCACAGCAAGGGGCAGGACATCTCGGCCGCCTGCGGCCAACTGCGGCTTAAATCAGCAGACGACTGAAATCCGACGGGGGCAGCGCGATGACGCGCAGCACCTCCCGGCCGTCGGGGCGCGCCACCTCGGCCGCGACCGCCTTGACGATCCTGGGAGCCTTGCTGTAGCCGGCGCAGATCGTGGCGGCCAGCAAAACGGCCGCCTTATTCCCGCCGTGGGGCATCAGGGCCAGCGGACCGGCATAATCCCTGATCTTGACCTGAATGTCGACGGCCGGGTCGCAGCAGCGCAGCATGGCCTCGTTTTCCGTTTGGGATCGCCCCACGACCACCTTGGCGTCGGAATTGAGCCGGAAGTGGCGCCCGTACTTGAGCAGTTCCAGCTCTCTTTCGGCAGGCTGGTCCCGGTGGGCGAAAAGGTCCCGCAGCCGGCGGGCGTAGTGCTTGTCGGTCAGCAGGCAGCCGCCGGCGGGCGCCGGGTATTCGGTCACCCCGTAGACGCGCGCCAGTTGAATCTGCTCCTTGCGCCCGCGACCCGAAATGCCCAGCAGCTGCGTGCGGTCCACCCAGCCTTCCTTTTCCGGGATGGTCTCGGGCAGTCTTTGGGCACTCAGCGGCCGCAGGATATAGCCGTCGAAACCGGAATGTTTCTCCACGTAGCGCAGCGACTGGCGGGTCTGCGACATGGGCCGCTGCCCGAGGACTTCGCCGCTGAAGAGGAAATCGGCGCCTGTTGCCCGCATCCGTTCGCCGGCCAGCCGAAACATCAGGGCGTGGCAGTCCATGCAGGGATTCATGTGGCGTCCGTAGCCGACGGGCGGATTTTTGAGCATTTTGACGTAGACCCCGGTAATCGGGCGCACCGTCAGCGGAACGCCGTTCAGCAGGGCCGCTTGGCGGGCCTTGTCGGCCGAAAAAAAAGGGGTCTCGAAAGCGACCCACTCCACCGCGATCCCCTGCCGGCGCAGCACCAGGGCGGCCAGAATGCTGTCCAGGCCGCCGGAGCTCAGCCCCAGAGCGCGAACTTTTCCCTTTTCTGGTTGCATATCGGGGAAGCGTTCCTGTCGTTAAAACGGGGGTACTGCCACCTACCGGCTGCAACGCTCCGCCGGCGCGGCGGCGTGGGGCCCCATCAGACCGCCTGGAGCGCATCGAGCATCCGGATTTCCCGGGCCCAGCGGCTGTCGTCCGGGGTTTCCAGGATCAGCGGGCAGTCAAAGCGCGGATCATTCATGACAAACCGGAAAACCGCCCACCCCAGGACGCCCTCACCCAGGCCGGCGTGGCGATCCACCCGGCTGCCGGCGCCTTTTTGGGCATCGTTGAGATGCATCCCCCGCAGGAAGCGAAAGCCGACCACCGCCTCAAAGGTTGCAAAGACCGCCCGGCAGCCCGCTTCAGTGGACAGATCATATCCGGCCGCATGCGTGTGGCAGGTATCGAGGCAGACCCCGACCCGGCTTTTGTCGGCCACCCGCTCGATGATCTCGGCCAGCTGTTCGAAGCGATGGCCGAGATGGGTCCCCTGCCCGGCGGTATTTTCGATCACCGCCGTGACCCCGTCGGTGCGCTCCAGAGCAAGGTTGATGGATTCGGCGATCCGCCCGATGCACTGCCGCTCGGAGATTTGCTTCAGGTGGCTGCCGGGGTGGAAATTGAGGGCAGTCAACCCCAGCTGCCGGCAGCGGTCCATCTCGTCCTGAAACCCGGCCCGCGATTTGGCCAGGCCGGCGGCCTCGGGGTGCCCCAGATTGATCAGGTAGCCCGCGTGGGGCAGGATATCCGCCGCCCGGTAGCCCTTGTCGCGGCAGTTGTCGCGAAAGCGCCGGATGTTCTCCGCGCCCAGTGGTTTGGCCTGCCACTGGCGCTGGTTCTTGGTGAACATCGCAAACGCCCGGGCGCCGATGGCGGCCGCGTTGAGGGGCGCATTTTGCACGCCGCCAGCAATGCTGACGTGGGCGCCGACACGCTTGGGGAGTGCCGCGTTTTTTTCCGCCACGAGTGCCTCCCTCACGATTTTGGCAAAACAGCCGGCGCCTCGGCACCATCCCCTTGCAGCCCGCAAGCGCCCCCGGACGGGCATTCAACCCGGCTGCGTTGCGCCGCACGCCTTTCACCGGATACCACAGCCGCCGGCCGCCTGACAAGCCGCAGGCATTGCGTATTGACAGACCACGGGGCGATCTTCTATACCGTGGAACAGTTCAATTGCCTTCGAAAAGGAGCCGTTAGATGCAAAATTCCGAAAAGGAAGTGCCGTGGGTCTGGGTGGTTGTCCAGGACCCGGGCGGCAACGAGCAGTTTCTGGGCCAGTACTACCCGGAGGACGATATTTCCTTCATCCCGGCATTCCACCAGAAAGAGGAGGCCCTCCTGTGCCTCAACAACCTGAAACGCGACCAGACCTTGACGTATCAGCCCCAGGCCATCCGCCTGAGCCTGTTGACTGGCAACGCCGGCGCCAACGGCTTCATGATCTTCATCCTGGACGGCAACGGCCGGATCCTCGAGAAAATCACCCCCTGACGTCCGCCCCCGCGCACCCGAGGAGTGATGCCATGCCGACCGCCTCCCCCCGCAAGCGTCTGCTCCTGCCAGGCCTGCTGCTGCTGAGCGCCCTGCTGCTGCCGATCGGGCCCTCATCCCCGGCCGGCGACCGACCGCCCCAAGGCGGCCGCTCCCCGGCGGTCTTCCTGGACATCAGCGAAGCCTTCTACCGCGCCCTGGAGGCCAGGGACGGCGGCGAAAAGGTTTACGGCACGGGCAACGCCATGGCCGATGAATACCTGCGTCAGATCGCGGTTTCAACGCGCTTCATGGTCGAAACCAACCTGCAGCTGCTGCGCCAGCAGGAGCGCATCATCCAGCTGCTGGAAGGCCGACCGGCGACCGGCGCCAAGTAGCGGCGCCGGATCCCTTAAAGTTGGTGGACCGGTAAAAAGTAAAAATCAGACAGTTTCGTAGAAAGCCCAAGTTCAAGGCGCGCAAATCTCAGCGGCGTGAGGCGTACTTATGTACGCCGCAGCGACTTCGAGATGCAGTGCAACGCGGAAATTGGGTTTTCTACGGAACTGTCAAAGTTCCACTCCCGCCCGCCCCGGCGAAAGGAGGCCCCGATGCAGTATGTCATCATCGGCAACGGCGTGGCCGGCACGCATGCCGCCGAGAGCATCCGCCGCCTGGATCCCCAAGGGGTCATCACCCTGATCGCCGCCGAAAAAGACGCCCCCTACTGCCGCCCGATGATCAGCATGCTGCTCGAGGGCTCGGCCGGCGCGCATCAGCTGCCCATCCGCGGCCCCGATTTTTATGACACCTTCAAGATTGACGCGCTCGGCGGCGACCGGGTGCGCGCCATCGACGTGGCCGCCCGCGCCGTCACCACGGCCGCCGGGCGGCGCTTCTCCTTCGACCGTCTGCTGATCGCCAGCGGGGCCGATCCGCGCCCCATCAAGGCCCGGGGGCTGCATCTCGAAAACCTTTTTTTCATGCGCACCGCGGCGCACGTCATGGCCATGCTGCGGGTGCTGCCGGCGTGCCGCCGCGCCCTGGTGCTGGGGGGCGGGCTGGTGGGCTTCAAGGCGGCTTACGCCTTGCTGCGCCGCGGCCTGGCGGTGACCCTGCTGATCCGCTCGGGGCACCCCCTTTCGATGCAGGTCGACCGCGAGGCCGGCGCGATGATCCTCGCAGCGCTCAAAAAAAAAGGCCTCACGGTGCGGGTGCAAGCCGAGGTGACGGCCTTCGAGGGCGGCGCGACGGTGACGCGCGCGCAGCTCTCCGACGGCAGCGAAATCCCCTGCGACCTGGTGGTGATCGGCAAGGGCGTTTTGCCGGCGCTGGATTTTGTCCCCCGGGAGGCCATCGCCGTCGACCTGGGCGTCGTGGTGGACCAGCACCTGGAAACCAGCGCAGCGGGGATCTTCGCCGCCGGGGACGCCGCCGAAGCGTATGACATTGCCCGCAAAACCCGCTGGGTGAATGCCATCTGGCCCGAAGCGGTGGCCCAGGGGCGCGTGGCCGGGATGAACATGGCCGGCCGCCCGACCCCCTACAAGGGCAGCCTGGGCCGCAACGTGATCCGCATTTTCGACCTGGACGTCATGACCGGCGGGCTGGTCAACCCGCCGCCGGATGCGCGTTACACCGTGCTGCAGCACCATGACCGCCGCCGGCAGCGCTACCGCAAGCTCGTTTTCCGCTATGACCGTCTGGTGGGCATGGTGCTGGTCAACGCCATCGAACAGGGCGGGGTGCTGCTGTCCCTGATCCAGGGCGAGATCCCCCTCCGGGTCCGCCGGGAGGCCCTGATGGCGCCGTCCTTCAATTTCCGCCAGCTGCTGCCGGCGACGGCCTGAGCCAGCCGCCGGCAGCAATCCGCAAACGAAAGGAGGCCCCATGAAGCGCGTCGTTGTTCACCCGGAAAGGTGCGTCGGCTGCATGCAGTGCATGCTGGCCTGCGCAACCGCCCACTCCCAGAGCGGGGTTCTCTTTACGGCCGTGCGCGAAAGCCCCCAACCACGACCGCGGGTCCACGTGGGCGTCGGCCTTTACGGTGAAGGCTTTCCCAACCGCTGCCGGCACTGTGACCCGGCCCCCTGCCAGCTGGCCTGTCTGCCGGGGGCCATCTCGCGCGACAGCGCCAGCGGCACGGTCCTGATCGACCCGGAGCGCTGCATCAACTGCGCTTCCTGCGCCATGGCCTGTCCCTTCGGGGTCATCCGCTACCACCCGGAGCACCACGCACCCCTGGGCAAGACCGTAGCGGTCAAGTGCGACAACTGCCTGGCGCGGCTTCGCCAGGGGCGGATTCCGGCCTGCGTAGAGGCGTGCAAAACCGGCGCCCTGACCTTCGAAGAGGCCGACGCGGCGCTGAAGCGCCAGACCGACGCGGTCGCCCGCAGCGTGTCGCGCACCGCCGAGGAGGCCCCGCCGGCCCCCGGATTCGCCCTGCTCACCGCCGCCCGCAAGTCCCAGCTGGCCCTTAAAAACCCATGAACCCATGGAGGCCGTGATGAAACACCCGTTTAGCGAAAATACCATCACTGAAGATGGTCGCCTGATGTTGAGAAAAATGGAGAAGGACCAGGTCGAAACGGTCTGGGAGCGGTTCAGCGCCCAACAGCCGCAGTGCGGCTTCTGCGAAATGGGGCTGAGCTGCCGGGTCTGCAACATGGGCCCCTGTCGCGTGGACCCCTTTGGCGAAGGCCCCCAGCAGGGGGTCTGCGGCGCGGATGCCGACATTATCGTGGCCCGCAACCTCGGCCGCATGATCGCGGCGGGGGCGGCGGCGCACTCGGACCACGGCCGCGACCTGGTGGAGGTCCTGGCCGCCGTGGCCGAGGGCCAGGCACCGGGCTACGGCATCGGCGATGAGCAAAAACTGCGGCGGGTGGCCGCCGAGTTCGGCATCGCCACCCAGGAGCGGGCACCCGCGGAGATTGCCGCCGATCTGGCCCAGGCGATGCAGGAGGATTACGGCACGCGCCGCAAGTCGCTCACCCTGCTGGCCCGGGCGCCCCGCAAACGCCGCGAGCTCTGGGCGCAGTTGGGCATCACCCCGCGGGGCATCGACCGCGAAACCTCGGAGATGATGCACCGCACCCACATGGGGGTCGACAACGGCTGGCAGAGCCTGCTGCTGCACGGGCTGCGCAACGCGCTTTCCGACGGCTGGGGCGGCTCGATGATCGCCACCGAGGTCTCGGACATCCTCTTCGGCACCCCCAAGGTCACCCCCACCAGCGTCAACGTCGGGGTCCTGAAAGCCGACCAGGTCAACATCGTCGTCCATGGACACAACCCGGTGGTATCCGAAATGCTCTTGCAGGCCTGCCAGGCGCCGGAGCTGATCGACCTGGCGCGCGCGCGCGGCGCCCAGGGGATCACCCTGGCCGGCCTGTGCTGCACGGGCAACGAACTGCTCATGCGCCACGGCATCCCCATGGCCGGCAACCACCTGATGACCGAGCTGGTGATCGCCACCGGCGCGGTGGAGATGATGCTGGTGGACTACCAGTGCATCATGCCGTCCCTCGGGGCGGTCGCCGCCTGCTACCACACCCGCATGATCAGCACCAGCGACAAGGCGCGCTTCCCAGGCATGACGCACCGCGAGTTTCACCCGGATAACGCCCGGGAACTGGCCCGGACCCTGGTGGCCGAGGCCATCGAGAACTTCAGCCGCCGCGGCGAGGTCTATATCCCGGTGGCGCCGGCCCCGTCCCTGGGCGGGTTTTCGGTGGAAACCATCATCGAGGCCCTCGGCGGCTCCCCGGCCCCGCTGATCGCGGCCCTGAAGAGCGGCCAGATCCGGGGGGCCGTGGGCGTCGTGGGCTGCAACAACCCCAAGATCCGCCACGACTTCGGCCACGTGACCCTCACCCGCCGGCTGATCGAAAACGATATTCTGGTGGTCGACACCGGCTGCGCCGCCATCGCCAACGCCAAGGCCGGCTTCAAGGTGGCCGAGGCGATCCGCTATGCGGGGCCCGGCCTGCGGGAGGTCTGCGGGGCGCTGGGCATCCCGCCGGTGCTACACATGGGCAGCTGCGTCGACAACGTGCGCATCCTGGTGCTGGCCGCGGCCCTGGCCGACGCCCTGGGCGTCGACATCAGCGACCTGCCGATCGCCGGCGCGGCACCGGAATGGTACTCCGAGAAGGCGGTCTCGATCGGCGCCTACTTCGTTGCCTCGGGGGTCACCACGGTCCTCGGCCCCATGCCCCCCATCACGGGCAGCCTCAACGTGGTCAAGCTGCTCACCGAGGGGCTGGCGGATCTGCTGGGCGCCACCTTCGCGGTGGAACCCGACCCCGAAAAGGCCGCCGTCCTGATCCGGCGACATATCGAAAACCGGCGGGCCAAGCTGGGGCTGCCGGCCGTCCAGGTATAGCCCGCGGCAGCGACCGGAGAGCGGAAACCGTGCGAAACCCCCGGAGGGGCTGTTTGGAGCTGCCCCAAAGGGGGTTTTTCTGCTATAGAAACGGGGAAGCTGCCCGATCCGGAGCATCGTGCACAAGAGGAAAATCCGATGAAACTCGCCACAATCGCCTATCACAACCGCGAAGGGGCCTGCATCCTGTCGCCCCGCGGGCTCATCCCGATTGCGGCCGTCAACCGCCGCTGCAACTGCAACTGGCCCACCGGCTTGGCCGGCCTGCTGGCAACCGGGGCCCTGGCGAGGCTGCAGGCCTGGTACTGCGCCGAGGGCCAAGGCGCGCTGGCGGCCCTCCCCGGAACGGAAATGCTGCCCGCATCGGAGATGCGCTGGCGGCCCCCTTACCGCCATCCCCACAAGATCTGGGGCATCGGACTGAATTACCGCGAGCATGCCGCCGACCTGGCCGAAAATACTCCCCAGGGCATTCCGGCCAGTTTCATGAAGCCCGACACGGCCCTGATCGGGCACGGCGACACCATCGAAATCCCCACCGCATCCCAGCGCACCACGGCCGAAGCCGAACTCGGGATCATCATCGGCCGCAAGTGCCGCCACGTGGCGCGCGCCGACTGGCTGAAAGTGGTGGCCGGCTTCACCGCGGTGATCGACATGACGGCCGAGGACATTCTGCGCCAAAACCCCCGTTACCTGACCCTCGCCAAGAGTTTCGACACGTTTTTCAGCTTCGGCCCGGCGGTCCTGACGCCCGAAGAGATCCCGGACATCAGCCGGCTGGAGGTCGCCACGCTGCTCAACGGCCGGGTGCAGGCCGCCAACTCGGTGGCCAACATGACCTTCCCGCCGGATTTTCTGGTGTCCTACCACTCCCGCGGCATGACCCTGCTGCCGGGGGACATCATTTCAACCGGGACGCCGGGCGCGGCCGTGATCCGCGACGGGGACGTGGTGGAAGCCCGCATCACGGGGTTTCCGCGGCTGTCCAATCCGGTGCGCGATCTCAAAGCGGCGCCGCACCCCGACAACCGCTGCGGTTGACGGGCCGGCACCCGACCCGAGGGCAGCAACGATGGTCAACCCCCCACGAGGTGAACATGGCTCCCCCCCACACCCCCTCCGTCATTGAAGACAAGCTGCGCGCGCTGCGCCGCCGGCGCCGCGAAATTCTGGCGCTGCCGCCCGAAAAGGCCCTCGACGCAATCCTCGCAAGCCGGGAGGCCCTGCCCCTGGTCCATTCCCTGCCGGAGCAGGACTTCTACTTCCTGGTGCAGGACATCGGCCCCGAAGACGCCCTGCCCCTGCTCAAGATGGCCACCACACGGCAGTGGGAGTTTTTGCTGGACCGCGAAATCTGGCGCGGCGACCGCTGGGTTGACGAACCCCTGACCCGTTGGCTGGGGCTGCTGCTGCAGGCCGACCCGCAGCGCACGGTGGACTGGGTGCTGGCTGAAAAAATCGAGGAGGTCGAATTTTACCTCTTTCGCAACATCGAATTGCGGGTGCGGGAACACGACCAGGATCCCTCGGAGCTGGGCGAGGGCTTCGAGACCCTCGACGACGTCTTCTACTTCCGGTTTCGTGAACCGCCGGCCGGCAGCGAGATTTCAGAGCACCCAAAAGAGGACCGCGAGGCCGTCATCACCCGGCTGCTAACGCTCGTAGCGGAGCGCGACCTGAAAACCTGCAACAGCCTGCTGCTGGAAGCGGCCGGTTTGATTGCGGCCGAAGTCGAGGAGGAAGCCTACCGCCTGCGCAGCGTGCGCCTGGCCGAAAACGGTTTTTTGCCGCTGGAGGAAGCCGTGGGGATCTACCAGCCGCTGAGCCCCGAGGACCTCGGACGCTTCCGCCGCAGCGCCCCCCGACCCACCCCAGCGGAGGCGCGCCACCTGCCGGTACCCCTTTACAGCGTGGGGCTTCTGGGCACCGACAGTCTCTTCGAGCGCGCTCTGGGCCACATTGCCGCCGAGGACGAACGCGACCGCCTGCAGGAGGAATTTGCGGCCCTCTGCAACCGCCTGATCGCCGCCGATCCGACCCCCGTCCGGCAGCGCGAGGAACTGCGGGCGGTGGTCCGCAAGGCCTGCGGCTACCTCAGTATCGGGCTGGAGCGCCTGGTGGGCCCCCAGCCCCGGGAGGATCGCGAAGCGGCCGCCGATGTGCTGCAACACCACTTCCTGGAACCGCTTTTCAGGGTGGGCCTCGGGCAGGCGGCGGCGCTCAAGCGCCGGACGCAGCGCTGGCAGCGGGAGAGCTGGTTCGGGGAGCGCAGGCTGTCCCTAAGTTTCTGGGGCGAAGATGGGATGGGGCTTCTGGGGGGACTGCTGCTCAAGCGCCCGCTTTATTTCGAGGCCTACCGCAGCGGGCGGCTGTACCGGGATTTCGCCGCCATGGCCGAGATCCGCGCGACCGAGCACAAACTGGACACCCTGATATGGCTGGACCAGCTGCTCTCGCTGCTCAACCCGGCGCTGCCCCGGGGCGCCCGACGGTTCCTGACCTACAAAAATCTGCTGTTGACCCTCTGGGCTTATGGCTGCCTGGGCCTGACGGCCGGCGAGGATTTCCCGCCGCTGGCGTTGGCCGACTTCAGGCGCTTTTGCGAAAGCCTCTTTGTCCCCCCAACACCGGGTGCAGATGCCGCCCCGCGGTGCATCCCGCCGGAGCGCCGCACGGATTTCCTGGAGTGGCTGGCGGCCGGCAGCACGCTGCGCCCCGACGAGATTTCGGCCCGCCTGGGAAGCCGTCTGGAAGCGCTTTTCAGCGAAATCGAGCAGGAACTGGGTTCCGTGGCGCCGTCGGACCTCGACCCGCGCTTCATTCAGCTCTTCAGCGTGGCCGGCGCCGAAGCGCCGTCCTGACGGATCGCGCGAAGGCGCCCCGCACGCATGCACCGCTTCAAGCTGAATGACCCCAGCGCGAGCGGTTTTCTTTTTGCGCCGTTTCTAGAACTGCGCTTCCTCGGTGGAACCCGACAAGGCCCCCACCGAGGTCTTGCCCGCGGTGATGCAGTTCATGACCTGGTCGAAATAGCCGGTCCCGACGAACTTCTGGTGGGTGGTGGCCATGTAGCCGCCCTCTTTCTCGCGGGCGAATTCCTGTTGCTGGAAGCGCGAGTAGGCCAGCATGCCCTCTTCCTGGTAGCCGCGGGCCAGTTCGAACATCCCCAGGTTGAGGGAATGGAAGCCGGCCAGGGTCACGAACTGGAACTTGTAGCCCATGGCGCCCAGCTCGCGCTGAAAGCGGGCGATGGCCGCGTCGTCCAACTTGGCTTTCCAGTTAAACGAGGGCGAACAGTTGTAGGCCAAGAGTTTACCCGGAAACTCCGCGTGAATGCCCTCGGCGAACTTGGCAGCCTGCGCCAGGTCGGGGGTCGCGGTCTCGCACCAGACCATGTCGGCGTAGGGGGCATAGGCCCGGCCGCGGGCGATGGCCGCCGCCAGACCGCCGTTGATGGGGAAATAACCCTCCGGGGTGCGCTCGCTGCCGGAGATAAACGGCTGGTCGCGCTCGTCGATGTCGCTGGTCAGCAGCCGTGCGGCATCGGCGTCGGTGCGCGCGATCAGGAGGGTCGACACCCCGCAGATATCCGCCGCCAGGCGCGCGGCGACCAGCTTGACGATAAACTCGCGGGTGGGCACCAGCACCTTGCCGCCCATGTGGCCGCATTTTTTGGCCGACGCCAGCTGGTCTTCGAAGTGCACGCCGGCCGCCCCGGCCGCGATCATGGCCTTCATCAGCTCGAAAGCGTTCAGCGGCCCGCCGAAACCGGCCTCCGCATCGGCCACAATCGGCGCAAACCAGTAAGGCCCGATCTTGCAGCACTCCAGCACCGCGATCTGGTCGGCGCGGCGCAGGGCATTGTTGATCCGTTGGACCACGGCGGGAACGCTGTTGGACGGGTAGAGACTCTGGTCGGGGTACATTTCCCCGGCCAGGTTGGCGTCGGCCGCCACCTGCCAGCCGCTCAGATAAATGGCCTTGAGCCCCGCCTCCACCTGCTGGACCGCCTGGTTGCCCGTCAGGGCGCCCAGCGCCGCAACGTAGTCTTCGGTCTGCAGCAAGTGCCAGAGCCGCTCGGCACCGGCCTGCGCGAAGGTGTATTCCACCTTGAGCGTCCCCCGCAGCTTCAGCATTTCCTCGGGTGTGTAGGGCCGCACGATGCCCTGCCAGCGCCGATCCTGCCCCCAGAGGGTCTGCAGATGGGCGATCCGCTCGGGGTCCACCGCGTGGCTTTCGATCCGCTTGCCCAGTTCGATGGCGCGTTCTTCAATCGTCCGCATGGCAAAATCCTTTCCGTTCTTAAATTTTGGCCGAACCAGCGCCCCAGGCGGTGGTCAGGGCAGGTATTCGTAGGCCCGCAGGGTGAGAAATTCGTCCAGGCTGTCGCGGGCGACGATCTCGTCGAAGAGGCGCGCCGCCGTTTCGTAATTGCCCGCGGCAAATGCGGGCACCCCGACCGCATCCCGGATGCGGTCCAGCTCCTCGCCGAGGACGGCACGGAAAAGGGCCAGATCGACCTTGCGGCCGTCGCTGAGAACCGCCGCGGGGTGGTGGACCCACTGCCACAGCTGGGTGCGCGATATCTCGGCCGTGGCCGCATCTTCCATCAGATTATATAGGGGCACGCAGCCGCTGCCGCTGAGCCAGTGGGCCATGTACTGCACGCCGACGCTGACGTTGGTCCTCAGTCCGGCCTCGGTGATCGTGCCCGCCGGCAGCTTGAGCAGGTCCGCGGCGCTGACCGCCACGTCTGCGCGCTGGCGGTCGACCTGGTTGGCCGTGGGCATCAGGCGGTCGAACTCCTCCAAGGCCAGCGCCACCAGCCCCGGGTGGGCCACCCAGGTGCCGTCGTGCCCGTCGCCGGCCTCGCGGCGCTTGTCCTCGCGCACCTTGGCCAGGGCGGCGGCGTTGGCGGCGGGGTCGGCCTTGATCGGAATCTGGGCGGCCATGCCGCCGATGGCATGCGCACCCCGGCGGTGGCAGGTCTTGATCACCAGCAGCGAATAGCTGTGCATGCAGTGGCGCGTCATGGTGATCTGGGCGCGATCGGGGAAGAGATAGCCCGGCACGCTTTTGAAGCGCTTGATGAAGCTGAAAATATAATCCCAGCGGCCGCAGTTCAGGCCGGCGATGTGCTCGCGCAGCTCGTAGAGAATTTCGTCGACCTCGAAGGCCGCCGGGAGGGTCTCGATCAGGACCGTGGCCTTGATGGTGCCCTGGGGGACCCCCAGCAGCGCCTGGGCCCGCACAAAAACGTCATTCCACAGCCGGGCTTCCAGGTGGCTTTCCATTTTCGGCAGGTAGAAGTAGGGACCGCTGCCGTCTGCGATCAATTGCCGGGCGTTGTGGAAAAAGAAAAGGCCGAAGTCGAACAGGCTGCCCGAAACGGGCCGGCCGTCCACGAGGAGGTGTTTTTCCACCAGGTGCCAGCCCCGCGGCCGGACGATCAGGGTGGCGGTTTGCGGATTGAGGCGATAGGGTTTGCCTTCCGGGCCGGCAAAGGCGATCTCGCGGCGCACCGCATCGCGCAGGTTGATCTGCCCCTCGATGGTGTTGGCCCAGGTGGGCGCGTGGGAATCCTCGAAATCCGCCATGTAGGTGCGCGCGCCGGAGTTCAGGGCGTTGATCACCATTTTGCGGTCCACCGGGCCGGTGATTTCCACCCGGCGGTCCTGCAGATCCGCCGGCAGCGGGGCAATCCGCCAGTCCCCCTCCCGGATGTGGCGCGTTTCCGGCAGAAAGTCGGGCAGGCGCCCGGCGTCGATATCGGCCTGGCGGGCCGCCCGCCGGTCCAGCAGCTCCCGCCGGCGACGGTCGAATTCCGTGTGCAGGCTGCCGACGAAGGCCAGCGCGGCGGGGGTCAGGATGGTGTCAAAGCCCGGGGCCAGTTCGCCTTTGATCTCGATGTTTGAAGCGCTTTGCGTCATGGTGGGTTCCTTTCGCCGGCCGCCGCTGGGTGTCAGGCGGGTGCAAGGGGTTCACAGAAGGCGCCTGCGCCGGCCTCGAGAGCCGGGCGGGCCGCGATCAGCCGCGGGGCCAGGGTTTCACCGTCGGGAAACGGGCGGGATCCGTGTGCGGCAGGAACTTGGCCGCGCTGAAGCGGTTCATGAACTCCTGGTTGACGTTGAGCTCCAGATAGGTGACGGCATCCCGGATGGCATCGATCTCCCCGATCCGGCGGGCATCGCAAAGCGCCAGGGTGGCCCCGCCCAGGGAGCTGTTGCCCAGGGTCTGATAGGTGGTCAGCGGCAGGTCGGGCAGCATTCCGATGGCAATCGCCGAGCGGGGATCGATGAACGCCCCGAAGGTGCCGGCGACGTAAAAGGCCTCGAGGTCCTCGAAGGCCAGCCCAAGCGTGCCGGTGAGGGTCCGCAGGATGGTGTACATGGCCGCCTTGGAGCGCACCAGGCTGTCGAGATCGGCCTGGCTGATGGTCAGGTCCCGGCCGCTGGCCGACGCCGCGGCCGGCACCACCACCAGGTGGGCCAGCCCGTCCAGTTCACGCCAGCGATCGCCGCAGACCTCGGCGCGCAGCTTGCCGCGAATGTCGATCATGCCGGCCAGAAAAAGCTGGGCGGCGAGATCGATGACGCCCGAGCCGCAGATCCCCCGCGGCGCAAGGTCCCCGATGGTGTGAACCTCGAACGCGCCGCCGGTCGGGTCGATCCGCACCCGGTCGATGACCCCGGGGCCGGCCATCATCCCGATGCGGGTCACGCCCCCTTCCAGAGCCGGTCCGGCGGCCCCGGCACAGCCCATCAGCCAGTGGCGGTTGCCCACGACCACCTCGGCGTTGGTGCCGACATCCACGAGGATGGCGGTCGCCTCCCGGCGGTGCAGCCCGGCGAAGAGAATCCCGGCGATCAGGTCCCCCCCGAAGTAGCTTCCGATATTGGGAAAAACCAGGACCCGGCCGGCGGGGTTGACTCTCAGCCCCAGGGCGGCGGCCGACAGCACGCCGGGTCGGTTGACCGCCGGGGTGTAGGGCTCGCGGATGATCCAGCGCGCCGGCAGCCCCATGAAGAGGTGCGTCATGGCGGTATTGCCGGCCACCGCCGCCAGGTAGATGTCCGCGGGGGTCAGGCCGCAGGCGCGTGACAGATCGCCCAGGTGGGCGTTCAGCCCGTCAACGATCAGGGTCCTGAGCGCTTCCCGGCCCCCGTCGCTTTCGGCGTGCTGGATGCGCACCAAAATATCCGGCCCGACGGCGATCTGGGGGTTGTCGAAAGCGCTCTCGCCCAGCGTCCGCCCGGTCTCGAGATCCACCAGGCGCAGCACCACCCGGGTGGTGCCCAGGTCCACCGCCAGCCCTGCCAGGGGCGCGGGGTCGTCCGGCGCCGTGAGGGCGACCAGCCGCCCGCCGGGGCCGTCCTGAAAAAGCAGACAGCGCGCACGATAATCCCAGCGCCGCAGCCGATCGGGAATCGCCCGCAAGAGGGGCAGGCCGATCTCCAGGCTAGCAGCCCCGATCAGCCCCTTCAGGGCGGCCGCCAGGCGGTCGGCGTCGGCGGTGTTGTCTTTGAGGGTCGGGGGCGCCAGGGTCACGGTCTGGACCCAGCGCCGGGCGGCGCCCGGTTCGGGGGCGTCGACAGCAGCGGGCATGTCGGTCATCTCCTGCAGTCGTTTCCGGTTGCAACGGCGGTCGGTTCAGGCGACCAGCCGCTCCAGAATACGGTTCATGATCTCGCCGGCTGCACCCAGAATCGTGTAATCGCTGATGCGGCCTGAAAGCGGCGTCGGCTCGGCGTTGATTTCGATGACCGTGGCGCCGGCCTCCTTGGCAAATACGGGCACGTAGGCCGCCGGGTGAACGCTGGCGGAAGTGCCAAGCACCAGCATGACGTCGCATTCCCGGGCGCTCGCGCGCGAGCGCCAGAGCATTTCGGCAGGAATGTCCTCACCGAAGAAAATGCACTCCGGCCGCAAGATGCCCCCGCACGCACAGCGCGGCGGCATCTGGTCCAGCCGAATCTCGGCGGTGGTTTTGCGGCCGCCGCAGGCCAGACAGCGGTTGCGGGCGAAGCTGCCGTGGAATTCGACCACATCGCGATTGCCGGCCTTCTGATGCAGGCCGTCGACGTTCTGGGTGATGACCGTCCGCAGCAGCCCCATTTCCTCCAGCCGCACCAGCGCGTGGTGGGCGTCGTTGGGAAGCGCCGCGTCGATGACGGCCTTCATCCCGCGCAGCAGCACCTCCCAGACCTTGGCCGGGTCCGCCATAAAAGCCTCAATGGTGGCGTACTCCATGGGATCGATTTTCTCCCACAGGCCTCCCGGGCCGCGAAAAGGGGGGATGCCGCTTGCCACCGAGACGCCGGCGCCGGTCAGAGCGCTCACCCGCCGGGCGCGTTTCAGGTCGGCCACCGCACGTTGAATCAGCTCCTGCATGCGACACCTCGCTTCAGTTCAGACTTCCAAGTGCATGCCGGCGGCAACGGCGAAACACTCCATCTGTTTCCCGGCGGCCGCCACCCGCTGGCGGCAGTCGGCCACGATGGCATCGAGCTGCGCATCGGTGCGCTCCTGATTGTGGTGAAAGAGCCCAAAGCGCCGCACCCCGGCCTGCAGCGCCAGTTCCAGCGCATCGGTGTAGGCTGAATGGCCCCACTCCATCTTCTTTAGATGCTCTTCAGGCGTGTACTCCGCATCGTGCAGCAGAAGATCGGCATCCCGAACGAACTCGAGGTAGGCGCTGTAGGGCAACCCCTTGGGGTGTTTAAACTTGAGTTCGTTGTCGGTCAGAAACACAAACGTTTTGCCGTTTTCGGAGAACTTGTAGCCAAAACCGGAGTTGGGGTGGTTGAGGGCGATAGGGGTAATCGCGACCGAGCCGGCGTCAAACCGCCCCGGGCAGGCGTCCAGGTAGATGATTTGGGCCTTCAGATCGGAAAAGCGCAGGGGAAAATGCGGCGGCGCCATGACGCTCGAGATCATCTTGGTGACGTAGCGATCGGGAAACGGGCACTTGAACATCAGCAGTTCCACATTTTCGCGGTAAAGCGGTTTGAAAAAGGGAAACCCCATGAGGTGATCCCAGTGCGCATGGGTGAAAAGGAAGTTGAAGCGCCGGCGGTTTTCCGTATAAAGCGCGTTTCCCAGCAGGCGGATCCCGGTACCGGCGTCGACGATCAGGATGTCGTCGTCTGCGCTGCGGATTTCCAGACAGGTGGTGTCGCCGCCGTAACGGTTGAAATCCGGGCCCGAAACAGGAATGGATCCCCGGGATCCCCAGCAGGTGATGCGCATGGTGTCCCCTACAGATGCGTAATCGGTGCGGGCTGCCGAACAGCAGTCAGCCGATCCGGCCGTAAAAAGTCGACCAGACCCCGTCGTGGTGCCACTCTTCGATAATCTCGACCGGTTTGGCGGCCAGCAGCTCCAGCACCCGCCGGGCCTCGCTGGGCAACAGCCCCGACAACACAAACCAGCGTTTGCGGTAAAAGCCTTCGGACCGCAGCAGCACCTGCATGACGTCGAAATGGATGTTGGCGACCACCACGTCGGCCGGCAGGCCGACAAACGCCTCGGCCCGCCCGCGCACCACCAGCACGCTCGCCGCGAGGCCGTTGAGGCGCACGTTGCGGGCCGCGGTCCGCGCGCAGAGCGGGTTGAGGTCGACTGCCAGGGTTCGACGGGCGCCCAGGCGCGCGGCGGCCAGGGCCAACAGACCGGTGCCGGTGCCCAGATCCAGGACGGTGGCGGGCGCCTCCCGGGCATAAAGCTGTTCCAGGGCCCGCAGACAGTCCCGGGTGGTGGGGTGCGTGCCCGTTCCGAAGACCACCCCGGGGTCAAGCACGATCCCCCGGCGGTCACCCCCGGGGGACGCCTGCCAGGGGGGAAAGACCTGCAAGCGCTCGGTCTGCAGGGCGATATCGCGCGCGCCCTGCCAGTCGGCATAGGGCATCTGGTAGCTGTCGACGAGTTCCAACCCGGGCTGGCGCCTCAGCAGCTCGCTGATGGCATCGGACGCCGGCCGGGAAAAGAAGAGAAACGAGAAGCCGTCCTCTTCCCAGTTACCGATAAACGCCTCGCCGAAGACCTCGTTTTCGGGCCGCAGGCACCCCTTGAGGTAGTAGATGAACAGTTCGGCGTAAGGGCTAGCGGCGCATGCTGCCGAAGAAAAAGATGCCGGGTCGGTCATTTTGGAGGCAGTTTGTCCATGTACCAATCCATGGGATCCAAGATGGTATAGCCCATGGCCGCCAGCTTCTTTTTGATCTTGACGACGTTGTTGGTCAGCAGATAGGGGAAGACCGCGCGCTTGCCCTCCTCCCAGTAGCGGGCCACGAGCACGCTGCCGAAAGAGATGTTCTCCTCGGTCACGGCGTCCACGATGCGCTTGAGCTGCCCGATCTTTTCCTCCACCAGAATGCCCAGCAGGGTACCGGGCTCGCCGATGCCGAGCACGTTGATGAACGCCCGCAGCAAATCCCGCACCGAAATGATGCCCTTGAGGCGATGCTCTTCGTCCACCACCGGCAGCGCCCCGACCTTGTGTTGCTGGATGATCAGGAGGGCGTCCTGGATGGTGTCGGTGGGGGAAATGGTGATCAGCTTGCGGGACATGACCTCACCGACGGTCAGACCGGCAAGCCGCTCCAGCTCCTCGGGCCGGAGGGCCTGCTTGATGAAACCCGGCGGCAGTGCGCTGCGGATGTCGCGATCGGTGATCATCCCCACTAAAATGTCGTCCTTTTCCACCACCGGCAAATGGCGTATTTGCTTGTCAACCATCATCTTCTGGGCGTCGAGAATAAGCGCTTGCGGGGAGATGGTGACGACTTTCCCGGTCATTGATCTGCTGACGAACATGGTCTCCTCCAGTCTGGTGTAGTGGTCACGGTAATAGGCAACGCCACCTGCCTGCGCCGGATTGTGGTCCGCCTGCACGGCACATCCGCCGGCGCGTATCACGACAGGGGGCGGTGAATGTAACGCGGTCGGCGGGCAAAAAGACAGGCAAGCTGGAAATTTGTTTTTTGCCGCAGCCCCGAATAAAGCGCCCAGCGGCGCCCCGATGCCCAGGGGCGATGATCAGCCTATGCCGAGCAGGATCCGGACATGCCCGGCGATCAGTTCCGGCAGCCGTTTGAGGTTGTATCCACCTTCGAGGATGGAGATCAGCCTGCCGCCAGAGTAGCGTTCGGCCAGGTCCACGATGGTCTGCATGATCCAGGCAAACCCCTCGGTCGAGACCCGCATATCGGCCATTTCATCATCGACGTGGGCGTCGAAACCACTGGAGACCAGGATCACCTGCGGCGCGAATTTTTCGAAGGCCGGCAGCAGGTCGCGGGTGATCAGACGCTGGTACTCCGCATCCCCCTGACCGGGCAGGACCGGCGAGTTTTTGGTGAAACCGTAGCCATCCCCGGACCCCTGCTCGAACTCACGACCCGTGCCCGGAAAGGCGAATGAGGGGTGCTGGTGGATGGAGTAGTAAAAGACGGTCGGGTCGCTTTCGAAGATATGCTGGGTGCCGTTGCCGTGATGGACGTCAAAGTCGACGATGCCCACCCGCTGGATCTCCCATTCGCGCTGCAGGTAGCGGGCGGCGATGGCGATGTTGTTGAAATAGCAGAACCCCATGCTCTTGGCGTGTTCGGCGTGGTGGCCGGGGGGCCGCACGGCGCAGAAGGCGTTGTCGATCTGGCCGCGCATCAGGGACGCGGCGGTGTCCAGGATGCCGCCCACGGCCAGCAGCGCCGTATCGAAGCTGTCGCAGCACATCTGATTGTCGGGATGCTGAAACTCCTTGCGGCCGGCAACGCAGGCATCGTTGAAGCTGTCGATGTAGGCGGGGTCGTGGACCATCTCGATCCAGCGCCGCTCGGCCGGGCTGGCCTTGATCAGCAGGACCTTGTCGAGCAGCCCGCCCTCCTTGAGGCCCTTAAAGACAGCCACCAAGCGGTCAGCCATTTCCGGGTGATAGGGCCCGGTTTCGTGAAGCATGTAGCGTTGGTCGAACAGCAGACCCGTTTTCTTCATCGCACACACCGCCCTTTCCTCTGCGCCGGCACCCCCTCGATCACGGGAGAAAGCGCCCGAAGAGATCAAAAGCCGCCCGCACCGAGGGGCTGTCTTCGGGCATCTCGATGGTCGGTCGGCCGTTCAGGTCATATTCATAGATGGTTTCGTCTTCGGGGATCGTTCCCAGCAGTTCGGGTCCGTCGGCGGCGGCGATGATGTCCATAACGGCCTGTGAGGGGGCCGCCTTGGCCTGGTTGAGCACCAGGTAGCTCTTGGCCACCCCGATGTTCAGCTCCCGCGCCAGCTTGTCAATCCGCAAGGCGGCCTGCAGGCCGCGCCGCGAGGTGTCCGACACGATCAGCAGCACGTCGACGTTTTTGGTGGTCAGCCGGCTGATGTGCTCCATGCCGGCCTCGTTGTCCATGACGATGAAGGGGTAGTTATCCGTCAGCCGTTCGAGAAAATTGGTCAGCAGCGAGTTGGCGGCACAGTAGCAGCCTGC
>Ga0105097_10000328_pt1 | contig 21164 bp, 22 predicted proteins | sample PPLLak12cMay2015_FD_87035 | JGI IMG/M metagenome (GOLD analysis project Ga0105097, IMG submission 87035) | Freshwater sediment microbial communities from Prairie Pothole Lake near Jamestown, North Dakota, USA - PPLs Lake P7 Core (1) Depth... | ecosystem: Environmental > Aquatic > Freshwater >...
CCTGTGACCGGTTCCGGAATACTGAATTCGCGCAGCAAGCTGAACCGGTCGTTGAGTCGTTTGCCGACGAACAGGACGATGATGCCGATGGTGACGGCGAGGAAGGACTGGACGTGGACTATCCCGCTTTGAAATTCCATAAGTCTTCTCTGCTACAGGTTGCGGCAGACACCGTTTCGACCGGCACCTTCGGGACTGCTACCCGGCAGCCGCCGGCATGGATGCGAACAGGTTAAGCCCTAGACGTTCGGACAGAAATCGCAGGGCCAACTGGCCCTTGACGCTGTTACCGGATTCATCCAAAGGGGGCGCAAAGCTTGCAAGACCGCATTTGCCAGGCACCACGGCGATCATCGCCCCGCTGACGCCGCTTTTACCCGGCAAGCCGGTTTCGTACAGCCAGTCCCCGGAGTTCTCGTAGAGCCCCGCGGTCACCATCACCGCCAGCACATGCTGGCAATGAATGGCATCTATGACCCTATCATGCGTGAGCGGATTCACGCCACCGTTCGCGAGAGTTGCAGCCATAACGGCGAGATCCCGGGTCGTCACCGCCAGGGAACATTGCCGGGTATAGATATCGGTCGCTTCCAGCGGATCACAGTAGATGCGATCGTAGGCTCGCAGCAGACCCGCGAGCCCCTCATTATGGGCGTTGGCCGCAGTCTCCGAACGATAAACATCCTCGTTCAAGTGCAATTCGCGCCCGGCAAAGCGCGAGAGTTGCTCGCGGATAAATTGCCACTTGTCATCTGCTGTTGCGCCAGGCGCAAGGCTTGTTGCAGAGATGGCACCTGCATTCACCATTGGATTGGAAAGGCCTTCGCTGGTCCGTTCAACTGCGATGACGGAGTTGAAGGGCTGCCCGGTGCTGTTCACTCCCAATCGCTGGCGCGCCTCGTCCTCGCCAATTACCTGGCAGATCAGCGCAAAGACGAAAGGCTTGGAGACGCTTTGTAGTGTGAAGCTTACGTCCGAGTCGCCGGCGCAGAAACCGGCACCCGAGGTATCAATGACGCTGATGCCGAACAGATCCTCCGGAACAGATGCGAGCGCCGGGATGTAGTCGGCATTTTTTCCCTCTGCAATGGCTCGGTAGCGGTGGTGCGCCTCGGTGACGAGGGCGCTGACAAACCCGGTATCGGCAAGCCTACCATTGGCCACGCGGGGCCCCACCGTCAACACCGCCTTATCCTCCACAGTGCGCTGGACTCTACGCTGGGCCTGCCGGGGGAAGCTCCCAGGCAAACCGTGGCAGCGCCCGAAAGGCTTGTTGCAAGCCATCGCCCCAGGCCTGGGAAAGCGCTTCAAGCTCAGGCCCATCGGCTTCCAGGCTGAGCTTCTGGGACAATGACAATGCATCCCGTGGATAGATGGCCAACTCGAATGGAGGCGCCACCGTCAGATTGGAGCGGGCAGTGGCATCCAGCGAGATAAGGCAGAGCCGGGCGCCGTCATCGAGTGACAGGGCCGGAGCAACGAAACGGTCCAGGGTGGGCTTGCCGAATTTGCTCTCACCAATCTGCAGGTAGGGGGTCTCGGCCGTCGCCTCGATGAAATTACCTTGCGGGTAGACCAGGAACAGGCCGTGGGGCCTGCCGCCGATCTGTCCGCCCAGGATAAAGGTCGCCTCAGGACTGACGCCGCTCTGCCGCAGTGCCGGGCCATAGTCATTCTGGCTGGCGAGGCTGAGCTGACCGATATAGGCAGCGGCCTCGAACAGATAATTGACGCTCGCCAGCGTGACCGGCGGGGATCCAGCGTGACCGTCCGGTTGCGGGGGGCGTTCGAGGTCCCGTCGAATGCGGTGCAGCACATCCTGGGTGGTGGCCAGGCTTCCGGCAGCCAGCAGTATGAATAGCCTGTCCGGCGCAGGTTGTAATACATGTAGCTTACTGAACGAGGAGATGTAGTCGACACCCGCATTGGTGCGGGAATCCGATGCCATGACCAGTCCTTGATCCAGGCAAAGTCCGACACAATAGGTCATCTTGAAGAACCTCGTTTGGTGGGGTGGGCAGTATAGGAAGTGAAAACCGTACGCGTCCAGCTGATTTTCTGCTTGTGTATTTTGAGGCCCGGGTAGAAGTCGACGGTTGTTGTGCTCTTATCTACGCTTTGGACGACGGCGGAAGTGTGGGCCTGTATGCAAGCGGGGTAGGATTCGGGAGAGGCGAGATCGAGACCACTGGAGTACACTGAGCATAAACTTCAATGAGGCGAGGTAGAGCGATCATGGCTATTGGTAAGCTGGCGCGAGGCGGTATGGCCGGTATTGTATTGCGTTGGGCATCCGGCCTGCGCTTTCCCTATCTTTTTCTAATCACGGCATTATTGTTTGGCTTCAACCTGCTGGTCCCGGATTTCGTGCCAGTGGTGGACGAACTGATTATGGGACTGGTGGCACTGACGCTGGCGAGCCTCAGGAAGAAACCCCAAGAGGCGAGTAGTGCTAAATCACCACCGGGGAACATTAAGCCCGGCAACCTGGACGGTAAATAGACGCCGGAATTCTTGCAGCTGGGCTTGAGGCTTGAGAAACCAATACGGGAACTGGGCCTTGCATGTTGCTCACGAGTACTTTCAAAAGAGCGGTCTGCAGGCCAATTGGGGAGAGATATGGCTATTGAGTATGATGTACTGAGTGAGCGAGCCATGAGTGGAAATGACCGTTTTCACACTGCGAGAAATCTGAAAACGGATATTCGAGGGGCATTCATCAAGGCGGTTGAGCGCTCCCTCAATGAAGGATGGGAGCTTCAGGGAGGCGTCGCTACCGATAACCAGGGATATCTACTGCAGGCGTTATACCGCGAGGTTGAAGGCTAAACTATTGGGATCGTGGGTTGCTCTGCCCGTCAGCTCTACAGCAAGAATTCAATTTTTAGCATGGAGGCGCCGTAAATGATATTACGAAAAACACTAACCCTGGTTATTGGCTTCATTGCATCGGCCATTGTATGTGTGCCGTCTGCAGTTGCTGAAACGATAGCTGTGATTGGTACAGGGCAAGTGGCTCAAGCCCTTGGTCCTGAATTTGCGGCCCAGGGGCACCGAGTTATTTATGGTTCCAGGGAGCCCGGGCGGCCTGATGTTGCAAAGCTCGTCGAGCTTACGGGCCATGACGCCAGTGTGGCGTCGCCCGCTGATGCCGTAGTTGAAGCGAATATCGTAGTACTGGCAGTGCCCGGACTGATGGTTGAAAACATCGTCAGCGGGCTTGGCAGCCTGGCCGGTAAAATTATCATTGATCCAACCAATCCGCTGCGCCGGGACAAGGATGGTGTGTTCGAGCTTTCGACCGACAGCTCAAATGCCGAGCTGATCCAGGCGCTGCAGCCGGATGCTCACGTTGTTAAAGCTTTCAATACACTGAACTGGCAAACAATGATTGATCCGACAGCTTCCGGTGGCCCTGTGTCTATCCCCCTGGTCGGTAACAGTGACGAAGCGAAGAATGTGGTGGCGAAACTCGTGACGGGGATGGGTCTCGAGCCCATTGACCTGGGCCCCATTGAGCGGGCGCGCTATGTCGAGGGTATGCTGATTCTGTGGATCAATAACCGCTTTGTGTCCGGGGAGCCGTTCGAGTACTACCTGCGCAAAGTGCCCAAAATGCCTCAGTGACGCTCACGTTCCTGCCGAATCGAAAGGAAAGGGTGCGCCGCCCGTAAACTCCGGCCCCGCAAGTTGCGGAGCGTCCCCGGCGCGCCAGAGCGGGACAGAAAAGTGCGCCACGTGCCGGATCGCGGGCGCCTCCACGAAGTCGCCGCGTACATCCTCCATGGTGACCAACTGCACGCGCATTTCGCCTTTGTCGACCGTGGCCAGGCCATAACCGTTGGCTGTAGTGTCCACATACCGCAGGCCGGGATTGGCAGCATTTGGGCCCAGCCAGTTCTTCAGTACAGGCAGACCGGTTCTGGAATAAGCATACGCGGCCAGCACACCGTGTATCATCGAAATATTCCATACTGGTTCCACGCCGCTGGTCGTATCGCGGTATACCAGGGAGGCAAAATCGGGGTGATCCCGCCGCGCGACGGCGGCTAAATCTTCAAACATAGGCGCGGAGCTGATGCCTGCCACGGTAAAGTCAACCGCGACAGCTTGCGCCTCGCTATCGGTAGTGGAGTGCTGGACAATGCCTGCACCGTGCATATGGTGGTCGCCGGAGAGCGAAACCACGCCGGTAATCCCGTTTTCTTCCAGCCCCCGCATCAGTATGCTGACTTCACTGGGATATCCGGCCCATCCGTCGATACTGAAGATACTGTCTTCGTAATCAGTGAATGGCAGGGCCGACATGTCCAGGCGCATCGGCATTAAGGGCATTGCATTGGCCCAGATCTTCCATGGCGTGGTGGACCCCTGCATGGTCTTCAGGAACCACTCCCTCTGGTCCAGCCCGAGCATACTGCCCGGCGGGCGATTGATTGCCGGATTGGGGACGGTACCATCGCCATAGGGCAGCGTACTGGGCGGCTGGCCGTTCGCGTAGGCACCACCGCCATCGGCTATCGCCACCAGTTCCACCGGATTCAAAGGCAAGCCGAGGCTCGCAGTAATCTCGCTCGTCAAACAGGACGCGCTGCGATAGCTGCGACTGTCCGTGATGACAATGTCCAGGTACTCGCCCCAGTTCAGCTTGCGGTAGATACGCAGGCTGTCGACGGCCGCCCTGTTCTGCGCGGCGTCATCCCCGCCCAGGGACTGGAGACGGAAGTCGTGGGCCGGTTGGTCATCCAGTTGGTCAAGTACCGCCGGTATGAATTCGAACCACGCCTGGTTGGCGTTGAGTTTGCGCTGCGCGTCCAGCACATCCCTGCCCTCGTAGGTGACATAGCTCTGGTAATTGTCGTTGGCAAATTCATGATCGTCCCAGGTGCAGATGAATGGCCAGTTGGCCCGGGCTTCCTGCAGATAGGGATCGCTCAGATAAACCTTGTAGAGATGGCGGTAATCAGCCAGTGATACCGCATATCGGTTCGTCTCATTTTCTACGCCATCCGGAAACGGCGGTATGTTGCGTGGGTTAGGGCCGCTATCGGGGAGTTCGAACCAGATTTGCTCATAGATAAAGTCGCCCAGGTGCAGCACGAAGTGAATGCGGTCTTCTTCGGCTGCCGCTTTGTCATCTGCCAACATGCGCGCCCAACTGCCGTAGGAGGCCTGCTCGTAGTTCTGGCAACTGGCGAAGGCCAGGTTCACCCGGCGCGGCTGGCCTTGCACCGGTGCAGTGCGGGTGCGTCCAGTGCGCGACACCGACAATTCGCCATCCAAACTGCCAGCGATGAAGCGGTAGTAATACTGCGTGTCGGCGGGCAGTCCATCCACATAGCTGCGTACGGTGTAGTCGCTGCCCGCATGGGTGCTGATCTGCTCCTGCAGTAGTACTGTCGAGAAATCGCGATCCCTGCTGAGTTGAAGCAACAAGTTGACGGGTGTGTCAGTGGCATTGCGCGGGACAGCGCGGGTCCACAGCATAACGCCGTCGGGCTGTGGATCTCCCGAGGCTACGCCCTGCGGAAAGTCCAGCGGCGCTGACTCCTCCGGCAGCTGCGCTGAAACAAAACGTGAGGAGGAGAGGGTGAAAAAAAAGGTGCTGCTGGACAGCAGCCCCAGCAAACTTCGACGTGTAATAGGCATGAGGAGAGTGGCATCTGTGATCAGGGCGGTTCACTCTAGCCTATTTGTGGCTACATTTGGAACCCGTCACCGTGCCCGCCATGCGGGCTACGTGCAGCATTGAATCAGCCGAGCTTTCTGATGTTCTACCCATGCCAGTCCATCACAGCAGTGCCGTCTTCGAAGGAGCGTGCTTCGATCCTGTCACCGTCCTGTAATCGTCCTGTTATCCCAGCACGGTCACCCTGTCGCCCGACTGCACCGTACCGGGCTGCTCTATGCTGGCGTACAGGCCCAGGTTGCCGCCGTTTTCGCGCACCAGGGCGCGCATGATGGTAGGATCCTTTGGCAAATCTTCAAAGCCGTGGGTGGTCATTGCGCAGCGGGGGCAGGCGATCTCGGCCCGCAGGATCACGCCACCGATCTGCAGTCGCTTCCCGGCCCAGGCCTGCTCGGGAAAATCACCCCCGCCCTCGCCTACGTCTACCAGCAGATTGGGCCTGAAACGACGAACATCAAAACGTGAGCTGCCCTGCCGTGACTGCATGCTGGCCAGTGACTGCCGGCTCATCAACAGGATAGGAAAGGCGTCGAAGTAGGTACCGGGGGGCGATTCAAATTCCATCAGTTCCGGCGGTAATACCGACAGGTCAGGTAGTGGCTCATCGGGTGTGCGGGCGAACATCTCCCTTAGCTCCTGCTCGAAATCCTCGCTGTCGGGCGCCCCCCGGCGGTAGTGGTCAAGCAGGTCAGGGGCAACCAGCGGCCACAGGCTTACCTTGTGGTCAAGCGCTTCGCTGAGCAGTGAGTTGATGTTGTCATCAACGGTACTCACACGAACACCACCGGGCAGCGTGATCTCTGCGGCCGTTGAGCGCCCGGCCACCGGCTGCGCCAGGTAGCGCGCGGACAACTGCATCAGCGCGGGAATCTTCTTGCCCCCGCGAATCCCGCCGCGCACCTCGTCGCGCACGGCCCAGGCGCGATCACCCGGCAGTCCAGCCTGCCCGATCTCACTCGCGGTAAGCCGCTCACCGGCCATGCTTTTCACCGGATAGCGGTAAATCTCGGACAAGTTGCCAACATCCATTTGCTTCTACCCCCTGATATTCGCAGCAGTATAGACCAGACGTGACATACCTGGAGAATAAAGACGGTTTGTGTCGGTTTTCGATGCGGCTGATGACATTTCTTGATGGGCCGCGTACCCGGCAGGAGGCACTCAACTATCCGGTGCTTTGCCGGCCACCTGCTGGCGCAGGCGCTCCACTCGCGCCCGGTTGGCACCCATATCGCTGATACCCAGGCGTGAAGATGAACGCACCTGTATCACGCCGGCGTCGGCGTCGAAGCGCAATAGCACATCGTCGCGGAACCGCATCAGTGGTGTCTTTGCCACGGCCTGCAGGAAGTCGCCGTTGTCGCTGGTGATGGTCCAGTCAGGCTGGGTGGCGAGCCAGGTTTTAAGCGCCTGCCATTGGGCCGGCGAGGCGATAATCGGGTCAATGGCACTGGCCCCCTCCTGATACTCACTGTTCACACAATTCGGCAGTGGCCCACAGGGTGGCAGGCCCGTGCCGGAGGCAGGTCTTTCCGGCGCAACTGTGCAACCCAGCAACAATGCGGCGGTCAAAGGCAGGGTGTAGCGGAGCTTTACCATGGTGTTACTCTACCGCTTTCCGCCACAAATCGGTATCCGGGGACAGGCCTATGTTAAAAAATTGGATCCACCGGGGTGCAAATGCACTGCTCTTGCTCACCCTGGCGGCAGCTCCCGCGACAGCCCTGGCGCAACTCGATATCCCGGCCTGGAACACCCTGCTCAGCGAAGCGGTCAGCGACGGCTACGTCGACTATACCCGGTGGGCCGATAACTCACGCTTCGACGCCCTGATAGGGCAAGTTGCACAGACCGACACAGGCGCCATGAACCGTGAACAGAAGCTGGTGTTCTACATCAACGCATACAATATTCTGGCTGCCCGCGGCATCCTGGACGGCGGTTCACCCGAAGGACTGATTGGCCGCCATGGGTACTTCAAGCGCGACAAGTACCATGTGGCAGATGAGCGTATCAGCCTGCATCAATTAGAGCATGAGCGGATACGGCCGCTGAAGGAGCCGCGCATACATTTCGCGATTGTGTGTGCCAGCGCGTCCTGCCCGATACTTCGGAGCGAGGCGTATACGCTCGAGCACCTCGACGAGCAACTCGATTCCGCCGCCAGGGATTTCATCAATGACAGCGACCGCAATACGTTCGATGTTGAGCAGCGCAAGGCGTCGCTCAGCAGTATCTTCAAGTGGTTCGAGGAGGATTTTGTGGAAGCCGCGGGTTCGTTGCAGGGCTACCTGGCATTATTTGTCGAAGATCAGAAAGCGGTGGACCTGCTGGAGCAGGGGGCTTTCAAAGTCGATTACCTGCGGTACGACTGGAGCCTGAATGGAAAACGCTAGAATCGCGTCTCTGCGTCAGTCTTACTCCCGCCCGGCCAACTTATTGCTGCACTTGACCAGCAGGATAGGCACTGAGAAGAGCAGGGTAACGCTGTTCGCCAGTATGAGGGCAAGGTCATCCTGGACCCAGCCATATGCCAGCCAGCACATGATCCCGAGATTGAGCATCAGGTACATGATGAGGGATATTTCGTCAGTCTTACGGGTGCGCAGGGTGAGCACTGCCTGGGGCAGAAAGGAGAACGTGGTGAGTATTGCGGCGAGGAAGCCTATGTTCTCCATCATGATGGTCGCCTAAAATAAATCACGCTGTCCAGCCTTTGAGTCAGATAACTTTTCCGGAGTAGAGAGGTAGACGGCGTTTGTTGATATACGTATAACAGTCCAGCGGTGCATCTCGATTACGCCAACTCCGGGTGCCCAGGATTAGGTAGCCAACTCTGCCACAATCGGAAGCATGGTGCTATTTGGATTTACTGGAAAGGTGCCATGAGAAATTTATATGACACTGATGTCTCTGAGGCAGAGCTGTCCGCTAGCAATGAATCAAACATAGCCCGTGATTGTGTAAAGGGAGAATATTGGAACAAGTGCAAGCGTACGGTGTCGATGGATGCAAAGCCGGATAGTTTTACGCTTGCATTTCCGAGGATAGTGTCGGAATCGGGAGAGTCGCTCGTCTCTCTGACCTCGTGGACACCGTCCCCCCAGGCTCGCGCATCTTCGTAGATATCCCTATTGGTCTACGAGACGAATCAGGCGTCGCCAGATTATGTGATCAGCAGGCGCGTCGCCTGTTAAGCCCCCTGCGCACTTCCTCTATATTCAGTGCACCCATAAGGCCCATTACTCGAATCAAGGATTATTGGCAAGCCAACACTGAGAGTAGGCGGCTTAGTGGTAAAGGCTTGAGCAAGCAGTCCTACAGCATTACGCCAAAAATTCATGAGGTTGATCAACTGATGAACTCTCATGAGAAAGCCAGGGAAATGATCCGCGAAGTTCACCCAGAGGTGTGCTTCTACGGTCTGGCACAGCAAGACTGGAAGGTCACTGGAGGACGGTACCGGCTGTGCCAGAAATTGACTCCAAAGGCTTACCTATGGAGATGGTGTATTGTGAATTGTAATTCACGCCTGTGGTGGAGGAGGAGATGTGTATCTCCAGACCCGCGGGAACTTCCGCAGGGCGATGGGGTGATGTTTGGCGCCTACCAGGCGATCGCCGTTGATGGCGAGACTGGGGTGTATGCCGGCGCGACCGAAATGCGCAAGGACGGGGTTGTGGTAGCGTATTGAAAGCGATAGCGCTTAACGCAGGAATTTGACTTTCAGCCTACGCCGCTCGGCTCCCTTGCGGCGGTTGCCGCGGCTGATCAGCGAGGCCATTTTTGTGACCTCCCTGACGTTAGTACGACGATTGGTCAGGCAACTGCGCCGATCACCATAGATAAAGAATTTGCAGTCGCAGGATTTCGTTGAGCAGTTGGGTAAGGGCAGCGTCGGGGCTTCCGACAGGAGCAGGCGGCGGTTGCCATATTTTTTGGCGGCCGGGCAGGCAAATTCTCCGGGGCGGATCGAAACTGATTTGTATTTGCTGGTCTGGCCCGCAGCCTCGCTGACACGCGCTATAATCTCGGCGGTACTAACGGTCATGCTTCCTGCTCCTGACTCTGCTGTGAGTGGTGCGGCGGGGCAATGAGTGACAATGCCTGCCCTCGGCATGGTGTACAGCCGCAGGAATACAACGCAAGAACCGTGCCAGCCTAATAAAATCAATAACATAGCGTCATTTTCGGGACGAAGGCCGCGGGCGGTGTAAAATTATCTGACGCGGCTGAACACGGTTAGAGAGGCAAGTGCGGAGCAGGGTGGTCGCCAAAAACCTCGGGAGCCAGCCAGGATTGCAGAATTTCATGAATAGTGATCGAGTCAAGCACCAACAGGAGATTAACGATGAACACCACTGCCAATAAGATCGTGATGAACCCCGAGGCGGCCCCCCACATGATGCCGGGCGCGGAGCGCAGCGTCGAGGAAGAGCGCCGATTGCGCAGGGAACGGCTTGCCGCCGCCCTGCGCCTGTTCGGCAAATTCGGCTTTGACGAGGGCGTCGCCGGCCATATCACGGTGCGCGACCCGGAGCATCTCGATCATTTCTGGGTGAACCCCATGGGTCGCTCGTTCAAACAGATCCGGGTTTCCGATCTTCTGCAGGTAAACCACAAGGGCCAGGTAGTTGAAGGCAAAGGCCTGCTTAACGGCGCCGCCTTCACCATCCACTCGCAGATACACATGACCCACCCGGAGATTACCGCCGCGGCCCATGCCCACTCGGTATATGGCAAGAGCTGGTCCTCCCTCGGGCGCCTGCTGGACCCGATCACCCAGGATGCCTGTGCCTTCTACAAGCAACATGTGCTGTTCGATGACTTTACCGGTGTAGTGCTGGATGACAGCGAGGGCACCCGTATTGCGGCAGCTCTGGGTGACAACAAGGCGGCCATCCTGCAGAACCATGGCCTGCTCACCGTTGGCCAGAGCGTGGATGAGGCGGCCTGGTGGTTTATCACCATGGAGCGCAGTTGCCAGGCACAACTCATGGCCGAAGCCGTCGGCACGCCCCACCTCATTGCCGCCGAGCACGCCGCACAGACCCGAGAGATTGTGGGCTCTCACCTGGCGGGCTGGTTCAGCTTCCAGCCTCTGTATGACGTTATCGTGGCGGAACAACCCGAGTTGCTGGACTGAAAGTAAAACACAGTAGGGAACAGCACTCGTGGGCGCCTTGTATGTAGAGCATGAATACTGGTTTGCTGCCTTCCAACTGGTAATGGCCATGCTCGGCATGGGCGCCACCCTCACCGCGCGGGATTTTCGCGACATAGTGCGCGAACCCGCCGCTGTCACCCTGGGGATGGTGGTGCAGTTGATACTGGTGCCGCTCGCCACATTCGGGTTTTTACGCCTTCTGGGCGTGCACGGAGGGGTAGCCGTGGGCATCGCGTTACTCGCCTCCATACCCGGAGGCACCACCTCCAATATTTTTACCTACTTTGCGCGTGGCAACAGCGCCCTTTCGATCAGCCTTACCGGACTGACCACACTGGCCTGCCTGGTGACTACCCCGTTGATCCTTGCGGCACTGATCAGCGATCAGCTACCGGTTGATTTCACCATGCCAACGGGCCAGATCGTCATCGAAATCGCCTTTACATTGTTGTTACCACTAGCGCTAGGTATGTCGTACCTCTACATGTACCCGCGCCAGGCGGTGGCGGTCTCCAAATGGTGTATCAGGGCGTCGTTGCTGGGCATCGTCCTGATCGTGGTCGGGTCCATGAGCGCGGGTCGCCTTGATATCGAGGCATTTGGCATCGACAGTGTGCTGCTGGTGGTTTACTTCGCTGTGGTGCTCACTGCGACGGGCTGGCTTGCGCCGCGCCTCTTCAGGCTATCCAGGCCAGACTCCGTCGCGATAGAGATCGAAGTTATCGTCCGCAATGTAAACCTGGGCGTGATGCTGAAGGCGTCACTGTTCCCTGCCGCGACGGCGGCGACAAGCCAGCTGGGTGACGCTGTGTTATTTACCTTACTGTTGTACGGTGGCCTGCAGCTGACGATCGCACCGCTGCTGATAACAGTCTATCGTAGACCACGATAGATGTAGCGCCATTGACCCTCCCGTGCTGCCGCTATCGCTCAAGCAATTCCTGCCTGATCGGTGGTGCGTCACCGCTTGTCTGCTCTGCCTTGTGACGGCGGGAGGCCAGCACCAGGTACACACTCGGCAGCACGAACAACGTGAAGACCGTGCCAATAATCATGCCCGCCACCAGGATGATGCCGATACTGTTGCGAGCCTCGGCGCCCGCCCCGGTCACCAGAACCAGCGGGAAGTGGCCGATAACGGTTGCACCGGTCGTCATCAACACGGGGCGTAGCCTGACGCTGGCGCCCTCGATAATCGCCTCAAGCTTGCTCAAACCCTGCTCTTGCAAGTGATTGGCAAACTCGACGATCAGGATACCGTTCTTGGCGACCAGTCCCACCAGTGTGATGAAGCCGATTTGCGAGTAAATGTTGATGGTTGTCCACCCGAGGAAAGTGAACATCAGTGCGCCGGAGAGCGCCAGCGGTACGCAGCCCAATAATACGACGAGTGGATCACGCAAGCTGTTAAACAGTACTGCGAGTACGAGAAACACGAAGGCCAATGCGAAGACCAGAGCGCCGAACAGGGTATTCCCTTCCTGGCGTATCTGCCGCGACTCGCCGGCGTAGTCCACCACATAGTTGTCGGGGAGTATGGCCGCCGCTGCATCCTCCACTGCCCGCAACCCCTGCTCCTTGGTATATGCCGGAATAACACCAGCGTAGATGGTGAAGGAATTGCGCTGCTGGAATTTGCTCAGCACGCGCGGGCCTATGCGCTCTTCCAGTGTCGCCAGCGACGAAAACGGTACGGTGGCTCCGCCAGGTGTTTGAATTTGAATCTGTCGCACCATTTCTGCGTCGAGACGCCCGCTATCTTCTACCATCGGTACCACTCGGTAGGCTTTGCCATCGAGGTCGAAACGATTGATGTAGTCGCCGGACAGATAGGTCGATAACTGCTGGCTGACATCCTCCACGGTCATGCCAAGGTCGGCGATGCGATCACGATCGAGCTCAAAATGGGTCTGAGGAAAATCCAGCTTGAGATCCGTGTCTGCGAAAAGGAATAGATTGGAGGCGTACGCCGCTTCCAGTAACTTCTGTGCATACGGCTCCATCTCCTCCACCGTTGCGGGCGCTGTGACTACCAGTTCAACCGCGAATTGGCCAGCACTGGGTAATGGCGGAAACAGGTTGGGGAACGCGCTTAAGCCCGGGATCTTAGCCAGCTTGCCGAAGGTAGATTGCAGCATGTCCATCGGCGTCTCGTCGCGCTTACTCGGATCTACGAAATCCTGGCCGCCAAACGCGCCATTGGGACTGAGCACTTGCCACATAAAGGTCGCGCCCGGCAGGTTGTTCATCACGTTCACTACATCGCGCATGTGGTGATGGGTATACGCCAGCGAGGCCTCCGGCGGTGCCTCTGAGATGACAAAGATCGAGCTCTCGTCCTCGATGGGTGCGAGCTCTTGCTGTGACATCAGCAAGAACGGTACAGCCAGTGCTGAAAAGAACAGGCCGAAGCCTAGAATCTGTGGCGTCCAGCCGAGACTGCTGGTCAGCATGCGTTCATAGCGCTGGCGCAGCCAGTCGAATCGGGTGTTGACCCAGGCCGTCATGCGGCCCTCCTGGCCGCGCGGCGGGCTGGCATAGGCGCTCATGATTGGTGACAGGGTCAGTGCGACGACGCCGGAGATCAGAACTGCTACAGCCAGCGTGAATGCGAACTCCTTGATCAGGACACCGGTCAGGCCTGACAGAAACCCGACTGGTAAATACACGGCGGCCAGCGTGATTGTCATGCCGATAATTGGGGTTAACAGTTGCCTGGAGCTGGCCAGCGCCGCCTGGCGCCGGCTCATCCCTTCGCGCATCAAGCGCGCCACGTTTTCGACGACCACGATGGCGTCGTCCACGACCAGACCTACAGACAGCACGATTGCCAGCACCGTCAGCAGGTTGAACGAAAAGCCCATCGCGTATATCGTCGCCATCGCGCCGAGCAGCGAGATGGGTATGGTCACCAGCGGCACCAGTGCAGTGCGCAGCGACCCCATGAACAGCAACACGACGATGCCAACCAGCAGCACGGTTTCAGCCAACGTGATGAAAATTTCCTTCAGCGCGTCCCGCATGTACAGGGTGCCGTCGTACCCCACGGTTATTTCCATGCCATCGGGCAGCGTCGCATTGATCTCATCCAGAACATCGTACAGATGGTTGCCGATTTCCAGCTCATTGGCGCCCGGCAGGCCGTATATGGCGAGAAAAATGGTATCGCGCTGGCTCAACCGCGTGATCTCATCGCCCTCCACTTCGCCCAGTTCCACGCGAGCGACATCGCCGATACGCACGATTGCGCCATTCACATTCTTGACCACCAGGTTCTCGAAATCCTGCTGACTCTGCAGCGTGGCGCTGGTTTGCAGGTCCATGCGCTGCTGGGCATTCTCGGTTCGCCCGATCGGCGCGATAACATTGTTGCTGGCCAGCGCCTGACGCACCTGCTGGGCGCTGACGTTGTAGTAATTCAGCTTTGCAGGGTCAAGCCATATGCGCATGGCGGGCGCCCTGCCGCCTATGAGGGGTACGCGCTGTACGCCGGGAATGGCCGACATCACGGGCACCACATGGCGCGTCATGTAGTCGGTGACCTCGGCCACCGAACGACCGGCCAAGTTAACATCCAGATAGAAGATCGCGTTCGACGCATCGGTCCGCTCGACTTCTATGGCTGGATCCTCAGCGCCTGCAGGAAGTTCGAAACGGATCTGGCTTAGGCGCGCAGTGAGTTCCGCCAGGGCCAGGGTGCTGTTCTCATTGAGTTTCAACCATACTTTGACTGTGCTTAAACCGGCGGTTGTGGTCGAATCGACATAGTCGACGCCGGGAATCGTGGCAGCAGCGCGCTCAATCGGGTCGGTCACAAACCCCTGTACCGTCAAGGCTGAAGCGCCCACATACGGCGTGGTGATGATCAGGGAGGCGCTTTCGATTTCCGGGAACTCGAGCACAGGCATTTCCACCGCGGCGCGCAGGCCAAGCAGCACGAGGGCCAGTGAAATGACCACGGCCAGAAGGGGACGCTGAACGAAGATGTCCAAGGCGTTCGGTTTGCCCAGCGGATTTTTCAATGCATCACCTCAGCGTGTGGCCGACACTACTGCTCCTGTTCGGGTGATTGATCGACCACATTAACCAGCAAGCCATCCTGCAGTTTGAATGCGCCGATGGCGGCGACCTGCTCACCGGCTGCGAGCCCCGCAATCACCACGACCTCACTGCCCTCGACACCGCCGACCGTTACCTCCCTGCGCACAGCGCGGTAGGGCGCTGCCGCGCCCGCCTCGGCTTTGGTCAGCAAATACATCGAGGCGCCAAACTGCGTTTTGCGCACGGCACTAGCTGGCACACGGAATACTCCTTCCCGTACCCCGGTGACGACTTCAACGTCGACCACCGAGCCCGCCCTCAACGCCGGCGGCGGATCGGCGAGCAGTGCTCGGTACCCGAGGCTGCGCGAGTCAGCCGCTACGCGGGCATCGGTCGAAATAACCCGCGCCGTTATCGGACCGGCGTTCAGCCCGTTCCCAGATACCTGTACCGTGTCGCCAGGCATGAGACTCAGCTTGTCTTGCGGGAGTTTGAAGTCCACCCAGTAATCGCGCGCTGCACCGGTCAGCTCGCTGACAACCGTGTTCGCCGCCAGGAACTGGCCCACTTCCAGCGTGTGCAGGCTGGTGGCGGCATCGAACGGGGCCTTAAGGATCTTTTTCGCGATGGCCGCAGTCAGTGCCGCGGTAGTGGCCGCCAGGACGTCGCGGTTCGCCATCGCGATGTCATAGTCATTCTTGCTTACCAGATTCTTGCCCAGCAGTTCTGCGCGTCGTTCCAGCTCCAGCTCTGCCAGCTTGAGTTGCGCGCGTGTCGCGCGTAGCTGCGCTTCTTCCTCATCGCTGTTCAGTTGCAACAGCAACTGGCCCTGCTTGACGCTGTCGCCGCCGACAAAGCCGAGGGTACTGATCTTGCCATCGACCTCGGTGCGCAGTTCCAGATTCTGTGTGGCGCGCAGTTCGCCAATGGTGCGGTAAGTTTGCCGCCACTCACCCGGCTGGACGGTGAAAGCGGTGACGGCTTCCGAACGCTCTGGAAAGGATTTGGCGAAGGCAATCGATTCGCTCACCTGCAGATACTTCATTCCGCCAAGCACGGCGGCAACCAGCACGCACACCAGCAGCAGCCACAACCAACGCCCGGCATATCCCGGGGACTTTGTCTGCGATGAGCCGATTGTGTCAGCCATGTTCATTCTCCAGTTCCAACAGGCACCTCTTATACCGCCAGTGCTTTTACAGCGCGGTGGCCAAATGCCGCGACCCCTGGCGAAATCCTTCGATTGAAGGCGCTCTGCAGGTGGGGCTCCGGGCTGGGAAGTATAATCACGAATACGGTTAAAAAAGTAGAAAGGATTGAAAAGGGTAGGCATTTATTTTAAGTAGATGGCTCGAATGATCCAGGCTAACAGGCAGGAGAGCTTTACAGAGCAAAATGCTCTGCTTTTTTGTCTGATAGATGCCTGACTCGATATTCTTGGGGGATCATTAAAGCATGCCACAGTAGTCCTGGCGTCCGGTAGATGGTTTGACAATCAGGGTTCCTGCACGCATTCTCGAATTTGTTACAGAACCTCATTGGGGGGTGACCTTCCGTGCTACCGCGGTCGTCCCTTTTTTTGAACCTGCATGGCGTAAATAACCTGATGTACCTGTTTACGATTTTACTCGCTTTAATGTTGGCAGCCTGCCAGCCCGCTTCACCTGTCGTGCCTTTGGTTCTGGATGCCGGGCCAGGCAGCGGTGAACCTCATCTCGCGCTTGGCGCTGCAGGTGAGATCGTGCTGAGCTATCTGGAACCAGGCGAAGTCGCAACATCGCTGCGCTTCTCAGTGTTTGAGGGAGACCAGTGGCAAACGCCACGGACGGTTGCCCAGGGCGACAACTGGGTGGTCAATTGGGCAGATTTTCCCTCAGTTGTCCCCTTGTCGAATGGGATCTGGGCCGCGCACTGGCTGGTCGAGACAGAAGGCGGACCTTATGCCTATGATACGGTTGTCAGTCTCTCGACTGATGCGGGACACACCTGGAGCTCGCCTGTCATTCCGCACGATGACGGCACTCTAACCGAGCACGGATTTGTGAGTATATTCCCGGCCGGGGAGGGAGTGGGGGTGGCCTGGCTTGATGGCCGGAAATATGCCGCTGCTCCAGCCAATGTTGAAGCGGGCATTGGCACCCAGCTGCGCACTGCCACTCTTAGTGTCGACCTGTTGCGCACTGCAGATGGCATTATTGACGAGCTGGTCTGTGACTGTTGCCAGACAGATGTGGCAATGGCAACAAGTGGTCCCGTTGTCGTCTATCGCAATCGTACCACCGGAGAAATTCGCGATATTTATTTCGCGCGTCTGATAGACGGCCACTGGGAGCAGGGGCGGGCGATTGCTGATGACGGCTGGAAAGTCACAGGCTGCCCGGTAAACGGCCCCGCCATCTCAGCGGTCGGTCAGAGCGTCGCCGTGGCATGGTTTACCTCCTCGCCGGAGGATCGCGTCCAGATTGCATTTTCCAATAGTAGTGCGGCCGATTTTGGCGCTGCCATGGACGTGGGTGCGCGCAGTCCATTGGGAAGGGTTGATGTGGCATTGCTGGTCAATGGTGATGCGGTGGTAAGTTGGTTGGAATCAGGGACGCCGGGTCGACTGGTGGCCCGGCGTATATCAGCCGATGGCGGGTCTGGCCCAATCATGGAAATCGCCCCTATCTCTATTGAGAGAAATTCCGGATTTCCACAGATGGTAGCCGATGGAAATCGATTGATATTTGCCTGGACGGAAGTAGCCGATGGTACATCCAGGGTGAGGACGCTTTACTATCAAATGTGACAATGCGTTCAACCGGCAAGGTCGTGAGTTTGCTACCCGTAAGTTGTGCCAGTACCATGAGAGCAAGCAACTGCGGTCTTTATAGTTGGAGCATGTGTACGTATAGGCGGCGCCGATGATCCTTTCAGCCGCCGAACGACAGATATAGCTTGCCTTCCACGTCTCTAACTCTTGGCGCCCTTTGCAGAGCCCGACATTTCCCGTCGAGGTTTTCGCCGGTCTCGATATCAAAGCGATAACCATGCCAGGGGCAGCTTATAGTGCCGTCGAGATTGATCATCGAATCACCAAGCGGTCCTAGCAGGTGAGAACAGATTGCACTGTGAGCAATCCAGCCATCATTGAACTTTCTTACGCAGAAGCGACCAGAAGCGGTTTCGACAATACAACGCCCCGTCTCTGCGAGCATATCGACATTACCCACCAGAATCTCGATCGTTTCACTCCCGGCCTCGGCCCATCGTTCCCTATCGTCCAGGGCGGCCTGCCGCCCGGACATCAGTGCAACATCCTCATCGTACAAAAGGGCGTATTGTTGCGTCAGTACATCGAAATAGATACCCAGTAGATTCTGGGCCACTTCTGTTGAACTGTAGAATCTGACGTCTATCTCTATCTCGAGGTCAGACAGCGAGCTCGCCTGGGTATGTATTTCTACTCCCTGCCCTGGCCCAGACACAATGGACGTGGCCCAATAATTCCGATCACGGTCAAGCAATAGCTCGATGACCTGATCTTCCGCGCCAACGGCCGTTTGGCTGACTTTCGCACGCCAGCCCCACTTGCCTTGGGCAATACACCTGATATCGCCAAAGGTGGATGCATGCACGAAAGGAAGATGCTCCCAGTCGAGCGCATTCTCCATCATACGAATCATCGAGACAGGCAGCTTTCGACGGTAATTACCCAGCAATTGAAGGCCGGTAGTGCGACAATGATCGATTATCATCGACTTATCACGACACAATTCTTCTTCCCTGGCCGTTATGCGAATCATGAAATCCTTCTGTGAGAGTTATTCAGGGGGATGTGCCCATCCGAAGACTGGCATCACACCCAAATACCGAGCGCATAGGTTACACATTTTCGAAGGAGAGTTGCAGAGAATGACGTGCGTCCGCCGATTACAAGTCTGCAGGTGCAGGGTTAATCGCCATCCCTGGTAGGATGGCATATCTTTCTATAACCCTATGATTATTACAACGAATATTGGACCATGAAGGACTTGGGCGACAGCGGCCGACCGTCTTTGACCTGCAGTTTATGAGGAGCAAGGAGAGGGCTGAACCTGGGGGCTCGACCCTTGGGAGACGTATAGCCTATCTCCACTTCGAGAGCTTTTCACAGGAATACTCGGCGTGTGATTCCCGCTTTTGGCTTTAAAATGAGTCAGCTTTGTCGTTGCCCCATCAACCCTTCACGCAGAAGGCAGGCCCAATGCAGCTGAGTGGTATCACCATCTATCCGGTGAAATCCTGTGCCGGTATCAACCTTGACCATGTCACCCTGGACCGTTTCGGCCCGGTAGGCGACCGTCGCTGGCTGGTTGTTGACGAGCGCGGTCGCTTCATCAGCCAGCGCGAACAGGCCCATATGGCTCTGATTCGGGTTGAGCAAGTGCAGGGCGGCATTCGCCTGAATTTGGGGGACAGCAGCATCGACTGTCTGACTCCAGGCACCAATGCGCCGGAATTGAGGGTAAGCATCTGGGGGGACTCCGTGCGCGCCCTGTTGGCAGGCAGCGCTGCCGGAGAGTGGCTGAGCGCGCAATTGGGCCAACCCTGCCGGCTTGTCTATATGCCCGAAACCTGCCAGCGGCTGGTGGACGGTCTCTACGCTCGCGATGGTGAAGCCGTCAGTTTTGCCGATGGCTTTCCTCTTCTGCTGATCTCCCAGGCCTCCCTGGACGACCTCAACAGCCGACTCGACAACCCGGTGCCGATGAATCGCTTTCGCCCCAATCTGGTGGTGAGTGGTTGCGACCGTTTCGCCGAGGACGGCTGGCGCCGTATTCGTATCGGCGAGGTGGAGTTTGATGTCGCCAAGCCCTGCTCTCGCTGCGCGATTCCGTCCATAGACCAGGCCACAGCCCAACGGGATGGGCAGATAAACCGCGTGCTGGCCAGCTACCGGCGGGTCAACGGCCAGGTGATGTTCGGTCAGAATTTGCTGTACCAGAGTGTCGGGAGTCTATCCGTGCGCGACCCAGTGGAGGTGCTGGACTAGTGAATTGACGTGGATCGAAAGCCCGATGATAGCCGTATGATGGCCGCGCGGTAGCTCTCATGCACCAGGCGGGTATGAGGGTAAGCCGAATACCAGCCAAATCAGAACGCGCGCTGAGCCGGGAGTCGGTGTAGTTCCCTGAATAGGTTCGGTAGATTTGGAGGCAGAGCGAAAAGTGTAATAGCTTTTTGCCACGAGCGCAGTCGCGTGGACCCCAAACTCTTGTCGATCGTCCTGGGTCGTTCCCAGGCCGCAGATTACTGGTGAATTGGCACGATTAAATAGACACTGATACTGTTGCTGTTCTGCTCGCTGGCTCAAGCCGACTTCTTGCGTCGGCTGCTATCCCGGTGATGTTGCAAGTGAGGGGGGTTAGAACGAAATGACTATTAAAAAGCCAGCATCAAAAAGCTTCGAGCAAGTGCGTGCTGAACAGCTTGATTATATCGCCAGGCGAGAGTCCGGCTATCGCGAGCGCGCCCTGAAGATATACCCTTGGATCTGTGGTCGCTGCGCACGCGAGTTTGACCGTAAAAACCTGTCTGAGCTGACTGTCCATCATGTCGATCACAACCACGACAATAATCCCAGCGACGGTAGCAACTGGGAGCTGCTCTGTATTTATTGTCACGATGAGGAACACACCAAGTTCGAGAATCTCGTGCGTTACGGCGGCACGAAAGATACGAAACCCAAACCGGCTACATATAATCCCTTCGCTGAACTCAAGGCAAAAATGGAAGGGAAGGATTGACTAAATACCCGGACCAATATGAGACTCCTCTACACCCACCCATCTCTGGCCGAAGTATTTCAGGCACGCAGTGAACTGGAGCGTCAGGGAATAAAGTGCGCGATGCAGCATTCCCAATCCGGCCACCTTCGAGACTTGCTGGCACTGCGCGAAGGAGAACCCTTAGCTCTGCACGCAGTACTGCCCGGATTTATACCAGCCACCCGGGCAGTCCCTCCCTTCCCTGGGGATGGCCTTCTTACCAGTCTGGCTGGGATACTGCTTGCAGTAGTTCCCTGACGAGTAATAGCCAGTGGGACACTGCTTTCCGGACTTCTCGATGATGTTTTGCCCTTCGGTTGAGGATGACTTAAAGGGCTTGCAGTACTCGCCGCTACGGTAGGTGCCGGTTGGGCAGGAGTCGTCGACGCGGGGAATAGGGGTTTGGGCAGTTGTAAGTGCAGAAGTTACCAGTAAAAACGCGCAGAACGGAATCCGCATGTCAGTACCTCCAGAAAAG
>Ga0105097_10000331_pt1 | contig 21099 bp, 26 predicted proteins | sample PPLLak12cMay2015_FD_87035 | JGI IMG/M metagenome (GOLD analysis project Ga0105097, IMG submission 87035) | Freshwater sediment microbial communities from Prairie Pothole Lake near Jamestown, North Dakota, USA - PPLs Lake P7 Core (1) Depth... | ecosystem: Environmental > Aquatic > Freshwater >...
CGATGTGGGAATGCGAACGCTGCCTCGCCCTGCTGCCGTGCGAACGTCACGACGACGACGGCTCGACCAACGAACGAACCAACCAGAAGGAGACCACCATGAACACCCATCCCGACCCCGTCGATCTGCTGAGCGACGACTGGCGCACGCTCGTCGAGACCGCCAACCTCGATTGGCAGGTCAACCAGTACGTGTACTTCACCGGCAAGGCGCACGAGCACTCGTCGAACGAGATCAAGGCCGCAGCGATCGCGTCGATCGCCCGCCGCCAACACGGCGACGAGTTCGACAAGGCGGTGGCCCGGTACTGAGCGACGCCGTGTCCGGCACGGACGACGGACGCCGTGCCGGGTACGGTGCCACTCGGCACCCAACCACCTCAAAGAAGGAGACCAACATGCCCGCATATTTCGACACAGGATTCTCGGTCCGGCAGCCCATGTGGCACGGACTCGGAACGATCCTCGACGAGTACCCCGAAACCTGGGACGACGCCCGCCGCATCGCCGGACTCGAATGGGAGCCGGAACTTCGACCGCTGGTCGAGGTGCGATGCGGCGACTGCCACCGGGTGCTGACCGCCGACGACCTCGACCTCGGGGTCTGCGGGAACACGGTTCCCGGCGACGACGGCCAACCGACGACCTGCATGGGAACCCGCCCGGTCATCGGACGGGTCGACGACGGCGAACAGCGCGTCATCCGGAACGACACCGGACGCCACCTCGGAACCGTGTCCGGCCAGTTCTCGCTGGTCACGCACGCCGAGATGGGCGAGGTGCTGGAGGCGCTGATCGACTCGGACTCGAACCTGAAGTTCGAGACTGCCGGATCGGTCCGCGACGGACGACAGGTCTGGGCGCTCGCCTACCTCGACGAACCGGAACAGATCGCCGGGGACAACTCGGAGACGTTCCCGTTCCTCGCCGTGCTGAACTCGCACGACGGAACCGGCGCGATGAAGGTCGTGAACACGTCCGTTCGGGTCGTCTGCTGGAACACGTACAACGCCGCCTCGATGGAAGGAGAACGAACCGGCAGGCAGTACACGTTCCGGCACGTCGGCAAGGTCTCGGAACGGATCGAAGAAGCGAAGGCCGCGATCAAGGGCACACGCGCCGATCATCGGCGCTGGGTCGAGATGGCGAACCGCCTCGCGTCGTTCCGGATCGACACCGCCGCAGTCGAGAACTTCGTCTACCTGACGATCCCCGAACCGCCCGCGGACGTCACGTCGAACCGGGTCAAGAACAACATCGAGTCGGACCGTGCGACGCTGCGGACGATCATCAACGGCGTCCAGAACGACGCCCACCGCGGCACGGCCCTCGGGCTGGTCGAGGCAGGCGTCGAGTACCTGGATCACGGGCGGCGCTTCCGGAACCGGGGCACGCTGATGAACCGGACCATGCTCCGGTCGGAACCGCTGAAGGCGCGGATCGTCCAGAACGCCCTTGAGGTCGCAGGGGTGCAGTCATGAGCGCCGACGTGATCGCCATCGACGGATCGGTCACCACGCCGAAGCCGACACCAGGCACGCTGACGATGACCGACAAGGCTGCGGACACCGTTCGGCTCTGGCTGCTCGACGAGTCGACGTCGACGAACGACCTGACGCACTGCCTGATGACACTGCTCCGGATGGGTGCCCGCGGCTACTACGAGTCGACCGATCTCGTCACGTTCGACACACCCTCGCTGACGGTCGGCATGTACCGCGACCGGAAGGGAGACGTATCGCTGAACTCGTAGCCACCACCAGAGATTCACGCACGGAGGACCGGAACGCCGAACGCACGGCACCGGTCCTTCGTCGCGTCTGCAACACTGTTCGACGTGATCCGACATGACGTGCCACCGATCGACTCCGAGGGGCCGGACCCCGCGTGGCCGGCTCGGTCGACGCTGCGCCCGGTACGGATGCCGACGGGAACCCGTCTGTAGCATTCGCCAGCGATGGGAAGGTTCGGGATCGCCGGGGCGGGTATCTCAGGTGCGGTGATCGCACGACAGTTGGCTGACGCCGGGTTCGGCGTCCACGTCTACGAACGTCGCGACCACGTCGCCGGGAACTGCCACACCGACCGCGACGAGACCGGCGTGATGCGGCACCGGTACGGACCGCACATCTTCCACACCGGGAACGTCGACGTGTGGGAGTTCGTGAACCGGTTCGCCGACATGGTGCCGTATCGGCACCGCGTGAAAGCGGTCGCCGCCGACGGACACGTCTACTCGCTGCCGATCAACTTGCACACGATCAACCAGGCGTTCGGGACGGCGTTCGGACCGTGCGAGGCGCGGTCGTTCATGCAGTCGATCGTCGAACCGATCGCGGAGCCGGCCAACTTCGAACAGGCCGCGCTCGCGTCGGTCGGTCGACGCCTCTACGAACTGTTCTTCGAGGGGTACACGCTCAAGCAGTGGGGGATTCATCCGTCGGAACTGCCGGTGGACGTGTTCCGCCGACTGCCGATCCGGTTCAACTACGACGACGGGTACTTCAACCATCCGTGGCAGGCGATCCCCCGGCACGGGTACACGGCGATGATCGAACAGATGCTCGACCATCCGCACATTCACGTCCACCTCGGAACCGAGTACCCGCACGGCGACCACCGGCACACGATCTGGACGGGTCCGCTCGACGCGTTCTTCGAGCATCGCTACGGACGCCTCTCCTACCGGACGCTCGACTTCGTGGACGTTCACGCCGACGGCGACGTGACCGGCGCTCCCATCGTGAACTACACGGCCCAGGACACACCGTGGACTCGGACGACCGAACACAAGCACTTCGCTCCGTGGGAGGTTCACCACCGGTCGACCGTCACCTACGAGTCGTCGCGACTCGCCGGACCAGACGACGACCCGTTCTACCCGATCCGCCTCGCGGACGATCTCGACATCCTCGACGAGTACCGGCGACGCGCGCGGCAACGAACTGACGTCACGTTCGTCGGACGCCTCGCGACGTACCGCTACCTCGACATGGACGTGTCTGTGGCCGAAGCACTCGACGCCGCCGACGCGATCCGCCGCCACACGTTCGATGGCGGCTTCATCCCGGCGTTCACACACAAGGAGAACTGATGGCTGCCCGCAAGACGACGACCGAACCGCAACTCGAACTGGTCCCGCTCGACGAGTTGAAACCGAACCCGCGGAACGCGAAACGACACGCCCCGCAGACGATCGGCCGCTCGATCGACCGGTTCGGGATGATGGAGCCGGTCATCGTCGACCGCCGAACCGGCTACCTCGTTGCCGGCCACGGCCGCACCGAGTCGATCGCCGAGATGCGCGACTCCGGAGCGAAACCACCAGTCGGGATCACCGTCGACGACAAGGGACGCTGGCTCGTTCCGGCGATGACGAACTGGGCCTCGAAGAACGACGCCGAGGCCGACGCCGCGATGATCGCATTGAACCGCACCACCGAGATCGGCGGCTGGGACAACACGGCGCTGTTCGCGGTGCTCGACTCGCTCGAAGATGCCGACCTGCTCGCCGGGGTCGGCTACACGGAGTCCGACATCGACCTGTTGCGCCGCATCCACGAAGCGGACGAACAGTTCACGATGGACTTCTCCGACGTGATCGACGAGTTCCTCGACTCGACCGGAACCGGTGACGAGTCGTTCCGGCAGGTCGCGTTCCGAGTGATGAAGGTGACGTTCTACGACGAGGACGGCGCACGCAAGTTCTTCGACGCGATCGGACGCAAGTACGACCCCGACATCAAGATGATCGGCTACCCCGACGGCCTCAAGCGCGGCAAGGTGGCGGACTTCGATGCCTAAGCCGACGCGCTCGAAGTACCCGGTCTACATCCCGACGAAGGGACGACCGGAACGGCAACTCACCGCGAAGTACCTGCTGTCGATCGGCATCGTCCCGAACCTCGTGGTGCAGGACGACCAGTACGACGCCTACGCGAAAGCGAACCCAGAGTGCAACGTCCTCGTGTGGCCGGAACGGTTCTACGACGAGTACGAGAAGACCCCGTCGATGGTCGACGGCGAAGGCCGGTTCCCGCACCCCACTGCCGGGGTCGGTCGGAACTTCGCGTTCGAGCACTCGTTCGAGGCCGGCCACAAGTACCACTGGACGATGGACGACAACATCTACGACTTCATCGTCATGGATCACGGCGTGTTCAAGTACTCGCGGACGCAGACGCCGATCGTGTGGCACGAACAGTTCGCCGACCGTTGGGTGAACCTCGGCGGGTTGTGCCTCGCGCAGTCGACGTTCATGAGCCGGACGAACGACCGCGTGTCGGAGACGTCGAAGAAACTGGTGCTGAACACGCGCCTGTACTGCGCGCAACTGATGAACGGCGAGATGATGGCGTCGACCGGACTGCGGTGGCGGCGCGGCCTGAACGACGACACGATCTTCTCGATCGACATCCTCAAGACCCGGTACTGGTGCACCGTGCAGTCGTACACGGTCGGCATCAAGAAGGTCGGCACGTCACGCAAGGGCCGGCTCCAAGGTGGGATGACCCAGTACTACGCGAACGGCGGGTTCATCCGGAAGGCGGCGGAACTCGTGCGGTGTCATCCGGACGTCGCCACGACCGTCGTGAAGTTCCAACGCGTCCACCACCATTGCGACTTCTCGTCGTTCGATCAGCAGTTGATCCCCGTCAAGCAGCCGAAGTCACGCACCCGGCGCTAACGGATGGTACGGTTCCCGTCGTTCCGATCCGACGAACGAAGGAGACCGAAATGATCGAACACACGCACCGCTGGAAGCAGGCCGACGAGGAAACGGTGTTCTGCCGGATCTGCGGCATCGAACCGTGGCAACGCGACCAACTCGACGTCCAATGCGAGATGGAACGCCGCCACATACGGGTCGGCTTCGAGAACGCCCGTCGACGACTCGGACTCACGCGATGAGCGTCGTCCTGTTCGCCGGGCAGTACGAACCGGCAGGCGGCTGGCACGACTACATCGGCGAGTTCGCCACGATCGTCGACGCACGCCGCCACGTCGACGAAACCCGCACGGTGACGGTCCACGAACCCAAGACGGTGACGTACAACTCGCGGCTCGTCATGTCGACGCAATCGGAACCGCGAGAACGACGGATCGGCGACCGGTTCAACGCTGGTCGCCCGGGGACGGTCATCGCGATCGACGACGACGCCGAGACGTACACCGTCGAGTTCCCGGCGCACACCGACGTCAACCACGCCTACGACTGGGCGCACATCGTCGAAGCCGGCACGATCGTCGAGTACTGGAACGAAGGCATGGGGTGGACGACGTGAACTGCTACCTGTGCGGTGCTGAACTCGGCATCTGGACCGCACCCGGCCAGAACGGCACCGACCAGGAATGGAAGCGTGCCTTCGTCGTCGACGGACGGTCCCGACTGAAGTGCGCCGATCGACGCTGCTGCAAGGCGCGCCAGGCGAACGGCAACACGGCATGAGGTCCGACGCCGCCTGCCCGAACTGCGGTCGACCGATCCGACGGGCGATCCACGCCGCCACCCGCCAACCGGTACTGCTCGAACCGCGGGCCGACCTCGACGGACGCTACGGAGTCGTCGACTTCCAACAGCCACGCACCGGCACCTACTCGACACCGATCGTGGCGATGAACCCGACACGCGACGTGATCCCGACCCGATACAACCTCCACCGATGCGACGCCGACGCGACCACTACTCGGGCGACTACCAGACCCGCCGCCGACGCCTGATCCGGACCGCTCACCCCGGTTCGATCTGCTGGCGATGCGGACGCACCCTCGCCGACCACCCGCCGCACCGGAACGGACGCCGCCCGTACTGGACAGCCGGCCACGTCCGCGACGGCGACCCGACCTCACCGCTCATGCTCGAAGCGTCCACCTGCAACTACAAGGCGGGCGGTCGACTCGCCGCCGAACGACGCCGACGACGCAACGGCAACCCGACCAGTCGACGATGGCTGCCATGAGCCGCAACCCGATGCCACCCGAACGACACGACCAGGCGATCACCGCAGCCGGCTACCGCTGCACCGCCTCCACGTACGGGTTCGGATCGACCCGACCGTGCGCCGGACGCCTCGTCGTCCACCACAAGAAGGTGCGCGGCATGGGCGGCACCGCCGACCCGACGATCCACGACCTCGACAACCTCGCCGTACTGTGCGACGAACACCACCGAGAAGTACACGCCAACCCAACCCGCGCCTACCAGTGCGGCCTACTGATCCGACGATGAAGGAGACCCCGATGACCACCCACCCGAACCAACCCGGCCTGTTCACCACACCCGACGAGATCGAACGCAACCCGATCCGACCCTACGCAGGCGACCACGGCGACGCAGGCGGCAACCGAGGCAAGACCACACTGCCGAAGGCCCAAGCCGAAGTCGTCCAACACCTGACCACCGCGACGATCACCGGCCACACCGTCAAAGAACTGTGCACCATCACCGGACGACACCACGGCTCCGTGTCCGGCAGCCTGTCGGAACTCCACCGCGGCGGCATCATCCAACGCCTGACCACCCAACGCCAACACTGCTCCGTGTACGTCCTCCCCCAGTACGTCCTCCACCGCACCACCATCGCCCCCGCCCCCACCAAGGCAGCACTCGGCAACCTCCTCGCCGAACACCAGACCGCCATCGCCACCGCGATCACCGAACTCGAAACCATCGCCGACTGGCTCGACGGCTACGAGAACGGACGCAGCCAACCCGTCCACGCCGTCATCGACCTACTCGAACGACTCACCACCAACCACTGATTGTTTCGACACCCCACCCCCTAGACGGCCCAGGCCCCAGACTGGCGTCTCTCTCTCTAAGCCTCGGCGGGGATCGCCGGGTGTGTTCGTACCCGGGCGTGCCGTTGCACACCGGAGAACTGCACTGAGCGCCCGCTGCGGAGGCTCTGTGTACGCTGCTCCGGTATGGCGACAGTCGAACCGGACCGACCGTTGGGCCGTTACGGACGGGCGATGTGGGACGAGGTCCACGCGTCCGGCGAGGTGAAGGGATCGCTGGAACCGTTGCTGATGTTGTGCGAACGGCTCGACGAGCGGTTCCGGCTTCGTGCGGCGATGAACCGGATCGACGACGCGGGTCAGCCGGTTCCGGCGACGTCGGATCAGCACGGCGCGCTGCGGGCGCTCGAAGCACAGATCGAGGCGGCGTTCCGTGACCTCGGCATCCGCACGATCCTGCCGAACCGGGGCGCGGCGGCGACGTCGGACAACTGGGCGGCGGAACTTGCCGCGCTGCGTGGATGAAAGGCCCGCGCGACTTCGTTCCCCCGCGGATCGGGACGCCGCGTGATCCGGACTCGCCGACGCTCGGGCCGCAGATCGCACGGATCTCCGAACTGCTCGGCGAGTCGTTCATGCCCCACCAGCGGCACATCGTCGACGTCGCCTACGAACTGAATCCCGACGGGCGACTGAAGTACGACGAGATCGTCTGCACGATGATGCGCCAGTCCGGCAAGACGACGCTGGTGCGGGCGAAGTCCGTGTGGCGGTGTTCGACCGGTCAACAGGTGTTCGGCACCGATCAGGTCTCGGTGTACACCGCGCAGAAACGACAGGACGCCCGCAAGCGGTTGCAGCGCGACGTCGTCCCGCGGCTCCGCAAGGCACCGATGTTCCGCGAGATCGCCGACTCGCGCCGGACGCCCGAAACGATGACCGACTGGAAGGTGTCGATGAACAACGGGCAGGAACACGTGATGTTCGGTCCGTCGTCGTATCTGCAGATCGAGACCCCGAACCGTGAGGCCGGCCACGGCGACACGATCGACGACGCCACGATTGACGAGGCGTTCGCGCATCGGAACGACGAGGTGGAACAGGGCCTCGCGCCGACGATGTTGACCCGCGCCGGGAAGCAACTGTGGGTCGTGTCGACCGCGGGCGACGACCAGTCGTTCTACCTGTGGCCGAAGATCCGTGACGGTCGGTCGGCGGTCGAGTCCGGCGTGGCCGGGAACGTCGCCTACTTCGAGTGGTCGTTGCCACCGGAGGCCGACATCGACGACGAGAACGCCTGGTGGGAGTTCATGCCCGCGCTCGGTCGCACGATCGACGTCGACACGCTGCGACGCGAATTGGCGAAGGCGCGACGTCGGACCGACGAAGATGGTGAGGACCTGTTCCGTCGAGCAAACTGCAATCAGTGGGTGAGAATTCCGATCATGAGCGACGACGACCAGCCGGCTGTAATCGACCCCGAACTGTGGCAGTCGTTGACCGACCCGACGGCACGGATCGTCGGAGACATCGCGCTCGGTGTCGACCAGTCGCCGCAGCATCGCACGCACTATCTCGCCGTCGCCGGTCGCACCGCCGACGGTCAACTGCTTGTCGAAGTGATCCACGAGCAGCGTTCGTCGATCGGCCTCGAAGATCGGATCGACGAGGCCATCCAACGGTTCTCGCCCGTGCGTATCGCCTGGGACAACGGCTCGTCGCGCGTGCTCGCGCCCATGTTGAACCGGGTCGTCGGCGACCGGACCGACATGCTGCAGCCGTACTCCGGTCGCGACTGGGCCGCGGCGTGCGAGTCGTTCTACAACGGCGTCAACGAGCACGTCGTCTGCCACCTGAATCAGGACTGGCTCACGTTCGGGATCGAAGGCGCGATGCAGAAGCGCCGGGGTGACGCCTGGGTGTGGGATAGGCTCACCGCAACGTCGGACATCGCGGGACTGTGCGCTGCCACGGCGGCATATCGAGCGATCGAGACCTACACACCGACCGAGGACGAAGCGTTCTATGTCTACTGAACCCGACGAGACACCGGACCGACGCCTCGGCCTCGGCGACGCCTTCCAGGCAGCCGGCCTTGTGCTGGTCACGTCCGGTGTGGCAATGGTCGATCTGGCAGCCGGCTTCATCGCTGCCGGGATCGCATGTCTGTGGATCGGCTGGTCGACGTCGTGAGCCTGCTCAAGTTCCCGGCACGGTCCGTCGAGCAGCGGTTCTCCTACGACGCGTTGGCGGCGCTCGCGAAGGCGTCGAAGGCGTCCTACGGTTCGCTCGTCGACGAGGACTCGGCGATGCGTCACGACGCCGTCTGGTCGTGCCGGACGAGGATCGCGCAGGACATCTCCATGATGCCGGTCGACGTCATCCGCTACGTCGGCGGCACCCGCCAGGACGTGACGCCGCAACCGCAGATCATCGCGACGCCGTCCGTGTGGGTCGACTCGATCGACTGGCGCTACCAGGTCGTCGACTCGTGGCTCGGCTGGGGCAACGCCTGGGGCCTCGTGACCGAGGCGACCGCAGCCGGCTACCCGGCACGCATCGAACTGTTGGCACCGTCGGCGGTGTCGCCGTCGGCAGGTTCAGCACCGGGCAAGTTCATGGTGACCGGTCACGGCGAGGAAGAACTGTGGCCGGTCGGTCGCCTGTGGCACGTCCCGGCGTTCACGCCTCCCGGTTCGATCCTCGGATTGTCGCCGATCGGACTGCACGCGGCGACGATCTCGACCGGTATCGCAGCCGGCACCTACGGCAAGGGCTTCTTCGACGGCGGCGGGCATCCGACCGGCATCATCTCGCCCGGTTCGGACCCCGGCGAGACCGGTGCGGAACGACTCAAGAGCCGCTTCATGGAGATCACGCAGGGCGGTCGCGAACCGATCGTGCTGCCGAAGGACACGACCTACATTCCGCTGCAAACCAACCCGACCGACTCGCAGTTCCTCGACACGCAGCGGTACTCGGTCGAGCAGATCTGCCGGATCTTCGGCGAGGACCCCGCCGACCACGGCTCGTCGAGCGGCGGTTCGTCGATCACGTATGCGAACCGGACCGACGCCGAACTCGCACGGTTCAAGCGCCGCCAGTTCTGGGTGACGAAACTGCAGAAGGAACTCTCGAAACTGATCGCCGAGCCGCAGCAGGTCAAGTTGAACACGTCGTCGACGCTGATGATGACGGCGATGGAACGGCACACGCTCCACAAGTTGCGGCTGGACTCCAAGACGATCGCCGTCAACGAGATCCGCAGAATCGAGGACGAGCCACCGTTCGATGGTGACGAGTACGACCAGCCGGGCGTCCCTGACGGAACGACCGCCGAGGCCGAGATCGAACGGCAGGCGGTGATTCTCCAGAAGATGTACCTGTCGGTGGGGGTCGTCATCACGACGGACGAGGCGCGCGACATGGCTCGTCGAGCGGGGATCGAACTTCCCGACGAGTACGACCCGGCGCTCCTCGGCCTGACGAAGCCGCAACCGGAGACGCCGCAGGCAGTACCATCGGCGGGCGAAGGAGAGGACGACGACGATGACGACGCATCCGACTGACAATCTGGTTCGTAAGCGGTACGGCGACGACGCGGCGCTGCTCCGTTCCGACGACGCCGACGGTGGAACCGGTCGCACCCTGTTCGGTCACTTCGCCGTGTTCGACCGGTGGACCGAGATCGACTCGTGGTACGAGGGCCGGTTCATCGAACGGGTCGGTGAGAAGGCGTTCAACCGGACCTTCAAGGAGCGCGGCGACAAGATCCGAGTCCTGTACGACCACGGCCACGACCCGTCGATCGGGAACAAGCCGCTCGGTGCGCCGGACGTGCTGCGTGTCGACAAGGGCGTGGGTCCGTACTACGAGTCCGAACTGTTCGAAGCCAACTACGTCGACGAACTGATCCCGGCGCTGCGCGCGAAGCAACTCGGCGCATCGTTCCGGTTCAAGGTGACCGGCGAGGAATGGGTCGAGCCGAAGCGGTCGACCGACCGCAACCCCGACAAGTTGCCGGAACGGACGATCACGGACGTCGACCTCTACGAGTTCGGTCCGGTGACGTTCCCGGCCTACGAAGATGCGAGCGCGGGTGTCCGGTCGGGTTCCGACCAGTTCATCGAACGCTTGCTCGCCGACGAGACCGTCCTGGCCCGCTACATCGAGCGTGCAGGGCCGTCCGTCGCCGCATCATTCCTCGCGTCACTGTCGACCGTCGGTCACGGTGTCGTTCATGTCCGTGACGTTCCCGCCGTCGGTGGTTCGGAGTCGGACGACGCACGCGCATCCGCGCGGGCGATCGCACGAGCACGCCACGCGTTGCTCGCCACCATCTGAACTGGAGATACCCACCATGAACCTCATCGCAGAACTCCGCGCCGCCATCGAGGCGCTGTACAACGAGCGCCAGGAACTCATCGACGAACTCGACACGCTCGGGTCCGACGGCGAGACCCGCAGCGCCGACGAGATCACCGCCCGCGCCGACGAGATCACCGCCCGCGCCCGCGAGATCGCCACCGACATCGAGGCTCGGGAAACCCGCCTCACGGAACTGGAAGCACTCGCCGCCGCACGCGACGCCTCGCCGAAGGGTCCGAACTTCATCCGCAAGCCGGACGCCCCGCGCACCGCCGACGACGTCCGCTCGATGAACGCCTCGCAGTTGACCGACGTGCTCGCACGTTCGTTCGACGAGGCCGGCATCGACGGCACCGCCGCACTGCAGACGGTTCGCCGTCACCGCAAGGACCGCGACTGGCTGGTGAACATCGCCGCCCGGTCGACGGACGTCTACACCGAGGCGTTCGGCAAGATGATGACCGGACGCGAGGCGTTCCTGACCGACGAGGAACGAGCCGCGATCGCGGTCGGCACCTCGACGCAGGGCGGCCTTCTCGTCCCGACCCATCTCGATCCGACGCTGATCATCACGAACGCTGGCACCGCCAACGTCATCCGGCAGATCGCCCGGGTCGTGACGCTCACCCGCGAGAACGAGTGGAACGGCGTCACGTCGGCAGGCTCGAACTTCTCCTGGGATCAGGAGATGACCGAGGTGTCCGACGACTCGCCGGACTTCGGTGACGTGTCGATCAAGACCCACATCGGTCGCGGCTTCATCCAGGCGTCCTACGAGGCGTTCGAGGACATCGCCAACCTCGCGTCGGACGTCGCGATGATGATGGCCGACGGACGCGACCGGCTCGAAGCAGCCGGCCACGCGACCGGCTCGGGCACCAACCAGCCGTTCGGCATCTTCACGGCGCTCGACGCGAACACGAACGTCGAGATCGTGTCGACCACGGCAGCGGTCATCGGCCTCGCCGACCTGCAGAGGGTCAAGCGGGCCGTTCCGCAGCGTTGGCGGAACCGTGGCGTCTGGCTCGGGAACCCGCTGTTCGTCGACGCGACGAAGGCGTTGGAGCCGACGAACTACCCCGACGTGGCGACCGGCAACCCCGATCGTCTGCTCGGACGTCCGGCCTACGAGACCGACGATGCACCCTCGGCACAGACCACCACGGTCCGTGACAACATGCTGGTGTACGGCGACTTCTCGAACTACATCATCGTCGACAAGCCGGGCAGCACCACGCTGGACTTCATCCCGAACCTGTTCTCGACGACGACCAACCTTCCGGACGGTCGCCGCGGCTGGTTCATGAGGTTCCGTTCGGGTGCCGACTCGGTGAATGACCTCGCGTTCCGGCTCTTGCAGGACAAGACCACGGCGTGACCTGATCCTCGACCGGCGCGCTCTCGGGCAGGTGGCGCGTCGGTCGGGGAACCTGCCCTCAACCTGCCCACGAAGGAGAAGTACACATGGGAACCGTCAGACCGAAGGCCACGATGTCCGCCTACTTCGAGTCGTTGGACTCGTTCGTTCCGTTGCGTCGAGGTGACGCCTGGGACAGCGACGATCCGCTCGTGCGTGAGCGTCCGGACCTGTTCGAGCATCCCGTCGAGCAGGCGACAGCCGCGCCCGGCGAGAAGCGTTCGACCCGGCGTCCGCAGTCGTGATCGACGGATCAGTCTCCATCGGGTTCATCCACGACGGATCAGTCCGAGCGACGTTCTTCACCCGGTTCACGGAACTGGTGCTGTTCGACCTGGCGAACAACCAACGGCTGTTCTCGCACGACAAGTTCTGGCTGCAGGGCCAGTACGGATCGGGCGGCATCGTGCAAGGCCGGAACGACATCGCCCGCGCGATGTGTGAAACGTCGTCGGCGGAATGGCTGCTGTGGATCGACACCGACATGGGGTTCGACCCCGATCTCGCGGATCGGCTGATCGACGCCGCGGACCCGGTCGAGCGTCCGGTCGTCGGCGCGCTCTGCTTCGCGCAGAAGAACGACGGCGGCAAGCCCTACGGGGCGCGCTGGTTCCGGACGCAGCCGACGATCTACCTGTGGGTCGATCAGGGCGAGGACGTCGGGTTCACGCCGCGGTTCGACTACGAGCGCGACGCGATCGTGCAGTGCAACGCGACCGGGTCGGCGGCGATCCTGATTCACCGGACGGTGCTCGAACGGATGCGGGACGAACTCGGCGCTGATTGGTACACGCCGATCAAGCACAAGTCCGGCACCGTGTTCTCGGAGGACCTGTCGTTCTGCATGAGGCTGATGACGATGGGTGTGCCGGTGTTCGTCGACACCTCGGTCAAGACGACGCACGACAAGTTCGGGATCTTCCTCGACGAGGAGCAGTACGACCGGGAGCGCGCCGCGGCGAAGGCCGGCCAACCGATGCCCCCGCCGATCCCTCGGGTCACGCTCGATCCTGGCTTCATGGAAGCGAAGGGCTGATGTACTCGGAGGCGTCGTTCACGCGGCCACGTCCGGACTGCCCGCACCCCGAACGGTGGACGGCGCTCGACCCGCAGGCAACCGAGGTCGAAGTGATCGTGCTGGTCGCGGCGCTGATCGGTGCGTTGCAGCCGGACGTCGTCATCGAGACCGGGACGTACACCGGGGCGATGGCGCACACGATCGGCGAGCAGTTGCGACACAACGGGCAGGGTCGACTCGTGACGATGGAACCCGACGTCGACCGGTCGCGCGCCGCTGTCGAACTGTGCGCCGGTCTGCCGGTGACGGTGCTGACCCGACCGAGCCTCGACGTGTCGCCGGACGAGATCCGGTCGCTCGCTCCCGGCCACGTCGGGTTCGCCTGGTTCGACTCGCTGACCGAGTTGCGTGCCGCCGAGTTCGATCACTTCCTCGAACTGTTCGACGCGCGCACGGTCGTCGGCTTCCACGACGCGGGTCCGCATCACGGTCCGTGGTCGAACCGAGTCCGCACACACCCGCGGCTCCGGACGATCGACCTGCCGACACCCCGCGGCTGCATCCTCGCGCAGGTCGTATAGACCGCCAGTCGCCGGATCGGGCGCTGTGTTTCGATCTCCGAAGCGCAACACGTCCGACCGGTGCGACGACCCACGCGACTCGGGAACGGCCCCTGAGCGGTCGAAACGTGCAGAAAGTCGCCGAAAGATACAGATCCGGCGCTTTTCGCTCTCGGGCCGCTCCCTGCCAGCCTCTCGTGTGCGACCCGCTCTATGAACGATCATCCATCTCGGTCCGCTCGAGTGCGGCAGGTGCCATCGTGGCCGGTAGCGGTGTCGCACTCGTCGCACTGCTCTGAATAGGAGCGGAGCGATCTCGGCATTCCGGTAGATAACAACTGTGTGTATCGCCGTGGCCGGTATTCCGTGAATCACGCGTCGACTGCGAGAAGCGGCACAGAATAGGTGCGGCGGTCGGCGTCGCATTCCGGTGAATCACTCGGCGGCTACGCTTCGTCGCATGGGCTACTGCACGCCGAAAGAAGTGCTGGCGCGGATGGGTCGCGACGCCACCGTGACGGCGTCCGCGAACCAGCAAGTGACGGACGCGATCGAGGCCGCGACAGCCGGCATCGTCGAGGACTGCCATCGCACGTTCGACGCTCCCGCCGACGATCCGGAGACGCGGGTGCTGCCGGTGATCGGTCGCGGCACGCGGCTGTACATTCCGGATCTGATCTCGGCGGTGTCGATCGCTCTCGACTACGACGACGACGGAACCTACGAGACCGTGTTGACGAGCGCCGACTACGAACTCGACAACTGGCACGCCGAGACGTATGTGAACGAAGCCGGCGAGCGCGCGGTGTGGCCGTTCGAGTTCGTGTCGCTGCTTCGTCGTGGTGTGCCGACCGGCGCGCGTCGCCGCCTCGTGCAGATCGAAGGAACGTGGGGGTGGCCGACGGTGCCGGCTGCGATCAACCAGGCGTGTTCGATCCTGGCGACCCGGCTGATGCAGCGAATGTCGGCGGCACCGTTCGGTGTGCAGTCGTTCGGCGAACTCGGCGCGCAGTCGATCCGGTCGTCCGACCCTGACTACATGACGCTGATCGGCCCCTACCGAAAGACGGGCATCGCGTGAGCGCCGAGACGATCCTGGCGGCGGCGGTGTTGGAGGCGTGCGAGGTCGAGGCGTCGTTGCCGTATCGGCCCGCGAACCTGACGCACCGGTTGGCGTTCGTCGCGCCGTCCGACGTGTGGAAGCAGTTCGACGAGGACTCGGCCTACTGCGAGATGAGCGTCGGTCTGGACGTGTACCTCGTCGCCGGTTCCGCCGACGTCGTCGAGTCGTTCAACTGGCTCGACGAACAGACGACGATCCTGATGGATGCCGGACCGATCGACGTGGGCACGGACACGGTCACCGCTGCCGAGGTCGCCGCCCCGTTCATCTTCTCGGACGGGACAGGTGCGTCGTATCTCACGGCGCGTGTGACATACTCTCGGTTCAGGAGTTGACGACATGGCGACACGATCCAAGTTCCGAGCAGTCCGAGGGTTCTCGGTCGGCGGCGCTCACTTCGAAGAGGGCGACGTCGTCGACGGGATGCCCCTGGAGATCGTGCTCGCCTTCGGAGACACCTTCGTCAAGGCCGACACCGCCCGAACCCGCAAGCAAGCCGACGGCGAACAGTCGCCCGAAACCACGGAGGAATGAGTCATGGGTGCAAAGCGTCTCTACGCCCCGTCCATCCTGATCAACTCGGTCGAGTACCAGTGCAAGGCGCGCAGCGTGTCGCTGGAACCGGGCGACTGGATCAACTTCTGCGAGCAGGAGTGGACGTTCGCCGCCGAGATCGAACTGGGCTACGGCTCCGGTGAGTCGTGGACGTTGCTCAACACACTGTCGGGAACGAACACGACCGTCGTGCTGAAGCCGGAGAACACGACGACGACGACGACGAACCCGGCCGCGACCTTCCAGATGCGGGTGCCGGCCATCCCGTTCATGACTGCCGCAGCGCGCGGTGAGCGGATGATCATCCCGCTCGAAGTCGTGACCGAAGCCGCCCCGGTGTTCACGACGACCTGATCGTGGCCGTCCCGACCGTCAAGGTCGAGGGAGCGCGCGAACTCCGTCGGGCACTCAAGAACGTCGAGACCGGCACCGCCGACCTCAAGAGCGTTCACGCCGACGCCGCGAAGATCGTCGAGCAGCGTGCGTCGGAACTGGTGCCACGCCGATCCGGTCGGCTGGACTCGTCGCTCCGGTCGACCGGTCAGGCCCGCCAGGGTGTCGTGCGTGCCGGTCAGGCGTCGGTGCCCTACGCCGGGGTGATCCACTTCGGTTGGCCGGCTCACAACATCGCTCCGCAACCCTTCCTCTACGATGCGCTCGATCAGCGAACCACCGAGGTTGTCGACCTGTATCAAGAACGGGTCGATCGGCTGATCAAGGACAACGGACTCAAGGGAGGCGTCACATGAGGTTGAAACTGCGGATCACGACCGAGGCCGGTCAGACGAGCGAGGTGTTGGTGCGACCGAGAACACAGGTCGCGTTCGAGCGGCACTTCTCGACACCGGAGAAGCCGGTGCGACTCGACCAGGGTGTCGGCATGGAGCATCTGTTCTGGCTGGCGTGGCACGCGTCGAAGATCGGCGAGTCGTTCGACCAGTGGCTCGAAACGATCGACGAGGTGAAGCCGATCGTCGAGGACGACGAGGAAGTGGACGGCCCTTTGGACACGGCTCCGCTCTCTGGAACGTCGTTGCGGCCACCATCGAATCAGGGCACGGTTTCGCTTTCGATCAGTTGATGGACGACGGGGATCTCTACACCGTCGTCAACGACTACCTACACTGGCGGGCACGGCAGCAGCAGCGCCGGAACCGCCACTGAGACGACACGAGAGGAATGACGACCGATGGCGAAGTCCGTGATCGACGTCAAGATTCTCGGCGACAACAAGGGCCTGTCGTCGGCGCTGTCGGACTCGGAGAAGTCGGTCGGCAAGTTCGCGGCGGCGGCGGTCGCGTCGTTCGCCGCTCTCGGTGTGGCTGCCGGTGCGGCCCTGTTCAAGATCGGCGAGTCGTTTGATGCCGAGTACGACAAGATCCGTGTCGCGACCGGCGCGACCGGCGACGCGCTCGACGGGTTGCAGGACTCGTTCAAGAACGTTCTGAAGGAAGTTCCCGCGTCGTTCGACGACGCCGGGACTGCCATCGGCAATCTGAATCAGCGGCTCGGGCTGACCGGGAAGCCGCTCGAAGATCTCGCCGGTCAGTTCTTGAACCTGTCGCGGATCACCGGGACGGACGTCGCGCAGAACGTCGACGAGATCACCCGCGTGTTCGGTGACTGGGGTGTCGCCGTCGAGGATCAGGCGGCGTCGATGGATGCGCTGTACCGGGCCTCGCAGGCGTCGGGCATCGGACTGAACGATCTCTCCTCCTCGGTCGTTCAGTTCGGTGCGCCGCTCCGCAACCTCGGGTTCGGGTTCGACGAGTCGTTGGCGCTGCTCGCGCAGTTCAACAAGACCGGCGTGAACACCGAGACCGTGTTCGCCGGACTGAAGAAGTCGGTCGGCACTCTGGCGAAGGCCGGTGAGGACGTGCCGACTACGTTCCGTCGGATTGTCGGCGAGATCGAGGCGCTCGGCCCCGGTTCCGATGCGACCCGGCTCGCGATCGAACTGTTCGGGCAGCGTGCCGGACCCGACCTCGCGGACGCGATCACCTCGGGCAAGTTCGCGCTCGACGACATGATGGCGGCGATCACCGACGGTGCGGACACGATCAACGGGGCGGCGAAGGACACCGAGGACTTCGGCGAGAAGTGGACGCGGATCAAGAACCGGGTGCTGGTCGCGCTCGAACCGCTCGCCATCCGCGTGTTCGACGCCGTCGGATCGGCGATGGATCGACTCGGGCCGATCATCGAGGACGTCGTGAAGTGGCTGTCGACGAATCTGCCGAAGGCGGTGCAGGCGATCCGGTCGGCGTGGGATCGGTGGGGCCAGCCGGTCGCCGACGCGATCATCGACGCGTTCGGTGACGTCGTCGATTGGGTGAGGCGGAACTGGCCGCAGATCCAGAAGATCGCCGAGGACGTGTTCGAGGCGGTGTCGGACGCAGCCGGCACGGTCGTCGAGTTCTTCCGCGACGCCTGGCCCGTCGTGCAGGACGCCGTGTCCGCGACGTTCGATTGGATCACGACCCACAAGGACGAGGTGATCGGTGCGCTCATCGCTCTCGGCATCGCGGCGGCGACCGTTCTCGTCCCGGCGTTCATCGGATGGGCGGCGGCGGCGACGGCGGCGGCGGCAGCGACGCTCGTGGCGGCGGCACCGTTCGTCCTGATCGGCGCGGCCATCGCCGCGATCGGCGCGGCGCTCGTGTGGGCCTACCAGAACGTCGAGTGGTTCCGTGAAGCGGTCGACACGGTCGCGGCGTTCTTCGTCGACACGGTGTGGCCGATCCTTCAGCAGACCGCCGAGGTCGTGATGTCGGTCGTCGGCGGCATCGTCGAGTTCGTCCGCGAGAACTGGGACACGATCCAGACGATCATCGTCACCGTGTTCACCTACGTTCGCGACTTCGTGACCGACATCTGGGACGCCATCTGGGAGATCGTGTCGGGTGCGATCGAGGCGATCCGTGGCGTGATCGACGTCGTGACCGGTCTGATCAAGGGTGACTGGGGTCAGGTGTGGGAAGGGATCAAGTCGATCTTCACCGGGGTGTGGGACACGATCAAGGGTGTGGTCGACCTGGCGATGGCCTACGTCGGGCGGGTGATCCGACTCGGCATCGACGGGATCAAGTTGGCGTGGGAAACGGTCTGGCAGGCGGTGTCGAACTTCGTGTCCGACCGGTGGGAGGACATCAAGACGTTCGTGTCCGACGGCGTCTCGGACATCGTCGGGTTCGTGACCGGCCTGCCGGGGGAGATTGCGTCGGCGGTCGACGGCGCGTGGGACGCGATCTGGGATGGCTTCAAGGGGGCGATCAACAAGATCATCGACGCGTGGAACCGGCTCTCGTTCAAGTTCCCGGAGTTCTCCGGCGACTGGAACGGCCCGATCCCGGGCGGTTCGTTCACGGTCGGCGGGTGGACGCTCTCCGTTGCCGGTGCGGGACTGTCGATCCCGCGCCTTCACGACGGCGGCATCGTGCCGGGTGCGCCGGGTTCCGAGATGCTGGCGATCCTCGAAGCCGGCGAACGGGTCACTCCGGCTGACGCCGTGAACCGACCGATCGTGTTGGTGATCGAAGGTCGACCGTTCACCGCGATGATCGCTGAACACGAACGTGAACAGGTGGCCGAACTGATGGCAGGTGCCCGATGACTACGCAATCCATCGTCGTGGATGGTCTCGTCGACCAGGGTGGGATGACGGTCGTCGGTGCGGCGAGTGCCGTCGCCGCGTTGACCGACGGTTCCGACTCCGGCTATCTGCGGTCGTTCGGTTCGGCGCGCACCGCCGTGTTCGACTGTTCGACGTTCACGCTGCCGACCGAGGCGCGGGTGATCCTGACGCGATGCTCGATGCGTGTCCGGATGGAGTCCGGTGTGTTGTCGTCGGCCACCGTCAGGTACCTACCGCCGACCGGGACCTACTACTCCTACCGGAACGTGTACCCGCTCGGTTCGGCGTGGGAGTCGTTGATCGGCACCTACCAGTCGTCGACCGGCCTGCCGGACACGCAGGCGAAGATCGACGGCGCGCGCCTGTCGATCGGGCTTCAAGGGGACGTGTCGTCGATCACGGCGCACGTCATCTACGTCGCGAAGCCGGTCACGGCGATCACGACGATCCCCGACAACACGACGACGAACATCATCCCGGTCGCGTGGACGAACACACTCGACGGCGACGGTGGCGGGCAGACCACCTACGAGGTCAAGGTGTTCACCGACGCGCAGTACGGCGCGGGCGGGTTCGACCCGGACACGTCGACGCCGTATTGGACGACCGGCATCGTGACCGGGACGGTCCTGACGGTGAACACCGGGGTGCTCGTCAACGACACCTACCGCGCCTACGTCCGTGTCGCCCAGACGCCGAGCGTCGGCGGTCTGTTCTGGTCGGCGTGGTCGTTCGACACGTTCGTGGTGAACGTGTCGACCGCCGACGTGTCGACCGTGACGCCTACGCCGTCGAACACGAACGCCAACATCTCGGTCGTCGTCGCACGCAACACCGGCTCGTCGGCGTGGAACTTCGTCGAGGTCGAACGGTCGACCGACGCCGGAACGACGTGGCTGCCGGTGCGTGGCGCTACCTACGTCGACGCGACCGGCAGCGCCAACTCGTTCACGGTCGTCGACTACGAGACCGGCAACGGCCAATCGGTGCTGTACCGGGCGCGTGCCACACGCATCGTGAACGGATTGCCGATCACCGGGTCGTGGGTGCAGTCGTCGCCTGCCGTGTCGTGGACATCGGCGTCGGCGTGGCTCAAGTCGCCCCTGGTTCCGGCGCACAACCTCGCCGTCGACGTGGATCGCCCGTTCCAGACGCGCACGTACGGGACGCGTGTCGGCGTGTTCGACGTGATCGGTTCCGAGACGCCGGTCGTCGTCACGGATGTCGTCACGAAGCCGTCGCAGACGCTGACGATCGACACGATCACCGAGGCCGAGTCGAACAATCTGCTCACACTGCTCCGTGACTCGATCCTGTTGTACTGCCCGACGAACTGCGAAGGGTCGACGGCGACCCAATACGTGGCCGTGACCGGCCTGTCGATGACGCCGACGCAGGTGCGCGGGATCGTTCGCCGTCGGTGGTCGGTGTCGATCGTCGACATTGCGGCACCGGCTGATCCGTCGGCGAGCGCGCCGTGAGGGTCGCGTCCGAGGCGTTCGCTCACGTCGTCGCGTCGTCGCATCGTGTCGCCACTCGGGTCGATGTTGTGTTCGACCGGGAGGTGGTCGTCTGAGGTGTGGCGATGGTCGACGGGCAGGGGTCCTACGACGGGACGGCCGCGAGGCTCGCACGGTTCTCGGGAGCGGTCGCCGATCCGTTGCAGGTTCCGACCGGACCCGAC